>Ga0190272_10000445_pt1 | contig 22026 bp, 13 predicted proteins | sample Popmic504T_FD_133746 | JGI IMG/M metagenome (GOLD analysis project Ga0190272, IMG submission 133746) | Populus adjacent soil microbial communities from riparian zone of Shoshone River, Wyoming, USA - 504 T | ecosystem: Environmental > Terrestrial > Soil > Riparian zone | place: USA: Wyoming... | reverse complement strand
GACGGACTGGACCACGCTCTCGGCGTTCGGCCAGCTTCGCTACAAGATTCTTCAAAACTTGGAACTCGCGGCCGGCGCGCGGTGGACTAAGGAATCGAAGGAGGGCACGATTGGCAACGTCTTCCTCAACCGTGCCAATTCGGGGCTCGGGACCCTTAGGCCCGAGGGGGATATCGTTGATGTCAGCTTCGAAGGTAGCAATGTCTCGCCTGAAGTGACGTTGACCTACCAGCCCTCGAACGACATCACGATCTATGGGGCTTACAAGACCGGCTACAAGTCGGGCGGCTTCTCCAATCCCGGTATTGTCAGCCGTGGAGACAACGCCGACACCCTGGCGTTCGATAGCGAAACCGCCAAAGGCGGCGAAATCGGAGTGAAGGTTGCGCGGCCGCGGCTTACGGCCGATTTCACGGTGTACCGCTATGACTTCAGCGACCTTCAGGTGAGCGCCTTCGACAACGACCTGCTGGCATTCTTCATCCTGAATGCCGCCAGTGCCCGCACCCAGGGCGCCGAGCTGCAGGTCCGGGCAAGGCCGATCAGTCACCTGACGCTCAGCACTTCGGTGAACTACAACGACGCCACTTACCTGGAGTACACAAACGCTGCTTGTTACACAGGGCAGACAGTGGCCCAAGGCTGCGTGGATCGAGTGCAGGATCTCACCGGCGAGCAACTTGCGTCAGCGCCGAAGTGGATTGTGTCGGCCGGCTTTGAATATGACCACCGTCTCAGCGACACTTGGGACCTTCTGCTTACCGGTACCGGGAATTATAGGTCTGAATTCAACCCGAATGGCTCCTATGATCCCCGAACGCCGACGTATGGAGACTTTATTTTGTTCAACGCGAGTGCGCGACTCTCAGCGGCGAACGGCTGGTCGTTTGCGGTTATCGGCACCAACCTCACGGACGAGATCTGGGCGGCAGCCACAGGCACCCGTCCAGGAGCCCCGGCTGGCGAATTGGCTGCTATCGCTGAGCCGCCACGCCAGGTCACTTTCCAGGCTGAATACAGGTTCTGATAGTTTTCGTCCCGTGGGCAGAGCGGCGGAACGCCGCGACCACTAGCTCCACCCCTTGCGGACCCTTCCATCCGTGAGTTACTGGGCCGCCTGCTGGCCAGCAGGCGGCCCTTTTTTAGAGGCGTCTTTGTCCCATTCCCGCCGGCGGAGGAGTCCAGGACTTTGCCTAATAACCGACGCGTCGCCAGCGGCGGTGGCTTACCGCGAGGCTAAGTTCTCTGACAGCCGCAGACGTTGGCCGGAGTTACGGACCTTCAGTTACTTCCGAGTGCGGGCCTAGTTGGGTGTCTAGCTTCTCCTGGCCCTCAACATGGTGGCCCTTGCCGCTGACAATCATGGCGATCTCCTCTCCATAGAAATGAGCGGGAGGGAAACAAAATTCACCTCGCTAGCTACCCGGTAGCGGCGAGCCGACGAGGGTGTCTGTCCCGTCGTCTGGCGTTTCATCTTTCCACCGTACCGATCCGAATGGCCGTTCGAGCCTGCGACGGATTCGAACTTCGCTCATCGTATGGGCCCTCGCACGGTCGTAAAGCTCCTGATCGGCGAGAGTCGCGCGGCTGCGTTGCCGAAGGTAATCCAACCAAGTTGGGCAAGCATACGTCTCGATCCAGACTAAGGGGTCGGCAATGTCGCGCGATAAGGTCCATCCATAGCCTCCATTGCGCTGGCGGCTGGCCCGAACGTCCTGCATCAGCCGGTAGAACTCGCGGGCCGCGCTAGGGTCAACTCGGTACTCGATTTCCAAAACGACCGGCCCGCTGCGACCTGTTAGCGCCAATCGCACATTTGGCTCGGCAAGACTCCTGATCTCACCATCGGCCTCTCCATCTGGCAGCGGAGGGAGGGGCAGGAGCAGGCCCACCACCGGCATAACCAGCAGCGCTGCTGACGAAATCAGGAGGCTCGATCCGAGGGTAGTCGCTTCCGCCAACAGTCCCCACCCCCAGCTGCCGATAGCGGACCCTCCGGCTAACGAGGCTTGGAACGCAGCTAGCGCGCGGCCGGTGACCCAGCGGGGGGCCGTGACCTGCAATGCAACGTTGAAGGTGGTGATCGTAACCATGAAGGCTGCTCCCGCCAGCAACAGAGCGCCCCCGATAACGAGCATCGACGAGCTGAGCGCCACAACTGCAGTGGTAAGCGCCAGGATCATACTGCTTCCGCGGATAATGAACTCAGCGCCGAAGTGACGACGAATGCGCGCGATGCCGAGCGCTCCGGCCACGGCTCCGCCGCCGAATGCGCCGAGCAGAATACCAAACGTGCGGGCGTCGCCGCCGAGACGCCCCTGCGCGACGAGGGGAAGGAGGGCCAGCAACGCGCTGGCGGTAGCCCCGATCAGCACCGCGCGTACAATGACTATCCGGGTGGTCGGGGAATTGCCCACGTACCGCAGGCCGGAAACGACCGCACGGCCGAGGCCCTCGCGAGGCAGGCGGGGCGTTTCCTGCACGCGCCGCCAGCGGTACAGCACCAGCATGAGCGGCAGGAAGAGCACCGAGGTCGCTGCGAACGCTGACACCACCCCCGCGCCCGCGACAATAGCGCCGCCGATAGCGGGGCCCACGCTGCGCGCGAGATTATAACTGATGCTGTTCAATGCCACGGCGCTTGGCAGGTCGCGGGCGGGCACCTGCTCGCGCACCGACGCCGCCCAGGCCGGCCATAAGAACGCCATCCCGCTGCCGATGAGAAAGCAGAAGGCCAGCAGCGTCCCGGCTGTTAAGGCTCCCGCCTGGGCGACGGCCGTCAAGCCGGCAGCGGCGACAAACGCTACCGCCAAGCCCAGAAGCGACACCTTCCTGCGGTCATACATGTCGGCGATCGCGCCCGAGACCAGCGCAAAGATCATCACCGGCAACATCTGCGCGGCCTGCACCAACGCCACCATGTCCGCCGAGCCACTTAGCTCTACCATCAGCCAGGCAGCGCCGACTCCTTGGATCATCAACCCGAGGTTTGAGAGCAGGCCGGCGAGCCAGAGATTACGGAAAATTGGAATCCGCAGAGGTGTCACGATGCCTGCTCATGGCTTGGGGTCTCGGTGAGGTTCCGAGCCGCGTTGATGATCTTAGGCGCACTTGCGGCAGCGGCTGCACATTAGGATACAAGGCACGTGCAGGCCAATGCCAACGTGCACGAGGGTCTCTGTGAAACGGCAGGGGGAGGGTCTGCACAGACCAGGAAGGACGGCTCGGACTGGTTGGACAATGATCCCCTGATGGTTGCGCTGGTGGCTTTGTGCGTCCTGCCGGTGCTGCTTACGATGCCGGAGACTAGGCCAGGCACGGCTGAGCCTCGCGGTTAGGCCATTAGACGTCGCCGCCGTAGTGGGCGCACCGACGGCCTCTCTTACCCTCAGAGGCGGTGTGTCCGTGAGCGCCCGGTTGCTCTCACAGAGTCGCTCCCGAGCCTCATCACCAGGCCCTTGGCCGTCATAAAACCATACGGCGGTGCAAATTTGGTTGACCCGCGCTGTGATCAGGCCAGACTGACCCAAAGCGCCAGGTCCAGCAAAGCAGGCCGCGATTGAAGCCAGCGGGGCTCGGGCGCTTGGCCGATGAAACGGGCCGCCACAAAGGGGAGAATAAAGCATGCGCACCAGGAAAGCCGGGCCGTTACATGGCCTTCGGGTGGTCACGCTGCCCTGGCATTCGACCGCCAAGGTGATCGGCATGCTCATGGCCGACAACGGCGCCACCGTTGTCGAGGTGGTCGACGACGAGCTTGGCCACGAACCCAATTGGGAGCGGGCCGAGATGGTCTGGCGGCGCGGCAAGGACATCGTCTCGCTCGAGGGGCCTGAGCAGCTCGCCAAACTGACCCAGAACGCCGACCTCTTCATCACCGACTATTATCCGGCGGAGCTCAAGCAGCTGGGCGTGACGGGTAGCGACCTGGTCGCGCGCCATCCCGCATTGGTGGTCCTGAACGTCAGCGCCTATGGCATCGACTCCGCCCAGGTGAACGATATCTGGACCGAAACCCTCGCCTGGGCGCGCCTTGGCTTCTTCCAACGCCAATCCGGTCCCCGTGAGGGGCCAAAGATGCCGGCCTTCCCGGCGGGTAGTTATGCGGCGGTGTTCAATGGCGTGACCGCGGCGCTGGCGGCGATCCATGTCCGCAACGAGACTGGCCGCGGCCAGGTCGTCGACACCTCCATCTCCGATGGCCTGGCCGCGCAACAGGCGATGGGATGGTACTGGTCGGAAAAGGAAAAGCCCTCGGTTAAGCCGGTCAATATTCACGCAGGGGACATGGGCCGGCTTGTGCTGGAACCCTATAAGTGCGGCGATGGACAATGGCTCCACATTCACACCGGCTCCAAGGGCGCCTTCTCGCGGCTGATGGCCATCGGCGGACTGCAGGAGCAGATCCCGCCCATTCCGACCGCGGCGGCTACTGAAACGGGTCAGCCGATCGAGCCGTGGCAGCTTGAGTTGGTCCACAGCACGCTGCCCAAGGTGTTTGCTTCGAAGACTCGCGACGAATGGCGCAAGATCTTCAGGGAACAGGATATCGCCGCCATGCCGGATCTGCGCGGCGGCGAAGTCTTCACCGATCCGCAAGCCATCGAGAATCAGCTTTCCATGCTGGTCGATCTGCCCAATGGCGAGACCGTCCGCGCCGCCGGCGCCGTGCTGAAGTTCTCCAAGAGCCCCGCCGCTCCGTCGGGGATCGCCGAACGCAAGGTGGATACCAACGAAGCGATCTCTGACCTCGAACTTGCGGTCAAACGCGTGCCGCCGCCTCGCATCGGCGACGGGGATTTCGACGCTCGCTGGCCGCTGAAGGGCTTGAAGGTCGTGGACTTCGGCGTGCACTTCGCCGGACCCTTCGCCTCTCGCCTGCTGGCCGACCTCGGCGCCGACGTGATCAAGGTCGAAAACCTGTCCGGCGATCCGCTGCGACCCATCGCCAAGGGCCAATACTTCATGGCCGCCAATCACCACAAGCGAACGCTCGCTCTGAACCTCAAGACTCCAGAGGGCAAGGCGATCATGCAGAAGCTGGTGAAGTGGGCGGACGTGGTCCAGCACAATCTGCGCCCGGGCGTCGCCGAGGGTCTGGGCATCGGCTACGAAGACCTTCGAGACATGAACCCGGGGCTGATCTTCTGCCATTCCCCGGCCTTCGGCTCGCTGGGCCCTTACAAGGATCTGCCCGGCTTCGAGCCGCTGTCCTCGGCAATCACGGGCCTGATGATGCGTCATAGCGACTGCCTGGACGTCGGCCCGAGAGGCTCTATCGGCAGCATGGACCCGGGCAACGGCATGCTTGGCGCCGCGGGCATGATGATGGCCCTTTATCACCGCGACCGGACGGGCGAGGGTCAGTACATTGAGTGCCCGCAAATGGGCTCGGCGATCCTGTCGACTCCCGAGACGGTCATCCTCGAGTCGGGCGAAATCCTCGACCCGCTCCGCGTCGACGATCAGCAGTACGGCTTCTCCTGGCACAAGCGCCTCTATCAGGCCGCCGACGGCTGGCTGGTGGTGGACGCCTGGAGCGCTAGGGCCAGAGACGGCCTGCGGGTTACGACCTCGGCCGGCGAAGGGACGGAGATCGATGACATCACCAAGTGGGCCGCGAGCCTTCCCGTCAACGAGGCGGTGGAGAAACTGAGGGCCGCGGACGTGCCGACCGAACCCGTCGGCGAGCCCTATGACGGTGACACCTACTTCTTCAACGAAGAGAACCTGCGCCTGGGCCGAGTCATCGTCTTCGAGAACGAGCCTCGATGGGGCGACTACCGCGACCTTGGCCAGTTCTGGCGCTTCTCCGGCTCGCCGCTGCGTCAGGCGAAGGAGGGACGCCTCACGGCCGGCATCGGCTCGGCGGGCGCCGAGGTCTTGTCCGAGCATGGCTTTTCCGAAGATGAGATCGCCGCGCTTGCCGAAAAGCGAGTCATCGGCCTCCAGGCGGCGTGAGCATGGACAACGACGACTTTGTAGGCGTCTCTTTAATCCGAAACCTCAAGGTGCGTAGACGCTGTGTTCTGAGCTTCGGAACGCCAGCATGACAGCCCTCGCTCATTTCCTTGAGAGCCGGGGCGAGTACCGCCGGGCTATCCTGCTGCGCGGACGGCCCGGCCTGGTGGAAGCCGAGCTTGAAGACAACGTCCACCACTTCACCGCCACTATCTGGCATGACGGCGCCAAGGTCCTGCGCGCCGAGGGCGGTAGCATACGAATACCATTTACGACCTGCAGCGCCGGAGCTGGCCAGGTGGAGGTGCTCGCCGGCTCTTCTCTAGTGAGCGATGTTCGGCGCGCCTATGCGCTCGCCGACGTGCGGTTTCAGTGTACCCACGCCTTCCAGCTGGCGGCCCATGCGATCGTCCATGCCACACGCGGCGAGCAGGTTCGGCTGTACGAGGTCCGTACCGAAGACCAAGGCGAAGCGCTCCTGGCAGAGGTCCGGCTTAACCAGCAACTGATGCACAGCTGGCTCCTTACAAACGACCGGGTCATCGCACCCGAGCAGCTGGGGGGGCTGTCCATCGCTGAAGCCGTGAAGCGTGTGGCCGAGGATGGGCCGGACCAAGCGGAAGCTGCAGTGATACTGCACCGGGCTGTGCGCCAGGCGCTTGCCCAGCGGCACGTGACGCACCTTGCCGGGACATCAGCCGCGGCCCTGTCGACCGGCGGCAGTTGCTATACCTTCCAGCCCAACCGGGCTGGCGGGGCCGGGACCCTGGACATGACCCGAAATTTTGAGCGGGAGGGCGTCTGGCCCCTGCGGGACAAGGCGCGCGCATTCGAGGAGGAGGTGCAGCCCGCCTACCTGTGACCCTGCTTATCAGTGAGCGCCACCGACGGGCTATTCGAGCTAGGTGAAGGCAAAAACAAGACAAGTCGCACTTCATTTAGGGGAGGGGATTTACGATGCTGACCAGCGTAGATGGCAAAGACGACGCGGCAGTCGCGGTTAACGAGGGCGCTTGGCCCTCCGCGAAGACCGGATGGTACGCCGTCGGCATCCTGGCCGCGGCCCAAGCCTTCAGCGGCCTTGATCGCAGTATCCTCAACATCCTTGTGCAGCCCATCAAGCAGGACATCGGGGCGTCCGACGCCCAGATGGGCCTGCTGCTCGGCTTCGCCTTCGCGATATTCTACACCACGATGGCCCTGCCCATGGGCCGGCTTGCCGACAGCCGCACGCGCCGAAACATCATCGCCGTCGGGATGACCTTCTGGTGTTTCGCCACTGCAGCCTGCGGACTGGCGTCGAATTATGTTGGTCTGTTCCTCGCACGCATGGGCGTGGGTGTCGGAGAGGCGGCGCTCAACCCAGCGGCCCTTAGCCTGATCTCAGACTACTTTCCGCCTAAGAAGCGCGCGGGGCCGTTCAGCACCTTCCTCAGTTCCCACGCGATTGGCTCGGCGCTGGCGTTGTTCGCCGGCGGCTGGGTCTTGCAGTACTTTGCGACGCACGACCCGCAGATTTACATCCCCTTCCACGGCTTGCTCAGGGGCTGGCAGGCGGCCTTCCTGTTAGCCGCCCTTCCGGGCTTCGTTGTCGCCGCCCTCGTGCTCACGCTCAAGGAGCCGACGCGCAAGAGCCTCAAGGCCACCAACGCGGCGGGGGACGACACCCAGGCCGCCTCCACGGCAGATGTGCTCAAGCACCTGTGGACCAATCGCGGCGTCTACGTCCCTCTGTTCGGCTCCATCGGCGCCCTGATGTTTGTCGAGGTGGGCCGCGGCGCCTGGGCTCCGACCTTCTACCTTCGCACCTTTGGCCTCAGCCATGGGCAGGTCGGAATGATCATGGGGACCATCGCCTTGGTGTGCCCTCCGATCGCGGCCTTCCTCTGCGGCACGATCAATGAGCGCCTCGCCCGCAACCGCAAGATCGGCGACAGCATGATGGTGACGCTGGGCGCCATTCTCCTCCTCACGCCCTTCATGATCGTCTCCACCCTCGTGCCCACAGTGACGATGACCATCGCCCTGATGATCCCGCAGGCTCTGCTGGGCATCTTCCCGCTCGTGATGGGCCCGGCGGCTATCGCGCTCGTTGCTCCAAACAGACTGCGGGGCACGGTGACGGCGGTCTATCTGCTCTCTATCAACTTCGTCGGTTACGCGATCGGCCCGACCTTCGTTGGTTGGCTGAGCGACTCCGTCTTCACTAGCGAGGAGGGGGTCCGTTATTCGATGGCGCTGGTGTCCGTCATCGGCCTTCCCATCTCCATCCTCCTGATGTTGATGGCCATCCGGACGATCAACCGTGTCGTGAGCGACGTCGCATAAGATCATTTGGCGACATCGGGCCGACCGCCGAGCGCTGCTCGGTCAGCGAGCCTGGAAACGAAAGATTGGTGGCGGGCAACCGCGGCCTGCGGGTGCTGTCAGACCAAACGCACCCCATCTCCACTAGCCGCAACAGGGGCAGGGTAGGGCTTTCCTCAGGCCATGAGGGACTTCCACTCAGCCAGAGCGGCTGAGCGAGTGGCCTTGTAAGTCTCCCAGCTGGTGAGGTGGCGCTCCTGACTGAGGTGGTTGTGGACCGAGGCGTGGACTGAGCTGAACTTCTGGAGTGTCTTCATCCTCCTGAACCTCAGCATCGCTCGCTCTCGTCGTCGGAACGGCAGGTGGGAGTTCTCAGCCCTGTTGTTGAGCCAGCGGCCAGTCTCCTGGTTGTCGGTCCCGCCCAGCTCCTTCGGGGCGGCTCCATAGGAGCGCAGCCCATCAGTGACGATGGCTCGAGGCTTGCCGGGCTTCATGGCCCGCTTGATGAACTTCAGCGCCGCAGCCTTGTCGCGCTCCTTGGAGTCGAAGGGTTCCAGCACCTCCCCCTCGTGATCGACGGCTCGCCACAAGTAATGCATCTCGCCGTTGATCTTCACGTAGACCTCGTCGAAAATTTTCCGACAGCCCATCTGGGGTAAGATGGCCGTGGACCCCTCTTACAGGGTGAGCACCTGCGCCGGCCGGTTTGCGGCTGCATGAAGTGGGACAGTGAACCGACTCGATGGCCCAGCCTTCGGACCCCCCGCGCGCCCAGCAAGCCGACTCCCCGGAGCCGGAGTTCAGAGCGTGGATGGCGCAGTACGGGCCGGGTCTGCGCCGGTATTTCCAGCGGCGGGCCGACCCTGCGGAGGCTGAGGATCTGGTGCAGGAGGTCTTCCTGGCAATGCATCGCCGCGTCGACCAGAGCCCGATCGACAATGTCCAGGGTTATCTGTTCCGCGTCGCCGCGGGGGTGCTGAGCAAGCGCCCGGCGCGACTCGGCGCGGGTGTCGAGCCGATCCCGGAGACCTACTCCTTGGCCGATGAGCTATCGCCGGAGCGCCGGCTGCTAGGCCGCGAGGCATTGGGCCGGATGATGGCGGCGCTGCAGGCGCTGCCGCCGCGCGCGCGGCAGGCCTTTACGCTGCACCGCTTCGAGGAGATGACCTACGCCGCCATCGCCACCCACATGGGCGTCAGCGTCAGCGCCATTGAGCAGCTGATCAGCCGCGCCTCCGACCGATTGACCGCGGCTATGGAGGAGCGGGCATGACCGCCGTCCGGCAAACCGCCGCGGACTGGTTCGCCCGCAAGCGCTCCGGAGCCATGACGGTGGATGAGGCGCGGGCGCTGGACGGCTGGCTGGCCGCCGACCCCGACCATCGCGCCGCGCTGGAGTCGGTCGAGCTGATGTGGGCGGCCTCCCAGGCCATCCGCAGCGAGCCGGCCGTGCTGGCCATCCGCGAGGAAGCACTGAAGACCCGCCGCCCGGCGTGGCGCGGCGCTGTTGGCGGCGCCATCGCCGCCGGGCTGGCGGCTCTGGTGCTGGCCGGCTCGACCCTGGCGCCAGAGGCCGCATGGCACGGAGCGCGCACCTTCACCACCAGCGCCGGCCAGACTTCGACCATCACCCTGCCGGATGGCTCAAAGGTGACGCTAGACGCCGACACCGTCCTGCGCGCGCATGAGACCGCGGACCGGCGTGAACTGGAACTTGTCAAAGGCCGGGCTTTTTTCCGCGTGGCGAAGGACCCGTCGCGCCCGTTCGTGGTGGCGGCGGGGGACAAGACCGTCACCGCCATCGGCACCGCCTTCGACGTCAGCCTGCGGCCAGACGGCGTGCGGGTGACGTTGCTGGAGGGCAAGGTGAAGGTCGACGCCCCCATATCCGTCTCGACCACCCCTGGCGCTCCGCGCCGGGTGCAGTCGACGGAGATGATCGCCGGCTCCCAACTCGTCGCGCCGGACAACGGCTCCTGGCGGCTGGCCAAGGTCGATGCGGGCGAGCAGGTCAGTTGGGCGGCCGGCCAGCTTGTCTTCGCCGGCAAGTCGCTCGCCCAGGTGGCTGACGAACTGAACCGCCGCTCCGACCGCAAGGTGATCATCTCTGACCCCGCCGTCGGCCGCGCCATCATCAGCGGCAGCTTCGACACCGGCGACGTCGAAGCCTTTGTCCAGGCGGTCGAAAGCTACGGCCTAGCGCGGGTGGAAACTGAAACATCGGACCGCATCGAACTGAGCGCGCCGTGAGCATCCGATATTTTTGCCGACTGCATCTGGGGTTTTCGCCGGGTGCCCCCCTCTAGCAGGGCAGGGAGGCGCGAAGCCTTCCATAAAACCGGGGGAGACGATGATGAGCAGGGGCAAGTCCTACCAGGCGTGGTTGCTGGGCGGCGTCGCAGCCGTTTCAATGATGACAGGCGGCACGGCCGTCGCCGAGGACGCGCGGTTCAACATCGCACCCCAGCCGCTGTCGTCTGCCCTTAATGAATTCAGCGTGCAAAGCCGGCAGTCGGTGCTGTTCACGACCGGCTTGGCGCAGTCCAAGTCCTCCCCCGGCATTTCCGGCGAGATCGAGGTCGCCGACGCCCTGAACGGCCTGCTTGCCGGGACCGGCCTGACGTGGCGCCGCCAAGGCGACACCTTCCTTATTCAGTCCGCGGAGGGCGGCAGCCCCCAGGGCGAAAGCGTCGCGGGGGGCGGCGCTGACGCTTACGCCGTCGAGGCGCTGATCGTTACGGCCCAGAAGAGGGAAGAGGCGATCCAGGACGTGCCGATCGCCATCTCGGCGTTCAGCGCGCGGTCGCTGGAGGAGCAGAAGATCGAAGGGGGATTTGACCTGCTTAAGGCGATCCCCAACGTCACCTTCTCGAAGAACAATTTCACCGGCTACAACTTCTCGATCCGGGGCGTGGGCACCAAGGCTATCTCGGCCACCACCGACCCCGGCGTGGCCGTGGCGTTTAACAACACCACCCTGATCCACAACCGCCTGTTCGAGCAAGAGTACCTGGACCCCGAGCGGGTCGAGGTGCTGCGCGGGCCGCAGGGCACCCTGTACGGCCGCAACGCCACCGCGGGCGTGATCAACATGATCAGCGCCAAGCCGGACATGAGCACCTTCGAAGGCACGATCAAGGGCGAGGTCGGCAACTACAACACCAAACGCCTGACCGGGATCGTCAACATCCCGCTGGTCGAGGACGTACTGGCCGTGCGCCTGGCCGGCTCCTTCACCTCCCGCGACGGTTTTGATTACAACGACACCACCAAGAACGCGGTCAACGGCCGCGACCTGTGGACGGGCCGCGTGACGGTGGGCTTTGAGCCGACGGAACGTGTGCGCGCCAACCTGATCTGGGAGCGCTTCGAGGAAGACGATGACCGCTCCCGCACCGGTAAGCAGCTTTGCCATCGCGATGACGGGCCGACCCATGTGGGCGCGGTGAATCTGGCCGACGGGGCGAATATTTTCGGCAGCGTGCTAATCCGACGTGCCTTGTTTGCCCAAGGTTGCAAGGCTGGCAGCCTGTATGACGACGCTGCGTTCGGTACGCCGAATGGTCTTTCCTACGGCTTTATTCTGGGCGCGGTCGCCTTGAAAGACAGTGGTACCGGCATCGGAACTTATGAATCCTATACCCCCCAAGGCAGCAATGTCCTGGAAGCTGTTATTCAACCTGTTGACCCCTTTGGCGGGCTCATGCAGTCGCGTGATCTGCGTGTGATCAACTCCATCCGCGATCCGCAGTATCGCGCGAAGGCTGATCTCTTTCAGTTAAACGTCGATTTCGACATCACCCCCGAGCTGACCTTCGTCTCTCAAACAGCGTTTAACACCGACGAGACCTACTCATTTCAGGATTACAGTCGCTTCAAAAGCCTACCCGTTTTCACAGATACGTCCAGGCTGTACCGTAGCGGGTCTACTGTTCCAAGTCAGTACGCCGACCTGGCGCCTGGTGGAATATTCTGCGACCCGCAAATCGGTTGTAGCAATACGGTAGCTGGATTTGACATCAGTCAGGCTGAATCAGAGCAGTTCAGCCAGGAATTCCGCCTACAATCGTCGTTCGATGGGTCGTTCAATTTTAGCGCCGGCGTCAATTACACGCAGTTTGAAACTGTGGTTGACTATTACGTAATGTTCAACGTTCTAACCGCTCTCGCTTGGGGAACGGGTTTCTATTCGCTTCCGGATTTCAACACTCAATGGAACCCGGATGTTTGCCCCGGATCGAACACTATTGGAGGGCCACAGGTCCCAGCGGCTGATCCGTCAGCCACATGCCCTTACGTTGACCCCAACCCGGTCGAAAGCATCAATGGACAAGGGCACAACTACTTCCGCTCCAAGAACCCCTACAGGCTCAAATCCACAGCGGCGTTCGGCGAGGCCTACTGGAACATCCGTGATGATCTGAAGCTCACGGCAGGTCTTCGCTACACGGACGACCGCAAGACCTTCATCCCGGTTCCGTCCCAAGCTCTGCTGGCGCGGTCAATGTGGGCCGGTGGGACCGTTTCCGCCGGATATCCGGAAGACCCGCCGATCAAACAGAAGTGGGGTGAGTTCACCGGAAGGTTTGGCCTGGATTGGAAGCCTGAGCTGGGTTTCACCGATGAAACCATGCTCTACGCCTTCTATTCCCGAGGCTATAAGGGGGGCGGCGCCAATCCGCCCAGCCCGGCTTTCGCGACCGAAGAAGAGTTCCTCGGCAACGCCATCGCCGATGGTGTGAACCCCGCCACTCTCAACTTCTACATCATGTTCGGCATGATCCCGCCGCTGGTGCTGACGGCGGTGGAGTATGGGCCGACATTCGATCCTGAATTCGTCGACGCCTTCGAGATCGGCGCCAAGAACACCCTGCTGAGTGGCGCGTTGAACCTCAACCTCACTGGCTTCTTCTACGACTACAAGGACTATCAGGTCTCCCAGATCCGGGACCGTACGGCGGTCAACGAGAACTTCGACGCCAAGACCTGGGGACTGGAGGTGGAGGCCCTGTTTGCGCCGACCCGCAACCTGCGGATCAACGCCAACCTCGGCTATCTGGATACCGAGATCGCCGATGGCGAAACCTCCATCGACATCATGGACCGCACTCAGAGCAATCCCGACTACACCCTCGTCAAGCCGTGGATGCAGTTGCCGTCAAATTGTGTCGTCCCGACGCAGGTTGCGGCGCAATGGGCCAGGACCATGCCGGGCCTTCAACAGTACTATGGCATGTGCGGCGGCGTGAAAGGCTTGGTTGCCGGGTTCTTCCCCCCGTTCATCGCCGATCCCGCTTACGGCGGCGCCCGGTACGACTACAACAACTACCCCGAGCTGAACGGCGGCGCGGGCATCAAGGCTCAACTTGGCGGCAACGAATTGCCCAACGCGCCGCACTGGACCGCCAACCTCGGGGCGCAGTACCGCGTGGAGCTGTCCGAAGACTGGACGGCGACGGTGCGCGGCGACGTCTACTGGCAAAGCCAGTCCTGGGCGCGGGTCTACAACTCCGACCCGTATGACAAGCTGCACGGCTGGTACAACACCAACCTGTCCGTCTGGATCGAGAAGCCCGAGGACGATCTGAAGATCGAGCTGTACGTCAAGAACCTGCTCGACGACACGCCGATTACCGACGCCTTCCTCAACTCCGACGACACGGGCCTGACGACCAACGTGTTCGTCCTCGATCCGCGCCTGATTGGGCTGTCGATCCGGAAGGGCTTCTAGCGCCGGCGTCGTCACCTCGGCGCCGCCAGGGGCGGCGCCGAGCCTTAAAAAATCAAAAGATCATCTGGGGGTTACATCATGTCCGCTTCACGCACGCGCCTGCGCCTGTCCCTCTTGAGCGGCGGCTCCTTGCTGTCGGCCCTGGTCCTGGCCGGAGCCGGCGGGCTGGCGCTCACGCCGAGCATCGCGCTGGCCGCCAACGAGTGCGTCCCGACCTCGCCGACCCTGGCGGCGCCCGGTGACAACGGGGCCACCGCCGACACCTACGTCTGCTCCGGCTCCTATTCGTCGGTGGCCTACACCACCAACGGCGTCTTCACCCTGAGGCTGCAGAATAACGCCACCACCACGACGGGCGGGGTGACCATCACGGGGGGGACCGGCAACAACATCACCGTCAACCGCCTGGCCGACAGCCCGGCGGCCTCGGGTGACCCGTCGCTGACCAGTACGTCAGGACCTGGCCTCTGGGTGACAAACTTCGGAACGGGTTCCATCAACGTCAACCTCAGCGACACCGACGCCGACGCTGACACCCCGATGGCCATCTACGGCACGAGCGCCGGCGTGCTGTTGGAGCGCAGCGGCGCCGGCTCGACGACCTTTAGCAGCAGCAACGGTACGATCAGTGCGAGCGCCGGCTCCGGCCTGGATGTGACATCCAGCGGCACGGGCGCTGTCAACGTCACCAACGGCTCGGCGGTCAGCGCCTCCGCTTATGGCATCCGAGCGGGGTCGGCGACCGGCAACGTCACCATCACCAACAACGGCCAAGTTGATGCTGCGACCGGGGCCATCCTGGTCACGGGGGGAACCAATGCCACCATCACCAATGGCGCGACCGGGATCCTGACCGGGGCCGCGACGCTGAGCAACACCGGCGCGGTGAGCTTCACCAACAACGGAACCTGGACTTTGGCCGGGACCAGCAGCCTGGGGACGGGGGCCACGACGTTGACCAACAGCGCCCTCAGCCGGATCGTTATCAGCGGCGCGGCCACTCTCGATTTCGCGGCCGGCGCCGACACCTTCGTCAACGCCGGCGCCCTGGTGGCGGGCGTGGGGACCGAAGGAGCCTCGACTCTCACATTGCTTGGCCTGGAGACCTGGAACAACTCGGGCCAACTGCTGTTCGGCGAGGGCGCCCTATCCGGGACCAGCGACGGGGTCGCCAACGACCGCATCGTCGCCGCCGGAACGCTGTTCACCGGCTCGGGCGGAAGCACGCTGGTCATGGACGTCGACCTGTCCGCCGATCAGGCGAGCTGCGCGACCGCTGTCACCGCCGACTGCTTTGACCTGCGTGGCTCCAGCACCGCCGGCGCCACCAGCATCCTCCTCAACCTGGTGGGTTCTTCACTGGCCACGGCCGAGCGCGTCGTCCTGGTCGATGTCGCCGGAGCCGGGACCAGCGGCGCCGGCCACTTCACCCTCAGCGAGGACTCCAGCGGTTATCGTTCGATGGGTGCGGCCGGCGCGGTCGAGAGTGGCCTTTATTTCTATGGCCTGGGTTACGACACCGCCGCCAAGCAGCATTTCCTCGAGCCCATGGCTTTCGGCGGCAAGGCGCTTGACCTGGCCCGCATCAGCCGCGCCGCCTCCGAGCCGTGGCGCACCGCCACCGGCATGTGGCACGACCGCCAGGTCGACCTGCGCGACGATGTCGCCCGTGACGCGGTAGGTCCTGGCGCCTGGCTCAAGCTTGCCGGCAACGTCGTAAACCAGGACGGCCTGGCCCGCCTCGATCTCGGCACGGAGGAGGTCACCTACAACACCAGCTTCCGCCAGAGCACCACCGCCATCGTCGGCGGCGTCGACCTGATGCGCATGTATAGCGGCGATAGCGCCTGGGTGCTCGGCCTAACCGCCGGCAAGCTCAACTCCACGCTGGAGTACCGAGTTGGCGCTTCCGACCTCGAGCTCGACGGCCACTCTTTGGGCGCCTACGCCACCCTAGTCACGGGGCGGCTGTTCGTCGACGCCATCGTCAACAGCACGAGCCTGGACCTCACCCACAACGACTCCGGCCAGAGCTTCAGCGGTGCGGCGAAGTCCCTGGGCTACCAGGTGGAGAGCGGCTACCGGATCTTCGAGGCCAACGACGGCGGCGCCTACATCGAACCGCTGGCAGCTTTCTCCTATGTCAGGACGCAGGTCGACGACCTTGCCATCGGCCCGGTCTCGGCCAGCTTCGGCGAAGGCGCCAGCATGCGCCTTGGCGTTGGCCTGCGCGTGGCCGGGGACATGAAGACCGAGGCGCTGACCGCCCGGATGGCCGTTACCGGCCGGCTCTGGCAGGAGGTCGATGGCAAGCACGAGACCACCCTTGGCGCCTCGTTCGGCGAAACCCGCTTCATCGACAACGGCATGAACACCCTTGCCGATGTCGGCGTTTCCATCGGCCTCCTTCGTCCTGGCGGGCCGCTATCAGCCAACCTCGCCTACAGCCTGAAGTTCGGCCAGGACTACCAGAGCAGCGATGCCAGCATCGGCGTACGGGTGCGCTGGTAGGGCAAGCTCCGGGTTTCAGTCCCCTCCTAGAGGGTGAGCACCTGCGCCGGTTCGTTCGCGGCCGGTGGAGCATGATGGTGAAATGATGCTGTCAAACTAGGATCAACCCGTCTCCACTACTCGCCATTGGGGCAGCAGGTCCTTCACATTCCGAAGCGACACGAGGTACTTCACGTACATAATCACCACGAGGCGGATCACCTAAGGTGAGAAATTGAGATAGCGGAACGGGTTCCGTGCAGCGACCACGGCCGCGCTTTAGAGAGCACCACCGCCGTGGCGGCGCCATTTTGCTCCGACAGAGCCCTTCGAAACATGGAAGGCGTCCCACGAGTCCGGCTGTCCACAGTGTGGATACGCTCACTTGAGTTCAGCTGCGCAAGCCCATTGAGTCGAAAAGAAAAGAGTGACTAACCTTATAAAGCACGAGCGCCAACAAAGTGCGGCTGCGTTGATTTCATGATTATGAATTAGCTTACCGTGTTGTTCTCGCTGAGACTTAAATATACCTATCTATAGGGATTGTCGGATGCCGATATCGCGAGAAATCCATCTGATTGACCGCCCGACAGGGCCGTACGGGGCAGAAATATTCAGGCTGACCGAGGTTGATGTTCCTGCCCCGACGCCGGGTGAAGTACAAGTCCGCAACCTTTATATGTCCGTTGACCCATCGATGCATAGAAGGATGTATGATGGAACCAGCTATGCTCCACCCTTCACCATCGGAGCCCCCCTCGAAGGCCGCGCGGTCGGCGAGATCGTAGCCACGGCTGTCGACGGTTATGAAGTCGGAGACCTTGTTCTTTCTACGTTCGGCTGGCGCGAAGTGTTCAACACCGAGTCAGCCAATCTCGCGCGCCTGGACGTGCACGGTTTGCCGCCCCAGGCGTTCCTGGGCGTCGCAGGGATCATTGGCCTAACCGCCTATGCCGGCCTTGTACGCATTGGGCGGCTGAAATCGTCGGACACGGTTTTCATCTCCGCAGCTGCCGGCGCCGTAGGGTCGGCGGCTTGCCAATTCGCCAAGGCGAGAGGATGCCGAGTGGTCGGCTCCGCCGGCGGGCCGAAAAAGACGGCGTTTCTGAAGGAATTAGGCATCGACGAGGTGATTGATTACAAGTCTGTGCCTAGCCTCCCAAAGGCGCTGGCCGCCGCCGCCCCTGGGGGAATCGACGTGTATTTCGACAATGTCGGAGGCGCTCATCTGGAAGCCGCAATCGCGTGTGCGAACATGCGCGCGCGCTTCGTGATTTGCGGAATGATGGACAGCCAGTCCGTCTACAACACGCAGACGCCGAACCCGGGCCCCAGAAATCTAATGTTGATGCCTGGAAAACGACTAATGTTGGAGGGATTTCTTGCGATGGATCATCAGGATCTCGCACCGGCGTTCCTGGACGAAGTTCTGGCCCTTCACAAAGCGGGACGGCTAAACCTGCGCGAAACGGTGATGGTGGGCCTGGAGCGGGCGCCGGAGGCGCTCCTCGGTCTCTTCTCGGGGGCGAATATCGGCAAGATGTTGGTTAAACTACACTAGCGGCGCGCTATCAGCAGTATCATTCGAACCACCTTACCTCTCAAAAAGGCGGGCCTAGAAGGATGCCCCGCCGGCCTCGACGATCCGATACGAGGAGGCGTATGAGCATCCAGACCATGATCTCAGCCGCCCCTGGCGTGATCGAGACGGTGGAGGCAGTCATGCGCGAATTCGTCGTCACCCAAGGCCTTGCGCACCACCTTAAATCGGCTCTGCATGCGATTAGAGACGATTTTAACAGGCGGTCGCAGGCGGCGAGTGCAACAGGAACTGGTCTCCGCTGGCGCCGAAGTGACCATCAAAGTTTGTGCCGACTGGCCAAGGTGCGAGCAGTCGGTCGACAACTCGTCTCCGCATTGAGGCGCTCACGCGGCCTTTTTTCGTGCTGCTACATACGGGTAGGCAGCAGATTTGCATCATCTCATACTGAAGGGGCTGCTCGTGCGGCCCGCGGATGGGAGAGATGGCGCGTTCGTCCAAGCCACCGCTGACCGAGCCAGCGCCGGGCGCCACCATGTCCGGCGGTGAGGACCTGCATGCCTGGGTCCTGCAGTATGGACCAGCCCTACGCCGCTATTTCCTGCGGCGCGCCAACGCGGCGGACGTCGATGACCTGGTTCAGGAGGTCTTCCTGATGCTACAGGCTCGCGGCGCAACATCGCAGATCGAGAATGTCGAAGGCTACCTGTTCCGCACCGCCGCCAACGTCCTGGGCCAGCGCCATCGCCGCACGTCTTGGGCTTGGGGTCGGCAGGAAGATCCGGAGGCGGTTGGCGGCCTCGCCGACGAAATTTCCCCCGAACGCATCCTCATTGGCAAGGAAGCCTACGACGCCATGATGGAGGCCCTGCGCGACCTTCCGCCTCGCAGCGCCTTGGCCTTCATGCTGTTTCGCGTTGATCAACTGCCGCAAGAGGATATTGCCCGGCGGATGGGGATTTCGGTCAGGGCAGTCCAGGCGCTCGTGCAGCGCGCCGCCAATCGCATTTATGAGCGGGTGGGGCGTCGGCCATGATCTTCCAGCCAAAGACGCGACCTACCGACCCGATCCGCGAAGAAGCGATGGCTTGGCATGTACGGCAAGAAGCGGCCGACCTGTCGCCGGCCGACGAAATGGCCCTCGCCGCATGGCTGGACCACTCTCCTGAACATCGCGCCGTCTATGCAGAGGTGGATGAGTTCTGGGCGGCCGCCGGCGACTTGGCGGGCCACCCCCTTTATGCGCAAACACGCGAGCAGGCGGCCGCGGCCGTCGCCCGGACGCGCCTGACGCGCAGAGCCCTGGCCGCCAGCTTCGCCGCCGCGCTCCTGGGGGTGGGTGGAACGGCATTTTACGTCCAGACCGCCCCTCAGCCCCTAGCCACACAGGCTTTCCAGACCGCCGTTGGCCAGCGAGCGACGGTGACCTTGCCAGATGGGTCGCAGGTCACGCTGAACACGGACACCGTCGTCCGCACCACGGCTGACGAGGATCGGCGACTGGTCTACCTCGACAAGGGCCAAGCCTTCTTCAAGGTCGCCAGGGATTCACGCCACCCGTTCGTGGTCACGGCAGCCGGCCGCACGGTGACGGCGCTCGGCACCGCATTTGACGTCCGCGTCGACCAAGGCGAGCTGAAGGTCGTGCTCGTCGAAGGCAAGGTCAGAGTAGAGTCCGCGGCTCCCGCTCGCAGCGCCAAGTCGGCCGCATCCGTCACCGACCCGCCGCCGATGGCGACCGACATGTCCGCCGGCTCGCAACTGGTCGCGGTCGATGACACCGACTGGCGACTGACCGCGACGAACACGGACCGGGAGACGAGTTGGCTGAAAGGGCAGCTTGTCTTCGACGACGAAGCCTTGGGTGACATCGTCGCCGAGATGAACCGCTACTCCAACCGGAAGATCACGTTGGCTGACGGCGGGTTGGCCGCGCATCGCCTCAGCGGCAACTTCACGCCCGGCGACGTTCACGGCTTTGCCCGGATGTTGCGGGCAGGCGGCGTGGCTTCGCTGCGCGAGCATCCCAGCGGCGAAATCGAGATTGTTGCCGAACACTGAAAAAAGTTCCTCGCCGATGTTCGTGTCCGGCTGAATTTCGCATCTCCCTAACTAGGGGGCCGTTGGCTCCGGACAAAAAATAGGGGGAGGCAATGGGACTTTTCAGAAAGCATTACTGCGCGCGTCTTATGGTTGGCGCTGCCGTGGGCGCGCTCACGCTTGGCGCAGGTGCTGCCTGGGCACAGACCAAGCCCATCACCATCCCGGCTCAGACCCTGGCGTCCGCGCTGCATGACTTCGGCAGCCAGACCGGCCGCCCCATCATGTTCAGCCCCTCGGCCACGGCCTCGAAACTTTCTCCCGGCGTCAGCGGCGCCACGGACGATCAGCTCGCGCTGGCGCAGCTGCTTCAGGGCACCGGGCTAAGCTATCGCCGCGAGGGTGACGCCTTCGTCATCGTTCAGGCCGGGGAGGGCGGAAGCCCCCAGGACGACAGCGCCGCGGGGGGCGGCGCTGAAGTCGAGGCGCTGATCGTTACGGCGCAGAAGAAGGAAGAAGCGATCCAGGACGTGCCGATCGCGATTTCGGCATTTACGCAGAAGTCGCTGGACGAGCAGAAGATCGAGGGCGGGTTTGACCTGCTCAAGGCGATCCCGAACGTCACCTTCTCCAAGTCGAACTTCAGCGGCTACAACTTCTCGATCCGGGGCGTGGGGACGAAGGCGGTAAGCGCCACGACCGACCCCGGCGTTGCGGTTGCGTTCAACAACTCCACCCTGATCGTCAACCGCCTGTTCGAGCAGGAATACTTCGACGTGGAGCGCGTCGAGGTGCTGCGCGGGCCGCAGGGCACCCTCTATGGCCGCAATGCCACCAGCGGCGTCATCAACGTGCTGTCGGCGCGTCCGCGACTGGGCGAGTTCGAGGGCGAGGCCAAGCTGGAGGTCGGCAACTACAACGCCCAGCGCGTGCGGGGCATGATCAACGTCCCCGTCGGCGAAAGCCTGGCGATCCGGCTGGCCGGCGCCATGACCGTGCGTGACGGCTACGGCACCAACCTGGCGGCCAACGACCCCGACGTCATCAACGATGTCGCCGAGGATGTGGACAACCGCGACCTGTGGTCGGCGCGGCTGACGGTGGGCTGGGAGCCCATCGAGCAGATCCGGGTCAACGCCATGTGGGAGAAGTTCGAGGAAGACGACCGCCGCGTGCGGACCTCCAAGCAACTCTGCCACCGCGACCCTGGGCCCGAGATGACGGGGACCTTCGACTGGACGCCGTTCAGCGAGGGCTCGCGCAACAACCTGTCGCAGGGGTGCGTTGCGGGCTCGCTCTACGCGCCCGAGGCGTTCGGCACGCCGAACGGCGCATCGCTGCCCTATATAATCGCGCCCAATTTCATCGGAAGTATCGGCCCGGTCGCCCGGGGCAACTTCGGTTGGGGTGCGGGGGGCAACCCCTACAGATATGACCCCGCCAACTTTTCAGCGCCCTGTCCGGCCTTCGCTTCCCCCCAGGTCTTGCCGCTGATCAATCCCTGCCAGGCGGACCCCTATGGCGGCCGGATGCAGTCGGCCGACCTGCGCACCATCCACTCGGCCATCGAGCCCCAATACCGCGCCAGCGCCAACGTCTATGAGTTGTCGATCGACGTCGACCTGACCGATAGCCTGACGTTTACGTCGCAGACGGTCTATGCCGACGACCAGTATTTCGCGACCCAGGACTTCAACCGCTTCTCGGCCGGTCCCATCCTCAGCGACACGTCCATCGGTTGCGGTATAGATATAAACAAGTTTGGACTGGCCGTGCCCAATTGCGCGCCTGATAGACTCGGAACCTACGGCGGCGGCCACTACAACGTCGCGCCGCGCCCGGCCGGATCTCCCGTCGGGACGCCCGGCGTCTTCTGCGATCCACAGCTCGGGTGCTCAAACACCTTGGTGGCGCAGGACCTGTCGAAATCGACAAGCGACCAGTTCAACCAGGAATT
>Ga0190272_10000444_pt1 | contig 22059 bp, 22 predicted proteins | sample Popmic504T_FD_133746 | JGI IMG/M metagenome (GOLD analysis project Ga0190272, IMG submission 133746) | Populus adjacent soil microbial communities from riparian zone of Shoshone River, Wyoming, USA - 504 T | ecosystem: Environmental > Terrestrial > Soil > Riparian zone | place: USA: Wyoming... | reverse complement strand
GCGTCCTCGGTCGCTCGCGTGCGGAGCACGCCACGCTCCCTGCGTCCACCGACCTGCTTGGCTCCTGAACCGTCAGTACGCTGAGGGGGTGAAGCGGTTTCACGTCACCACGTTCGGGTGCCAGATGAACGTGCACGACTCTGAGCGGATGCGCGGGATGCTTGCCTCGCTCGGCTATGAAGAGGCGGAGGCGCGTGACGGCGCCGACCTGATCCTCTTCAACACCTGCTCGATTCGCGAGTCGGCTGACAGCAAGTTCATCGCCCACCTCGGCGAGGCGAAGCGGCTCAAGTCCGAAGACCCCTCGCGGGTGGTCGGGGTCGGCGGCTGCTGGGCGCAGTCGGTCAAGGAGGAGGTCTTCGAGCGCTTCCCCTTCGTCGACGTCGCCTTCGGGCCCGGCCAGATCCACAAGCTGGCCGAGTTCCTCAACTCGGACTCGCTGACCGCCCAGGGCTACTTCGAGTTCGAGGACTTCGCCGGCCACCTGCCGACTCGCCGCGAGCGCGAGTTCCAGGGCTGGCTGCAGATCTCCCAGGGCTGCAACTGCGTCTGCTCCTACTGCATCGTGCCCTCGACCCGCGGCCGTGAGGTCAGCCGCGACCCCGGCGAGTTGCTGATCGAGGCCGAGGCACTGGCCGCCGACGGCGTCCGCGAGTTGACGCTGCTGGGACAGAATGTCAACAGCTACGGCCGCGGCCTGCCCAGGGAGACCCGGATCGGGTTCGCGGAGCTGCTGGCGCGGGTCGACGCGATCGAGGGGATCGACCGGATCCGCTACACCAGCCCCCACCCGAAGGACATGAAGGAAGACGTGATTCGCGCCCACGCCGAGCTACCGGCGCTCTGCGAGCACATCCACCTGCCGCTGCAGTCGGGCTCCAGCGCGATCCTGAAGCGGATGCGCCGCACCTACGATCGCGAGCGCTACATGGACCGGGTGGCGCTGATCCGCGAGCACGTCCCCGACTGCGCGATCACCACCGACATCATCGTCGGCTTCCCCGGCGAGACCGAGGCCGACTTCGAGCAGACCCTGGAGGTGGTCGAGGAGGTCGGCTACGACGGCGCCTTCACCTTCGTCTTCTCGCCGCGTCGGGAGACCGAGGCGGCGACGATGGACGGGCAGCTGCCGCACCCGGTCAAGGTCGAGCGGATGGAGCGGCTGGTCGAGCTGGTCCAGCGGCGCGCCACCGAACAGGCGCAGCGCTTCGTCGACCGCGAGATCGAGGTCCTGGTGGAAGGGACGAGCCGCACCGACCCGACCAGGCTGCGCGGCCGCAGCAGGCACAACAAGGCGGTCAACTTCGAGGGAACCGCCCTCCCGGGCGAGCTGGTGCGGGTCCAGGTCGAGTCGGCCACCTCGCAGACCCTGGCCGGCACCGAGAGACTGCTCAGCCGCGCCTAGGACATGCAGGTCCTGGCGATCTTCGGGCCGACCGGCGTCGGCAAGACCGGGGTCGCGGTCGAGCTGGCCGGGCTGCTGCGCGCGCGCGGGGGGGACCCGGTGGCGATCTCCTGCGACGCGCTCCAGGTCTACGAGGGCCTCTCGGTTCTGACCGGGACCGCTTCTCCCGAGCAGCAGGCGAGGCTGGAGCATCGGCTGCTCGGCTTCGTGCCAGTCACCCGGCCCTTCTCGGTCGGCGACTACATGCCGCTCGCGCACGCCGAGGTCGACGCGGCGCTGGCCGCCGCGCGGACGCCGATCGTGGTGGGGGGGACGGGGCTCTACCTGCGCGCGGCCGTGGCCGAGCTCTCGCTGGTCAAGGCGGCGCCGGAAGCCGCCGACTCGGAGCTCTGGTCGCCCCAGACCCGGCACCCGACGACGATCTTCGGACTCGACATGGACCGCGACCGGCTCTACGAGCGGATCGACGCCCGGGTCGAGGCGATCGTCGCCAGCGGGGCGGAGGAAGAGGTGCGGCGCGCCGACGCCCTCGGTCCGGGCCGCACCGCCCGCAAGGCGCTCGGCTTCGACGAGCTGCTGGCCGGCGATCTGGAGGCGATGAAGAAGCGCTCCCGCAACTACGCCCGCCGCCAGCTCACCTGGATGCGCAAGATCCCGAATCTCCACGCGATCGACCGCACTGGGCTCTCCGACGCGGAGGTCGCCGCGCAGATCCTCGCCGCCCTGGGCGAATAGGCTGGCCGCCGTGAAATTCGAGAAGTGGCAAGCGCTCGGCAACGACTACCTGATCTTGGAGGCCGACCGGCTCCCCTGGGAGCTGAACGCGAAGCGGGTCGAGTGGCTCTGCGATCCCCACTTCGGGGTCGGGTCCGACGGCGTCCTGCTGCTCTCGCGCAGCGAGGACCCGGAGTTCGTCGCCGCGCTGCGGATCTTCAACCCCGACGGCTCCGAGGCCGAGCTCTCCGGCAACGGGGCGCGCGAGGCGATCCTCTACCTGCGCCGCCACGGCTGGACCGACGCCGAGACCTTCTCGATCAGCACCATCGCCGGCCCGATCGTGCCGACGATCACCGGCGAGCTGACCTGCGCGGTCGAGATGGGCAGTGCTTCGATCCGCTCCAAGGACTATCCCGGCGGCGGCGAGGACGGCCGCGGCACCCTGCTGGCGGCGGGCCGTGAGTGGGAGTTCCAGCACGTCTCGATCGGCAACCCGCAGTGCGCGATCCCGGTCGAGCAGGGGCTCGATGACCTCGACCTCGGCACGATCGGTCCCGAGATCGAAGCCCACGAGCTGTTCCCGAACCGCACCAACGTCTCCTTCCTCACCGTCGAAGGCGACCGGGTGCGGGCGCGGATCTTCGAGCGCGGCGTCGGCGAGACGCTCTCCTCCGGCACCGGCGCCAGCGGCGCCGCGGTCACCGCCTTCCTGCGCGGCGCTCCCGGCCAGCTCACGGTCGAGCTCGACGGCGGGGAGCTCGAGGTCGAGATCGGCGAGGGCCTGGCCGTGCGCCTGACCGGCTGGGCGGAGCCCGTCTACGCCGGCGAGCTCTCGCCGGAGCTGCTCGACGCCCTCGCCGGCCTCGACGGCTGAGCCGCGGCGAGCCGGCGCCGCCCGATCATCTAGATTTCCGCGCCCGTGCCGATCGCCCGACCATCGAAGCGCCTGGAGGCGATGCCTCCGTACCTGTTCGCCGAGCTCGAGCGCCGCATCGCCGAGAAGCGCGCCGCCGGCATCGACGTGATCAGCCTCGGGATCGGCGATCCCGACGAACCGACCTACGACTACATCGTCAAGGCGATGCAGAGCGCAGTCGCCGACCCCGCCACCCATCAGTACCCAAGCAACCGCGGCCGCGACGACTTCCGCGAGGGACTGGCCGGGTTCTACGAGCGCCGCTTCGGGGTCGAGATCGACCCCGGCAGCGAGGTGATCCCCGCGATCGGCGCCAAGGAGTGCATCTACAACCTCTGCTTCGCCTTCCTCAATCCAGGCGATGTCGCCCTCGCCGCCGACCCCGGCTACCCGGTCTACACCGGCGGCCCGATCCTGGCCGACGCGACGCCGCACCTGCTGCCGCTGGTCCCGGAGCTGGGCTTCGTCCCCGACCTCGGCGCGATCCCACCCGAGGTCGCCGCCAAGGCCGGCCTGATGTTCCTCAACTACCCCAACAACCCGACCGGCGCCGTCGTCCCCGAGGGCTTCTTCGAGCTGGTCGTCTCCTTCGCCCGCGAGCACGAGATCCTCGTCGTCCACGACAACGCCTACTCGGAGACCACCTACGACGGCTACCGCGCGCCCAGCTTCCTGGCGACGCCGGGAGCGAAGGAGGTCGGCGTCGAGGTCTTCTCGCTCTCCAAGGGCTACAACATGACCGGCTGGCGCTGCGCCGCCATCCTCGGCAACGCCGACGCGGTCCAGACCTACTGGAAGCTGAAGACGAACATTGACTCGGGCCTGTTCGAGGCGGTGCAGATCGCCGGCGTCGAGGCCCTCAACGGCCCTCAGGGCCCGCTGGAGCGGATGAACCAGACCTACACCCGCCGCCGCGACCTGGTCGTCGAGGCGCTGCGTGAGATCGACGTCGAGGTCAGCCCCCCGAAGGGCACGATTTACGTCTGGGCGCCGGTCCCCGCCGGCCACACCTCGACCTCGTTCGCCGAGTTGGTGCTCGAAGAGGCGGCGGTCGTGGTCTCACCCGGCTCGATGTACGGGCCGAGCGGCGAGGGCTTCTTCCGGATCGCCCTCACCGCCCCCGACGACCGCATCGAAGAGGCGGTCGAGCGGATGCGCGAGCACCTGGCTTAGCGCGCATCCGCCCTTCCGGGTCCGGCTACTCGACCTCGATCTCGCTGACCATGCCCTTGAAGGCGTGGGGCGGACCGCCCTGGCGGTCGGTGATGAAGCAGTAGAAGGCGTAGCGGCCCGGCTCCAGGTCGAGCGTGACCAACTGCGCTTCGCCGCCTTCGATCACCGCGGTCGCCTGGCTGCCCTCCTCGGTCAGCGGCGGCTTGCCTTTTTCGGTTTTGAAGAACCGCAGGGCGTCCTCGGCGGTGGCGTCGCCGACCAGCTTCGAGGCGAGCAGGTGGTGGGGTTGGGCGCCGATATTGTCGAAGACGATCTCGTTCTCGCCGGCTGGGAGCGGTTCCTCGGAGTCGAAGACATACTCGCCGGCCGTCACCGTCGCGTCTCCCTCGACCGTCTCGTCAGAGGGGTCGCCGGTCACCTCGAAGGAGGCGGCCGATTTGGGGTCGAAGGGCCCTTCGGTGTTGACGGCGTAGTAGGTGCCGGGCTCCAACGTCTGGGTCACCGTGGCGCTCTGTCCGCCCGCGGTCGAGCCGACGCCGCCGCCGCCGAAGAACCAGTCCGGGAAGGGTTTCCCGCTGGTGACGGAGTCGAAGGCCTCGGCCACTTCCTCGGCCGAGTGGTCGCCCTCGATCCGGAGCAACTGCAGGTCCGCTTCGGACTCGCCGTCGTTGACCAGGGTGATCTCGGCCAGGCCGGTCTCGGCGCTTTGCGGACCCGTGACCTTGGTCTCGTTGGCTTTCCCGCTGACCTCGAAGCTGAGCTTCTGGTCCTCGTCGCTGCTACCGCAGGCGACAAACGCGGCGGCGACGAACACTGCCGCCACGCAGGCGGTTGCGCGATGCCGGAATCGAGTGCTTCTCAACTTGACCTCCCATGCCGTTGGACGAACGTTCGTACCCTACCCAGCCTCCAGGCGCCCGAACCAGTCGTCAGGCCGCTTCGCGCTCGGCCCGCTTGCGCCAGTAGCGATCGAGGCCGCGCCACTGGTACTGGGGCGGGACGGCCTGGATCAGCTCGGCGGCGGCCTCCGGGCCGAGCGCGGCCTCGACCCGCTCCCGGTGGCGGCGCTCGTAGTCCTCGGCGGAGAGATCGCGAGCCAACTGGGCCTCCTCGCGCAGTCGCTCGCGGACGGTCGCCAGGTGCTCGGCAGGATCGTCGACGGCGCCGAAGTGGGTGAGGGCGAGCCGCTCCGGGCGCCAGGACTCGACGATCCCGATCGAGTCCTCCCAGGTCTCGACGTCGATGTCGGGCGGCGGCGTCGGCGGCACGACCAGGTCCGAGGGCGGGATCCGCACCGCGGCGACGTCGCCGGTGAAGGCGGTGCCGCTCTCCTCGTGGAAATAGCAGACGTGGTGGGAGGCGTGGCCGGGGGTGTAGGCGACGCGCATCCCGAACGCCGTCTCGCCGCCGCTCAGCACCTTCACGTTGGCCTCGGGCACCGGCACGATCTCCCCCCAGAGGCGCTGCATGTGGTCGCCGTAGAGGCGCTCGGCGCTGGCCAGCAGCTTCGAGGGGTCGATCAGGTGCGGAGCGCCGCGCTCGTGGACGTAGACCTCCAGCTCCGGCCAGCGCCGCACCAGGGCACCGGTCGCGGCGGCGTGGTCGAGGTGGATGTGGGTGAGCAGGATCGCCCGCGGCTGCTCCTCTCCGATCGCCGCCAACAGGGTCGGCAGCGAGGACTCCGGGCCGGGGTCGACCAGGGCCCCGTCGACCTCCCAGCAGCAGATCACGTGGGGACGGCCGAGGTGCTCGACGTCGATCGCTCGCATCGGCGGGGAGCTTATGCGGAGGCCGAGGCGGCGGCCGGCAGCTTGCCCTCGGCCTCGAGGGTCTGCCGGAGGCCCTCTTCGATCCCGCGGGGCGCGTAGCCGAGCTCGCGGCGCGCCTTCTCGTTGCTGGCCCAGAAGGTGACGCCGTCGGCTGCCGAGATCAGCTCGCGCAGGTTGGGCGGCTGGCCCATCATCTTGCCGACCAGCGGCCCGATCGGGGTCATCATCTTCATCAGCGGGGTGGGCAGCGCTCGCTTCGGTGCCTTGCGGCCGCTTACCTTGGCGACGATGCCGATCGTCTCGCGCACCGTGGTCGCCGGGCCGCTGAGCAGATAGGACTCGCCGGCCTTGCCCTTGTCGAGCGCGAGCAAGATGCCGGTCGCGGTGTCTTCGACGTGGGCGAGGCAGATGCCGAGGTCCGGGAAGGGGATCAGCGGCATCTTTCCCGACAGGAACTGATCGAGCAGCTGGCCGATCGAGGATTCGTCGCCCGGGCCGTAGACGCCGCCCGGCTGGACGATCGTGCAGGGCAGGCCCTCGCCGATCAGTCGCTTCGCCACCTGGTGCGCCTGCCACTTGGTTTCCTCGTAGCAGGAGGTGAAGGGCCCGTCCGGTGCCTCGAAGGACTCGTCGATCGTCTCGCCGTGGGTCTGGCCGATGCCTACCGTGGAGACGTAGGCCACCTTCGGCACCTTCGCCTCCAGGGCGGCGCCGAGCACGTTCTCGGTGCCGGCGACGTTGGCCTCGCGCATCGGCGCGCGCTGCTTGGCGGGAATGCCGACCTCGTACATCGCGGCGGCGTGGATGACCGCGTCGCAGCCCGCCATGCCCTCGCGGATCGCGGCGCCGTCGGCGAGGTCGCCGGCCACCAACTGGCAGCCGAGCGCCTCCAGCTTGCCGGCTTTGCCAGGGCTGCGGACCAGACAGGCGACCTCGTCGCCGCGGTCGCGCAGCTGGCGCACGAGCTCGCCGCCGATGAACCCCGTCCCTCCCGTCACGAAGACCTTCACAGGCGGTAACCCTAACCGGCCCGAGTCCCCACCTACAATCTGCCTGAGTGAAACGATCGCGCAACGGACGCAAGACGCAGACGCGTTACGCCGAGAAAGGGGCCGGCGTCGCCAATCCGCGAGCCCGCCAGCGCGCGCTGGCGATCGGCATCGTCGACGGTAGCGAGGAGGGTGAGCCGCTGGCCGAGCTGAGGGAGCTGCTGCGCACCGCCGGCGTGGCGACCGCCGGAGTGGCGACCCAGCAGCGACCCAAACCCGACCCCGACCGCTACTTCGGGCGTGGCCGGCTCGCCGAGCTGAAGGCCGAGATCACCGCCTGCGACGCCAACCTGCTCGCCTGCGACGATGAGCTCGCCCCCCGCCAGGAGCGCAACCTGGAGGCCGAGCTGGGGGTGCCGGTGATCGATCGCACCGCGGTGATCCTCGACATCTTCGCCGACCACGCCCACTCCGCCGAGGGCAAGCTGCAGGTCGAGCTGGCCCAGCTCGAATACAACATGGCCCGCATGCGGGGGCTGTGGACGCACCTCGAGCGGCTCGGTGCCGGCCGCATGGACGGCGGCATCGGCACCAGGGGCCCGGGCGAGAGCCAGATCGAGACCGACCGCCGCCTCGCCCGCGACCGGATCTCAGCGCTGCGGCAGCGGCTGCGGCGGCTGGAGCGCAACCGCGGCGTGATGCGGGCCCGCCGCGACGGCTCCTCGATTCCGCGCGTCGCCCTCGCCGGCTACACCAACGCCGGCAAGTCGACCCTGCTCAACGCGCTGACCGGGGCCGAGGTCGGGGTGGGGGACAGGCTCTTCCACACGCTCGACCCGACCACCCGCAGCTTCGAGCTCTCCGGCCGCGACTACCTGCTGACCGACACGGTCGGCTTCATCGAGAAGCTGCCCCACCAACTGGTCGAGGCCTTCAAGGCGACGCTCGAGGAGACGATCCTCGCCGACCTGGTCCTGCACGTCATCGACGCCTCGGCCAGCGAGGAGCGCCGCCGGCTCGACATGCGCGCCGTCGACGAGGTCCTGGAGGAGATCGGAGCCGGCGAGAAGCCGCGGCTGCTGGTCCTCAACAAGGCCGACCTGCTCGGCGAGGACGAGCGCCACGAGGTGGGGATCGAGCAGCGCGACGCGGTGCTGGTCTCGGCGCTCACCGGCGAGGGCCTCGAGGAGCTGCACGGCAGGATCGAGACCGCCTTCGAGGAGACCCTGACCGAGGTCGAGTTGCTGATCCCCTACAGCGAGGGCGGTCGCCTGCACGAGCTGCACGAATTGGCCGGGGACCTGGAGCGGACCGAGCGGGAGGACGGCGTCCTGGTTCACGCCAAGGTGCCAATAGCTGAGCTGCATCGGTTCTCGGACCTGAGGACGAATGGGGCGGGCGCGCGGGCCCTGTCCTCCTGACGTAGGGTCCGCGCCATGGACCTAGCCGTCACCAGGCTGAAGGAGGACGCGATTCTTCCCAGCCGCGCCCATCCCGGCGACGCGGGGCTGGATCTCTATGCCGCCGAGGCCGCTCACATCGGGCCGGGGGAGCGGTGGAGCGTCGGGACCGGGGTGGCGGTTGAGATCCCGGAGGGGCACGCCGGGCTGGTGCTGCCGCGCTCGGGGCTTGCCCGGGAGCACGGGATCTCACTGGTTAACAGCCCCGGGTTGATCGACTCTGGCTACCGGGGCGAGGTCCGGGTCCTGCTGCTCAACACCGACCCGGCCGAGACCTTCCGGGTCGAGCCGGGCGACCGGATCGCCCAGCTGGTCATCTCGCCGATCGCTCTGGCGGAGCCGGTCGAGACGGAGTCGCTGACCGAGTCCGCGCGCGGCGCCGGTGGCTTCGGCTCCAGCGGTCGCTAGTCCCTCCTCGGTCTCTTAGTGGCGCACCACCCGCATGGCGACCACGGCAGGGGTGCGGTCGCGGTTGCCGGACGGGTCGATCGCGAAGACGCGCAGCAGATGGCGGCCGGGACGCAGCCGGTAGGCGCGGGGCGAGGTGCAGGGCCGGAAGCGCTGGCCGTCGAGCTTGCACCGGAACTCAGACCCCGCCTCGTTTGAGGCGAAGACGAAGACGACGCGGCGCAACCGCGCCGCGGTGAAAACGCGGCTGGGCGGCCGGCGGGCGATCGTGGTGCGCGGCGAGGTCCTGTCCCGGACCACCGGTGGAGCCGGGGGCGGTGGCGGGATCGCAGCTTCGGGCTGGGGATTCGGGTCCGGCGGGGTGTCGGGGGGCCGGAAGCTGTCCGGGTCGCGCTCGTAGACCGACTCGCATTCGACCGGGACGGGGTCGCCGTACTGGGGGTGGTCGACCTGGGCCGTGTCGAAGCCGGCGCCGCACTGGATGGTCAAGTCCTGGTCGCCGGAATTGGCGAGGATCGAGTCGTCGCCGGCGGCGGCGAAGTAGGAGTCGTGGCCGGGCCTGCCCAGCAGCTGGTTGGAGCCGGCGTCGCCGATCATCGTGTCGTCGAGGCTGGTTCCCTCGGTGTCCTCGATCGCCGCCAGGCTGGTCAGCAGCCCGCTCGGACAGGCGGCTTGACCGCCCGGCCCGACCAGCCCGGCTTTGCCGATCGCCATGTCGATCGTCACGGCGAAGTCGAAGTTGGCCCAGTTGGCGTTGTCGCGGTCAGGACCGCCGTCGAGCACGTCGCCGTCGCAGACCGCGTCGGAGACGAAGAGGTCCTCGCCGGGACCGGCGTCGAGGTCGTCGGCCCCCTCGTTGTTGGGCACCGCGTCGTCACCGCCGCCCGCGGCGACCAGGTCGTCGCCGGGCCCGTCGACCAGGGCGTCCTCGGTGGCGCCACCGCTAAGGCCATCCGCGCCCTCACCGCCGAGGAGGACGATCGAGGTCATCTCGGGAAAACCCGCAGCGTCGAGGCTGTCGTCTCCGGCAAGGCCGGCGAGGAGGATCGAATCGGGCGCTTCCGTAACGCTGCAGACGACTTTGCCACCCGCCGGGGCGCCGCAACCGCCCGCCGCCGAGGGGCTGACGTCGAACCCGCCCTCGGAACCCGGCCCGAGCGAGAAGGCGACCGAGCCGGCTCCGTAGCTGGCGCTGACCACGTCGTCTTCGTCGCTGCCGGTCAGGTAGAGGGCCGGTCCCGTTCCGGAGAGCGGTGCCATCGACCCGACCGCGATCGCGCCGGGATCGCGAGGGTCGACCTCTTTGTCGCCCGACTCGCACTCGAACGTGGTCGAGGCGACGCAACTGTCGCCCTCGGCGCCGCCGCGGATGACGTCGGCTCCACCGCCGCCGATCAGGACGTCCGCTCCACCGCCGCCGTAGAACGTCTCGGGGTCGGCGGTGCCGACGATCACGTCGGGGAAGGGGCTGCCGATCACGACCTCGAAGCTCGCCCCTTCGAGTTCTTCGTCGATGCCGCCGCCGGTCGGGGCGAGCCCGTTGTCGGCCCTGCCGGCCTGCAGGTCTATGTAGGCGCCGCGGCCGTCCCGGGTGTCGGGGAACTGGTCGTAATCGGAGGCATCCGGGAAGCTGCTGTCGAAGAAGCCCGGCGTCGCCCCGGTCGTGTAGCTGAGCGTGTCGGTGCCGCTGCCGCCCGTATCGGCGATCGCGTCGATGGTGGCGTCGCCGCGGGCGAAGTCGCCATCGGCCTGGCCGTCGAGCGAGTCGGCCCCGAACCCGCCCGAGAGCCGGTCGCCGCCCGGGCCGCCGCGCAGCCGGTCGTCGCCGATGCCCCCGTAGAGGCGGTCGTTCCCTTCTCCGCCGTTGAGCTGGTCGTTGCCGCGGCCACCGTAGAGCGTGTCGTTGCCGCCTTCGCCGTTGACGGTGGTGACCGAGCGCGGCGGCCGGATCGTGTCGTCGCAGGGGGTCCCGGTGATCATGTCGCCCACGGTCTGGGGGCCTTCGGCGCAACTCGGGGCGGCGCTCGCGGTGGGCGCCGGGGCCGAGACCGCAATCGCAGCGAGCGCAGCCAGCGTCGCCAGGCAGGCACCCGGAATCCATTTTGACTTCACTTCCACTACCTACCCGAACCGCTCGCAAGCGACTCAGGTGCGCAGGGCGACCTCCCGGGCGCAGCGCTGCGCCTCGAGCTCGAGGCGGTCGTCGAGCGGCTCCAGCTCGGCGGGCCGGCCGTAGCGCCGCTCCAGGGCCAGCGCGATCAGCAGATCGGCCAGCCAGGCGTTCTTGGGCAGCAGCGGGCCGTGCAGGTAGGTGCCGATCGCGTTGGCGCGCCGCACCCCCTCGAAGCCGTCCACGCCGTTGTTGCCGTGGCCCTTCAGCACCCGGCCGAGCGGCTCCGCGCCCGCCCCGAGGTAGGTGCGGCCGCCGTGGTTCTCGAAGCCAGCGATCGTCCGCGGCCCGTCGCCGCCGAGCTCCGCCTCGATCGCCACGTTGCCGATCAGCCGCGGGCCGGGCTCGCGGACCGTCTCCAGGTCGGCCAGGCCGAGACCCGGCAGCTTGTCCTCGCCGAGTTGGTAGCTGTGGCCGAGCAGCTGGTAGCCGCCGCAGACGGCGAGCAGGGCCGCCCCGTCGTCGACCGCGGTGGCGAGCGCCTCGCGCTTGGTCTCGACCACGTCGGCGGCGACCATGCGCTGGTCGCGGTCCTGGCCGCCGCCGATGTAGAAGAGGTCGTGGGCGGCGGGGTCGACCTTCGCACCCGGGCCGGCGCCGGCATGCGAGAAGCCGATCCCGCGCCACTCGCAGCGTCGCTGCAGGAAGACGATGTTGCCGCGGTCGGCGTAGATGTTCATCTGCTCCGGGTAGAGGCTGAGCACGCGCAGCTCCATCAGGCCTCCTTGCTCAATACGACGACGGTGGAGCCGACGTGGATGTCGGTGTGACCGATCTCGCGGCGTTCGACCGGCACCAACCCGGCCGCCGCGGCCTCCGTCTCCAGCTGCTCCGCGGGAAAGATGGCGATCCGCACCCGGTTGGGCTCTCGGCGCAGCTCGCCGGTCGGCGAGACGACCTCTCTGAGGCGGTGGATGACGATTTCTCCCTGACCCACCGCCGCCTCAATCGCAAGGCTCGAGTAGACCCAGCCGTCCACCTCGCGCACGTCGGGCAGGGGGGGAAGGGACCCGTCGGGCTCGGGCATCGCCTCGAGGATGGCGCCGGCGAAGCGACCGCCCGGGCGCAGATGGGCCGCGACCCGTCGCAGGCAGGCTTCCCGATCGGCGGGGCTCTCGAGGAGCTGCAGGGTCTGCATCGGGGCCAGGGCCAGGGCGACCTCGCGGTCGAGCTGGAAGTCGCGGGCATCGGCCTCGATCGTGGTCAGGGGGAGGCCCTGGGCGCGATCGGCGAGCGTCGCCAGCAGTTCGCCGTCGACGTCGAGTCCGACGACGGAGTGACCGCGCCGCGCCAGGTGCACGGCCACGCGGCCAGTCCCGCAGCCGAGGTCGAGCAACTCGCCGCCCGCCGCCTCGGCGAGTTCCTCCCACAGCGGCAGGTCGGCGACGTAGGAGCCGCACTCCAGGTCGTGCCAGATGACCTCCTCCGCCAGCCGCGCGCTCACCGCCAGAACTCCTTTGCCAGGCCGCGGTCAGCGAGCAGCTTGCGCAGCTCGAGCAGGGCGGTGTAGGTGGGGAGGGCGAAGAGGCGCCCTGGCGCCGCGGCAACCGCCGCGTCCAGCGAGGCCTCGATCGCCGGCTCGACCACGATCGACTCCTCCGGCCAGCCCGCGTACTTCAACCGCAGCGCCATCTCCGGCGCCCGGGTGCCGGCGCAGACGACCCGCCGCACGGCGCCGCCGAGCAGCTCGAAGTCGGCGTCCCAGATCCAGGAGACGTCGCGCCCGTCGGCGATCCGGTCGTTGAGCGCGATCCAGAGGTCGATCTCTCCCTCGCCGGCCTCGAGCCGGAGCGTGCGCAGCACCTCGTTGGCGCCGGCCGGGTTCTTGATCAGCAGGATCGAGACCGGGGTCCTTCCGACCTCGATCGTCTCGACCCGGCCGAAGGCGGCTTTCATCGTGCCCAGCGCCGAGGCGATCCGGCCCGGCTCGATTCCCAGCTCGATCCCGGCCGCGACCGCGGCGAGCCCGTTGTAGACGTTGTAGAGGCCGGGCAGGGGGAGGCGCATCTCGATCTCGCCCGACTGGGTTTGAACACTGGTTCTAGACCCGTTCATACCGTCGAGCTCGATCCTCGTCGCCGCCACCTGCGGCCGCGGCCGCCGCGAGCCGCAGTTGGGGCAGGAGTAGTGGCCGAGATGGCCGACGAAGGCGCGCTCATAGGTGTACGGGTGCCCGCAACGGCGGCAGTGCTTGGCGTCGAAGGCGTGCTGCAGCTCGGGCAGTGCCTGGCTCGGGTCCTCAATGCCGAAGTAGACGACCCCGTCCCGGGGCTGCCCCTCACGGTCGCGGCCGAGGTCGGCGATCAGTGGGTCGTCGGCGTTGAGGGCGAAGCGCGCCCTGCCGGCGCTGCGCTCGACCACGCCGGCCCACTCGTCCGCCAGCGCCTCCATCTCGCCGTAACGGTCCAGCTGGTCCCGGAAGAGGTTGCCGAGCACGACCAGGCTCGGGTCGAGCTGGGCGGCGACCCGCGGCAGCCAGGCCTCGTCGACCTCGAACAGGCCCTCCTCGCCGCGCTGCTCGAGCAGCGCCGTGGCGACGCCCCAGGTCATGTTGGAGCCGGCCCGGTTGTGAACCGGGTGGCGGCCGTCGGCCGCGAGCAGCGCCGCGATCATCCCGGCGGTCGTCGTCTTGCCGTTGGTGGCGCTGACCAGGGTGGTGCGCTCCAGCCCGGCGCCGAGCCGGGCGATCGCGTCCGGTTGCAGCCGCAGCAGCGCCCGCCCCGGCAGAGTGGTGCCGCCGCCGCGACCGCTGGCCCGGCTGGCGGCCCCGAGCGTGCGCGCCGCCGCCAGCTTGACGCCGAAGAGGCTCAAGCCCCGGCCGGCGCCGGCACCAGCACGCTCAGCGCCTGGGGCAGCACGCGCAGGGAGGCGGGCAGGTCGGTGAGGTGCTCGCCGTCGGCGTAGAGCCGGAAGGGCTGGCTGGCGCTGAGCTCGAGCTGGGAGGCACGGAACACCCGCACATCGTCCTCCTCGACGTGGGTGCCCTTGAACACCTTCGGCAGGTTACTCAGGAAACGCAGCTTGCCCACCTCGCCGATCGTGACCACGTCGAACTCGCCGTCGTCGAGCTCGGCGGCGGGGGCGATGAACATGCCGCCGCCGTAGGCGCGACTGTTGGCGACCGCGACGGTGTAGCCGGTCAGCCGGGTGCGCTGCCCGTCGACGGCGATCGTGAAGCGGGCCGGCTTCCAGCGCAGCAGCGCCCGCAGCGCCGCGTAGGCATAAACGAGGTTGCCGCGCAGGACGGTGGTCTCGTTGGCGAGCCGGTTCGCTTCGGAGTCGAAGCCGGCGCTGGCGATGCCGAGGAAGCGCTTGCCGTTGGCCTCGCCGACGTCGATGCGGCGGCTGTACCCGACGAGCAGGACCTCGACCGCCGCCTCCGGCTCGCTCGGGATCCCGAGCACCCGGGCCAGGTCGTTGCCCCGGCCGCCGGGGAGAATCCCCAGCGGGACCTCGGAGCCGGCCATGGCGCCACCGACCGCGCCGATCAGCCCGTCGCCGCTCATCACCACCGGCAACTCGCCGGCCTCGATCGCCCCCAGCGCCTGATCGATGCCGTGCTCGAGGTCGCGAGTGCGCTGGACCCGGAACTCGACCCGGCGGGCGTCGAGCGCCTGCTCGACCGCGGGCAGCAGCTTCAGCGTCCGCCCGTGGGCGGAGTGCGGGTTGACCAACAGGGCCAGCGGCATCCCCTCGATCTCCATTGGTTGCAGCCTAATCGGGCCCAGCGGGATTGCTCGGCCCGGCGAGACAGCCGATGGCGAAGCTGCCCTCACCGGCCGCCGCGCTCCGCACTGGCTCAATGCCCTTTCGGCGCAGGAGTCGCCAGAGAGGCTTCGACTGCGGGCTGGGAAGCCAGCGCGTGGGTCGGGTGCGAACCAGCACGAGATGACCCGCCGGACGAAGCACCCGGAGCGTCTCGCGCGGAGAGATCGCCGTGTCGACGGCGACGACCAAGTCGAAGAGCCCATCCGGAAAGGGGATCGCTCGCGGCCGACCATGCTTGAAGGCCACGCGTCCCTCGGGATCGAGTCCGACTCGCGCGGTTGCCGCCCGTACCAGGGCGGGATCTCGATCCAGGCCGCGGACGCGGGCGGTCGGGAACTCTCGAGAGAGGAAGAGGACCGGGTCGCCGTCGCCGCTGCCGAGCACGAGGGCGCGCTCGGGCGGACGGTCGAGATCAAGGACCGCCGCTGCCAGGGGGGTCAGGGCCGGCGCGGGCACGCGGGCCCGATCGTAGGGCAGCGATGCCTTTCGGTCGCAATCTGTCGTAGGCTTCCGCGCGGATGGAGGGGAAGACCGACCAGCGCTGGATCATCCTCGGCGTGTTCGCTCTGATCGCCGTGGGCGTCGTCGCCGCGATCCTGATCTCGCGCGGCGGCGGTGACGGCGGCGGCAAGAGCACGGCCGGGGCCGAGGGCTGCGAGGAAGTCGAGGCGCCCGCGCCCAAGCAGGTCAGCCTGAAAGCGCCGGAGCAGACCCTGGAGAAAGGCGAGGAAGTGACCGCGGTGGTGGAGACCAGCTGCGGCACCTTCGAGATCGCGCTCGACACCGAGCGGGCGCCGAAGACCGCCAACTCCTTCGCCTTCCTCGCCGAAGAAGGCTTCTACGACGACCTCACCTTCCACCGGATCGTGCCCGAATTCGTGATTCAGGGCGGCGACCCGGAAGGCACCGGCACCGGCGGTCCCGGCTACAAGGTCGAGGAGAAACCGCCGGCCGACCTTGCCTACACGAAAGGCGTGGTGGCGATGGCGAAGAGCTCGACCGAGGCCCCGGGCACCTCCGGCAGCCAGTTCTACGTGGTCACCGGGGCAGATGCGGGGCTACCGCCCGAATACGCGCTGGTCGGCAAGGTCGGCGAGGGGCTGGACGTGGTCGAGAAGATCGGCAAACTCGGCGGCCCCGACGAAAAACCCAAACAGACGGTCCTGATCGAAAAGGTCACGATCGAGAAGGGCTAGGGGCCGCACCCGGTCCCTGGGCTGAGTCTCGTGGCCAAGGTCGACGTCGGGGACGCAGCGCCGGACTTCGAGCTGCCGGGCACCGGCGGCAAGACCTACCGCCTCGCCGACTACCGCGGCCGCAGGGTGATCCTCGCCTTCTATCCCGGCGATTTCACCGCTGTCTGCACCAAGCAGTTCTGCTCGTACCGCGATCAGGGAGAGCGGCTCGACAACCTCGGCGCCGAGGTGCTCGGGATCTCCCCGCAGTCGATCGACTCGCACGAGCGCTTCACCGAGGAGAAGCGGCTCAACGTGCCGCTGCTGGCGGACGAGGACAAGGACGTCGCCCGCGCCTACGGCGTGCTGGCCGGGCCGATGGTGAGACGGGCGATCTTCGTGATCGACGAGCAGGGCGTGGTCCGCCACCGCAAGGTCACCATGGTCGGACTGAGCTTCGAGGGTGTCGACGACCTCGAGCGCGCGGTCGCCGCGCTGGACTGATGGCGGCGCCGGCGCCGCGGCAGTTCGTCGCCGGTACGGCGCCGGCGATTCGCGGCGAGGTGGCGGGGGAGGGGCCGGCGATCGTCCTCTGCCACGGGATCACCGCGACGCGGCGCTACGTGGTCCACGGCTCGCGGGCGCTGGAGCGGGCCGGTCATGCCGTCGTCACCTACGACGCGCGCGGCCACGGCGAGTCCGACCCCGCCCCGGAGGGGGAGGGTTATGGATACCCGCGGCTGGTTGCCGATCTGGAGGCCGTGGTGGAGGAGACGGTCGGAGGCGGCCCGTTCCTGCTGGGCGGCCACTCGATGGGCGCCCATACCGCGGCCGCCTACGCGCTCGCGCACCCGGAGCGGGTGGCGGCGCTGGCCCTGATCGGTCCGACCTACATAGGGCCGGCCTCCGAGCAGTCGCTTAGCTACTGGGACGGGCTCGCCGACGCCCTCGCGGAGGGCGGGATCGAGGGCTTCGTCGACTACATCGATCGCGAGCAGGGGATCGACTCGGCCTGGCGCGACTCGGTGCGTCGCTTCACCCGCGAGCGGCTGCTGCGGCAGCAGAACCCCGACGCCCTGATCGAGGCGCTGCGCGAGGTGCCGCGCTCGCGTCCCTTCGGCTCGATGGCGGACCTGGAGCGGCTGCGCATGCCGGCTCTGGTGGTCGGCAGCGGGGACGAGGCCGACCCAGGCCACCCTTATGAAGCCGCGGCTGCCTACGCCCAAAGCCTCCCTTATGGCAAGCTGGTCAGCGAGGGGGAGGGAGAATCGCCACTGGCCTGGCAGGGCGGACGGCTCTCCCGAGCGTTAGCCGCCTTTTATAAGGAAGCATTATCTTCACCAATATGAAATTTCCGACCGAATCCACGCTGCGCCGCGCCATTGCCTTCGTGGCGACCCTGGGGGTCGGGGTCGCCACCTACATCGTGATCGTCGAGTCCGGCGGTGGCACGCCGGCCTGCGTCGCCGGGGGGCATGGCTGCGCGACGGTCGCCCAAAGCTCCTACTCGCACATCGCCGGGATCAACATCGCGATCTTCGGGATCATCGGCTACGTGGTGCTGTTGGCGACCGCTTTCTTCCGCAACGACATAGCCCGCTTCACCGGCTTCGCGACCGCGCTCGGCGGCTTCGGCTTCAGCGTCTACCTGACCTACCTGGAGCTCTACGTGATCGAGGCGATCTGCCAGTGGTGCGTGGGCAGCGCGATTCTGATGACGATCCTCTTTGCGCTCAACGCAGCACGGCTGATCGGCTACGCCGGCACCGATAGCGCGGTCAAATCTGGGGAGGGTCCAAGGCGTCAGACTGGCGCTCCAAGGCAACCACTACAGGAGGAGAGATGAGCAACAAGCGGGAGCGGGAGAAGCGCCGGGAAGAACGCCTGCAGCAGGAAAGCAGCGTCGATACCAAGGACCGACGCAAACGGTTGCTGCAACTGGGCAGCGCCGCGGTCTTCATCGCGATCGCGGCGGTGGTCGTGCTGATCGTGGTTACCGGCACCGGTGACGACGACGGTGGCGACGTCAATCTCGAGGAAGTCTCGGCAGCCAACCAACTGCTGGACGGAATCCCGCAGGAAGACCTGGTCCTGGGCGACCCGAAAGCGAAAGTCACCCTGATCGAGTTCGGGGACCTGCAGTGCCCGGTCTGCGCCCAGTACGCGGACGAAGTCCTGCCGCCGGTGATCGAAGACGCGGTCAAATCGGGCGAAGCGAAGATCGACTTCCGTAACTTCACGATCATCGGTCCGCAATCGGCGACGGCAGCGGCCGCCGCGATCGCGGCCGGAGAGCAGGGCCGCGGCTGGTACTTCCTGGAGATCTTCTACCACAACCAGGGCGCCGAGAATGCCGGCTACGCCGACGACGCGTTCCTGGAAGCGGTGGCCAAAGCCGCCGGGGTCGAAGACCTCGCCAAATGGAACAAGGACCGCAAATCGAAAACGGCTCAAAAACAGGTCCAGAAGGGCTTCAACGAAGCCCAGAAATTCGGCTTCGAAGGCACGCCTTCGTTTGCGATCGAAGGCCCCAATGCCGAGGGCGGCATCGAACTGCTCGGCACCACGACCGATCTCCAAGAGTCGATCGAAGAGGCGGGCTGAGCCCAGCTCGTCTCTTCCGGCGCGGCGGGCCTGCAGAGGGCCCGCCGCGCCCCCGTTTCTCACCGAGTTGACATAACCACCATTATCGTGCGTTGGTTTCGAAAGACCCGGCGGTCGGTCGTGGACTGGCTTGGCCCCCGGCCTGGGCGCTGTGGTAGTAGTGACTGTCGGGTTCCTGGTCACGGCGAGCAGCCTGCCTATTGCGGATCCATCAGAAGAGCTGTTTCGTGATCTGGCTCAGTTCGGCGCCGCGCTTTTCATTGCCTACAGCGTCGCGACCGCTGGCGCCGGCTTCAGTGTCGGCAAGATCGACGAGCACCTGGGTTAGCTTGGCTCCATCTGCGCCGTCGGCGTCTCGGGTCTGCTTGGAATCGGCGCCAGTATCGCGCTCGCTGCCTATCGCGAAGCCAACCATGCCGGTGCGCTCGACATCCTCGGTCTCTGCTGGATCGTCGCCAACCTGACCCTGATGGGCGGTTTGGTCGCGGTCCTGCCCTACGCCGTCTACTCGTGGAATAGATCTGCCCAGGAGTGATCAGACCGGGAGCATCGCGCTGCCTCGCACCAGCGGCCTGACGATCGGCGGTGCCTTCGGCAGGCGGCCGCGTTCGACGCGCTCGACCTGCAGCGGCGAGGCGGCGATCGTGGCAACCGTGTCGCGGTTGCAGTGGCAGCCGTCGCCGAGGAAGCGCCAGGGCTTCTCGAGGCGGTCCTGCCAGCGGGCCAGGACGGGTTGCTCGGAGCGGACGTGCTCTATGAAGAGGAAGTGGCCGCCCGGGCGCAGAACGCGGGCCGCCTCGGCCAGGGCCGCGCCCGGGTCGGGGATCGTGCAGAGGACCAGGGTGCCGACCGCGGTGTCGAATGAGCCGTCCTCGAAGGGAAGGCGCTCGGCGGGCGCCTCGGCGACCTCCGCCCTCCTGCCGGACTCGGCCAGTTTCGCCCGCAGGCGCCTCGCCATGTGCGGGTCGGGCTCGGTGAGCACCAACTCCTCCACGTCGCCCGGGTAGAGATCGAGGTTGACCCCGGTCCCGGCGCCGATCTCCAGGACGCGCCCATGGGCACCGCTCAGCAACTCAGCGCGCATCCGCCGCAGCCCAGCCTCCTCGGTGGCCCTCAGCCCCCGGTCATAGAGCGCCGCGAATGCCCGCCCCCAAGTCGCGTCGTAGACCCTGCCCACGCTCAATCCTCGCTTCTGTCGAGTTGATGACCCCCTGGGGTCAGTAACTCGACAAAACGCATCAAGCGGCGTCGCGGGCGGGTGCGTCGGCGGGGTCAGCCACCTCGCCGACGCCAGGCTCGCTGGCCGCGGCGCGCTCCTCGTAGGCGCGGCGGGCGCCGTGGTCGACCTCGAACATCAGCTTGTCGAACTTCATCAGGCGGCCGAGCCCCTCGCGCGCCGCGCGCGGCAGCAGGGTCAGGAGCTTGTACATGACCCCGTTGACCCGCGGGACGAAGACGTCGAAGCGGGGCACTTCCATCGCATCGACGATCTCGTTGGCGACGTCCTCGGCCTCGACCGGTTTGATCCAGCGCTGGCCGACGCCGCTGGTCAGCTCGGTATTGACCACGGTCGGCATTACGCAGAGCACCTCGACGCCGCTGCCGCGCAGCTCCCCCCGCACTGCCTCGCTCATACCCACCACGGCGTGCTTGGTGCCGGAGTAGGTGGCGATGCCGGGAACCCCGGCCTTGCCGGCCTGCGAGGCGATGTTGACGATGTAGCCGTTGCCACGGGGCCGGAGGCGCTCGATCGCCAGTTGGGTGCCGGTGATCACGCCGATCAGGTTGATGTCGATCTGGCGCCGGACCGACTCCTGGCTCTCCTCGACGAACGGGGTCACCGGCATGATCCCGGCGTTGTTGATCACCGCGTCGACCGGGCCGAGCTGGCGCTCGGTCTCGTCGAGGAAGGCGGTGAAGGAGGCGCGGTCGGTGACGTCGAGTGGCAGCGCCACGGTGCCGCCGCCGAGGCCGGCCGCGGTCTGCTCGGCCAGGGACAGGTCGAGGTCGCCGATCGCGACCCGGCAGCCCTTGCGGACCAGCGCGGTCGCCGTCGCCTTGCCGATCCCGCGGGCGCCGCCGGTGATCGCCACCACCTTGCCGCTCAGTGACCGCCGCTGCTTCGCCATCGTGCTCTCCTCGCTCTGGCGGGCCTAGCTCGCCGGTTTGTAGACGGTGACCACGGCGGCACCGCCGAGGCCGATGTTGTGCTGGAGCGCCACCTTGGCGCCCTCGACCTGCCGCTTCTCGGCGTCGCCGCGCAACTGCCAGGTCAGTTCGGAGCACTGCGCCAGCCCGGTCGCGCCGAGCGGGTGGCCCTTGGAGATCAGCCCACCCGACGGGTTGACGACCACCTGGCCGCCGAAGGTGGTCGCTTCTTCCTCGACCAGCTTGTGCGCCTCGCCCTCAGCCGCGAACCCGAGCGCTTCATAGGTGATCAGCTCGTTGGCGCTGAAGCAGTCGTGCAGCTCGCAGACGTCGACTTCGGCGGCGGCGACCCCGGCTTCCTCATAGGCCTGATCCGCCGCCAGCTTCGACATGTCGGCGCCGACGATCGTCATGCAGTCGGCGCCCTCGTCGAAGGTCGAGGAGAGGTCGGTGACCATCGACTGACCGGCGATCTCGACCGCCCGGTCCCAGAGGTCATGCTCGTCGACGTAGCGCTCGGAGGCGACGATCGCGCAGGCCGAGCCGTCGGAGGTCGGCGAGCACTGCAGCTTGGTGAGCGGGTCGTGGATCATCCGGGCGTCCTTGATGTCCTGCAGCGAGTACTCGTCCTGGAACTGGGCGTAGGGGTTGTTGACCGAGTGCTTGTGGTTCTTCCAGCCGATCCAGGCGAAGTGGTCGGCGTTGGAGCCGTACTTCTCGATGTGGTCGCGGCCGGCGTTGCCGAACATCTGCGGCGCCGGCGGCGACTGCTCGGGGTCGCGGATCTCGAACATCCGGGTCGCGTGCTTGTCGAGGGCGTTGGTGCGATCGGTGTACTTGACCCCGAGGCTGCCCGGCTCCATCTTCTCGAAGCCGAGCGCCAGCGCGCACTCGGCGCTCCCGCCCTTGACCGCCTGGCGGGCCAGGAACAGCGCCGAGGAGCCGGTCGAGCAGTTGTTGTTGACGTTGACGACCGGGATCCCGGTCAGGCCGAGTTGGTAGAGCGCCCGCTGGCCGTAGGTCGAGTCGCCGTAGCAGTAGCCGGCGTAGGCCTGCTCGACGTCGTCGTAGGAGATGCCCGCGTCGGCGAGCGCCTTCTCCCCCGCCTCCTTGGCCCAGTCCGGGTAGTCGCCCTCCTTGGTGCCGGGCTTCTCGAACTTGGTCATCCCGACCCCGATCACGAACGTGCGGTTGCTCAAAGTCTCGCTCCTGTGTCTTCCCGCGGCGCGCGGCAGTTTGGCTGGCTGGCCAAGAAATCTACCGTGCGGTGGCGGCGGGTGGGCTCGGGGTCGCCTCCCGTGCGCCGATCCGCGCGCCCCTCCCCTCCCCCGGGTTCGGCCAGAGCAGGAAGGCGAGG
>Ga0190272_10000443_pt1 | contig 22103 bp, 23 predicted proteins | sample Popmic504T_FD_133746 | JGI IMG/M metagenome (GOLD analysis project Ga0190272, IMG submission 133746) | Populus adjacent soil microbial communities from riparian zone of Shoshone River, Wyoming, USA - 504 T | ecosystem: Environmental > Terrestrial > Soil > Riparian zone | place: USA: Wyoming... | reverse complement strand
TCTGGAGGGTGAGTCGCACGCCGACGGCTGCCACGAGAAGCACCAGCGACCCCGCCACCAACCAGGCGTCGAGGTTGTGGGGATCCAGAGCAGGGACCTCCCACAAACGATCGGTGTCGACAGTTAATCCAGTCTTTCACTGGTGCGATCTCCACGTTGCGCCGGGAGCAAGTAAGGTAATCGTGGCGTGCCGGGAAGTCTGGTCGGCGAATTTGTCGTCGACCCGTAAAGGTGTTGCTGTGGAAAGTAAGCGCACAGTCCTTCTCCGCCGACTCTCCCCCGGTGAAGGTCAGTTCCTCGCCGATGCACTCCGCCAAGAAACGGTCGGCGGTGCGCTGCTGCTCATTGCTGCCATTGCTGGCTTGATTGCGGCCAACACAGACCTTGACGGTTGGTACGAGGGACTCAAATCCACTGTGGTCGGCCCGGCCGCCCTCCATCTCGACTTATCACTGTCGGCCTGGGCGGCTGATGGTCTGCTTGCCATCTTCTTCTTCGTGGCAGGCCTCGAGCTCAAGCGTGAGTTGGTGGTCGGGTCACTCAGCGATCGACGTCAGGCAGCCCTGCCTGTTGTTGCGGCATTTTGCGGCATGGTCGCGCCAGCGTTGTTCTTTCTCGCAATCACCAGTAACGACGCAGCAGCACGTGAGGGGTGGGCCATCCCGATGGCTACCGACATCGCGTTCGCGCTTGCTGTGCTCGCAGTCGTTGGTTCTCATTTGCCGCCAGCCTTACGAGCGTTCCTGCTCACGCTCGCGGTCGTTGACGACTTGGGAGCGATAGCCGTCATCGCCCTATTCTTTTCGGAGTCGCTCAACCCAACACTCCTTGTCATCGCGGCGGCATTATTGGTTCTCTACTTCCTGTTACAACGCGCGCGCGTGACATCGCCATGGTTGTACATTCCGCTGGCGTTTGTTATATGGGCGCTTTTCCACGACGCCGGTGTACACGCCACTGTTGCGGGGGTGATGTTGGGTCTGTTGACCCGCGTGAAGCCAGACCCCGATGAAGAACGTTCACCTGCCGAACGGTTAGAACACCGCATCCGTCCAATCTCCGCTGCTGTCGCGGTGCCAGCATTCGCATTCCTATCTGCCGGCGTCGCGATTGATTTTGGCGGTTTCGCAGATCTGTTCTCCGACGTCGCAGTCGTCGGCATCATGGTTGGCCTTGTGGTCGGCAAGCTGGTGGGTGTCTTTGGGGCTAGCTGGGTCACCGCGCATGTGACGCGTGCTGAGCTGGACCCGTCCGTCAGTTGGATCGACATGCTCGGGATTGCCCTACTTTCCGGCATCGGATTTACCGTTTCACTGCTGATCACCGAGCTGGCCTATAGCGACCAACCGGAACGACTCAACGACGCAAAGGCAGCCGTGCTGCTGGCCTCGCTGGTAGCCGCGGTGCTGGCCACTATCTTGCTGAGAATGCGGGATCGAGCGTACGTTCGAGCACTAACTGCCGAAGCCGAAGGACAGCCGGAACCTTGACCTGGGAGGATCGAGGCAAGGACCGGAAAGAATCGAAAGAATCGGCAAGAACAGCACCGGTGCCCTCTCGGGCACCTAGGAGGAATTCATGGTGAACGGTACCCGACCGTCTGGTTCAGACCAGCGGCCGACCCTCGGCGCCTTGGTCGCAGATATCACCAGTGAGTTGAGCCAGTTGGTCCGCGGCGAGGTCGAGCTCGCCAAGGCGGAGATGCGCGAGTCAGCTCGTCGAGGGGCGCTAGGCGCGGCCTGCATCGCCGTTGCGGTGATTGCGCTAGCGATGGTTGGGTTGCTCTTCACATGGGCGGCGGTTTACGGACTCAGTGAAACCGGGCTCCCGCTTTGGGCATGCTTCCTCATCGTCGGCGGGGTATACCTCCTGATCGCCGTGCTCTTGGGCCTGATAGGCGCAAATAGTCTGAAGAAGGCCAGGGGCCCAGAGAAGGCCGTTGCGGAGATGCAGCGCACCAAAGAGATTGTGCAGTCATTGCCGCCGAGCACACCTCCCGCACCATCCAACGGAGCAGGCGCGGTATCACCCAAGGCAGGTTCGCGGCAGCTGTGAGTTCCGCGTCACCGGTCTTACTTGAGGGGTCGTGGAAACACCGCAGTGTTGCCGCCCGTGGTGCGCGCTTCCATGTCGCGGAGCAAGGCGACGGACCGCTCGTCGTCCTGTTGCATGGTTTTCCGCAGTTTTGGTGGACCTGGCGCGCACAACTTCGCTCCTTCTCTGACGCGGGATATCACGCGGTCGCCATGGATCTGCGTGGATACGGAGCGAGCGACAAGACACCCCGCGGCTACGACCTCCCATCGTTGGCTGACGACGTCGCGGCAGTGATCGCCTCGCTCGGATCTGCAGATGCCATAGTCGTGGCGCACGATTGGGGCGGCTTCGTCGGCTGGACGCTGGCCAACCGGCATCCTAAGTCGGTGCGTCGGTTGGTAAGCGTGAGCTCTCCTCACCCCGTCAGGTTGCGCAGTGCGCTTGTCCGTCACCCCAAGCAACTCAACCGAAGCGCACACGCCCTGTCGATGCAGTCACCCTGGCTCCCCGAACGTCGATTCACCCGCAGCAATGCCGCCAAGGTCGACCAGCTGCTTCACCAATGGTCTGCCCCTGGCTGGCCCGACCTGCCCACGTCCATGACGTATCGGCGTGCGTTCCAACTCGGCAACACACCATTCTGTGCAGCCGAGTACCACCGGTGGCTGGTGCGCTCAGCGTTTCGTCCTGACGGACTGCGATACGCGCATAACATGAAGCGACCCATCTCGGTACCGGTGCTTCAGGTGCACGGCGCGAAGGACCGCTGCTTCTTGCCGGACGTGGCCCAGGGATCGGGCCGCTATGTGGCGGCCCCGTACCGATGGCGGTTGCTCGAGGGCGTCGGACATTTTCCCCACGAGGAAGCACCCGATCGCTTTGATGCCGAGGTGCTGAGTTGGCTCGCAGACCCCGAACCTGACCGTTAATCGTCCCGAGAGGGTGGATTTTGGTACGCGGAGGGTGATGAAGGCGTCCTTCTCGCGGGTTTGGGAGGGTTAGGTGCAGGGGCCGGAGCCGACGAAATTTACCGCCGCCACCCCGTCGGTGATGGCAGAGGCGATGGCGGCCGAGGTCATGGCGTACCCGGTGTCGTCGCTATCGAGCGAGTTGGCAAACACCACGCCCACGACGTCGCCCGCTGGGTCGACCACCGGTCCACCTGAGTTTCCGGGGCGGATTTCAGCGCGCATCGAGATGACTTGTCGAACGACGGTCCCCTGGCCGTAGATGTCACTCCCCGGTGCGTCTTGAATCGCGCGAACGCGGGCCGGCGTGATCGTGAGGGGGCCGTTCTCGGGATACCCCAGCACCGCCAGGTTGTCGCCGCGCTGCGCGTCATCGCTAGCGAACTGCAAAGGCTTGACCGGTAGGTCGGCCACAGCCAACACGGCGAGGTCCATGTCTGGGTCGAAGTAGACGAGCACTGCCTCATACGCTCGCCCACTGCCGCCGGGAACTACCTCGATGGCGCGGGACCCTGCCACCACATGCGCATTCGTCAAGACGCGGTTGGGCGCGAACGCAAAGCCGCTGCCCTCAAGGCTCTCGCCGCACTTTGAGTCGCCTGTCAAAACCTTGACGGTCTCGGTGGACGCATCGACAACAGCTGGCCGACCGGCAATTGCTTCGTCGGGTGGGCCGACCTTCTCCACGGGTTCTGGCCCAAGCCCGGTGAACACATCGGGGAAGCCAGTGCCAGCAAACATGCCCTGAATCTCGCCGGTGACCACCGTGGGGTTGAGCGGCACAACGTTGTCGACGAACGCCAGCACCTGCGACTGGCGGACATCGCGAGCCAAGGAAGTGCGGTTGTCGTGCACGAACATGTTGGCGGCAAACCACGCCACCAAGAGCAGGGACATGACCGAAAGCACCGCACCGGCGGACTGGTTGAGTACTACGGCCGGCTTCCAGGTGACGGCGCCATGAAGGCGCCGGCCCACCATGCCTACCAATACCTGTCCCAGGGTGGCCAGGAAGAAGACAATCACCAAGGCCGTCAGCGCCTTAACGATGCCGTCGTCCCACGAGCCGACCAGTTTGGGCGCTAGCCACAGGCCCACAGCCCCGCCAACCAGGAACCCGCCGAGGGAAAGCAGGCCGTACAGGAATCCGCGGCGCCAACCGGTGATGGCAAAGACCAGGATCGCTACGACCAGCACCAGGTCCACCACGTTCACGGTGCGTTCTCCTGTCCTGATCGTCCAAGCGTCGGCATGTCCACAACGGGGTCGGGCAAGGGGCCACCTAGCGGCTCCACGCGAGATCGATCCCACGCCCGCTCCCAACCCCCTAAGTAGATCAGTCGATCAAGCAAACCCCCGGTAAAGCCCCACACAACAAGGTCACGAACTCCAAACGCTGGTCCGACGTATCCACTCGGATGTTGCACGCGGAACCGGTTGGCTGGGTCGGTTAGTTCGGAAAGGGGGACCCGGTGTACCGATGCAACCTCTGCCGAGTCGACCACGCTGACTGGGCTCGGCGCGCGCCACCAGCCCAGCACCGGCGTCACCACGAACCCGCTGGGAGGGACCCAGAGGTCAGGAAGTTGCGCCAACACCTGCACCCCGCTGGGGTCAAGGCCGGTCTCTTCGTTGGCCTCGCGCAGGGCAGCCTCGATGGGGCCACGGTCTGCCTTGTCGACCGCGCCGCCGGGAAAAGCTGGTTGGCCGGCGTGCGAGCGCATGTCGTGGGCGCGCTCGATCAGGAGGACGTCCGCGCCGTCGGCCCCTTCGCCGAACAGAATCAACACAGCCGACGGCCTGGTTGCCTCTTCAGGTGGGGCAAACCGCGTCAGGTCTTGCACCGTCACGTCCTTGACCGCGCGTAACAGCGGCTGCAGCCAGGCTGGTGCCGGTGAGTCGTCACTCATGGAACATGGCAAACCGGCTCATAACGAGTCCTTCACCAACTTCTGCGCTTGCTTGGCATCGGTCGGCCCTTCGCCGTAGGAGGGGCACCACCGTGCAAGGGGACATGCACCACATGCCGGGCGGCGAGAGTGACATCGGCGTCGTCCATGCCAGATCAGTCGGTGCGAAAGCATGGTCCAATCTTTTCGGGGGAACAACGCCCCGACCTCGGCCTCAACCTTGTCGGGGTCGGTCTGCGTCGTCCAGCCAAAGCGTCTCGCTAACCGTCCGAAGTGTGTGTCCACCGTTATCCCAGGAACGCCAAAAGCATTTCCGAGAACCACATTCGCGGTCTTTCGACCAACCCCCGGCAGCGTCACGAGGTCTTTCAGCTTGCCGGGGACCTCGCCGTCGTAGTTGTCACACAACGCCTGCCCTAAACCGATGATGGAGTTGGTTTTGGCGCGAAAGAACCCAGTCGACTTGATCAGCGTTTCCAGTTCTTCACGATCCGCGGACGCGTAGGCAGCCGCATCGGGGTACCGCGCGAAGAGGGTCGGGGTGACTTGATTGACCCTCTTATCGGTGCATTGCGCCGACAAGATCGTGGCGACCACCAACTCCAAGGGAGACGTGAAATCCAACTCGCAGTGGGCATCCGGGTACAACTCGCCCAGAGCCCGGTTCATCTTGCGCGCCCTCCGCACCAACGTGGTGTGGGTCTCGGATGCGGGGCCAGGCTCCTTGGGCGTCGGCTGACTCATTGGGGCGGGGGTCACCCGTCAAGCCTAGGAGCCACGCCGGAGCCCACCCCCCGTACGGGTGACGTCAACTCAAGCATTCGCTTGATCCCGACGATTCCGAGCCTGAGCCAGTTTCGACCTTCTCGGGGCAGGCCGCACGGCGATTGATGGATTGAGGCCTAAGGACGATGACGACGCGCGCAGACGAGCGCACGAAAACTCGGGCAACTGCTCGGGTCGTGCCCGAGCGCAGTGCTGAGTTTGACCACTTGCCGCTGCCCGCACTTCGTGCGTATCGCCAAGCCCTGACGACAGAAGAGAACAAGGTGTCGTATTGGCGACGCCTCATTCAAGCTCGCATGGACCTCATCGAGGTCAACGGTGGAGAAGACACGATGCGTCTGGAGAAGTTGCGCTACGCCCTCAGCGAGACGCGGGTAGGAGCCGGTCGCAAGGCGTTGGTTGATGCTCTTCCCGTCGACGATGTTCCGCCTTTGCCTGATCTCGACGGACTGTGGGCGAGAGAAGCCAACGACGAGAACCCCATAGAAACGGCCCAGCTAAAGCGCGATCTCGCCTTCGCTGAGTTGCAACTGTCGGCTTACCGAGCTGCCCTTCACCGGCGGCTCTCCAACGCTACGAACGAGCTGATCGCGCGATACCGCGAGGAACCGGTGTTGGCGCTACAGGCGCTCCCACTGCCCGCGGACGAGCGTCTCTAACTGGCGATCCAACGCCCCCGCGGGTGGCGTTCGCCTGCCTCCCCCGTCAGACTGGTGTCAGTGACTCCCCCAATTCTCATCTGGGGAACAGTTCTAGGATCGAACTCACAAGTCGACCCAGTCGAACACAGGAGGACATGTGGACGACGACCTGGTGCGGCGCGCGCCACTGTTTGCTTCACTTGACGACAGCGCTGCCGCAGCCCTCCGCGCGAGCATGGCGCAGATCACCGTGCCGCGTGGCGATGTCATTTTTGCTGAAGGCGAATCCGGCGATCGCATGTTCTTAGTCCTCGAGGGCAAGGTGAAGCTCGGACAGACATCAGGCGATGGCCGCGAACAAGTGATGGCAGTGCTTGGTTCAGGTGAGATGTTTGGCGAGCTGTCCCTTTTCGATCCCGGCGAGCGCACCTCGACTGCCACCGCAGTGACCGACACCATCTTGCTCGGGCTAGGGCAGCGCGACCTACGTCCTTGGCTCACGGGCCGACCAGAAGTGGCTGAGGCGCTGCTGCAAGCACTGGCGCAGCGGCTGCGTCGTACCAATGAAGCGATGGCCGACCTCGTCTTCAGTGACGTCCCCGGCCGGGTGGCGAAGGCTCTGTTGGAGCTGTCGGAGAAGTTCGGCGAAGAGCAGCCCGATGGCTCTCGACTGGTTGCCCACGACCTCACACAAGAAGAGCTCGCCCAGCTCGTCGGTGCATCGCGCGAAACCGTCAACAAGTCGTTAGCTGACTTTGCGCAACGCGGGTGGCTGCGGCTGGAGGCTCGCGCGGTGATCCTGCTCGACGTTGAACGTCTGGAGCGCCGCGCAGGCTAGTTGCTCGCTATGTCGCCATGGCGACGGCTGCCCGCGAAACCCCGCGGGCGGCCAGGTACTCCAATTGCGCTTTCACTTGGTTCACCACGGCGTCTTGCAGTGCGGGGCCGGGCAGCCCGTAAACGCGGTCGATGATGTCTGCGATGTCGCTCACGCCATCGTCGAGGACTTCGCGTACCTGTTGCAACCGTTGCTCTCGGTGAGCGAGCAGGGTGTCGATGGCCGTCAGTGCGTTCGGGACCTGCGGACCGTGCCCGGGCAACAGGTAGAGCGCCAACCCAGCTGCCGCGAGCCTGCGCAGTTCCTGAAGGGACTCAAGGTATGGACCGAGTTGTCCGTCGGGCCAGGCAACTAAGGACGAACCACTGCCGAGAATGGTGTCGCCGGTAACCAGTGCTCCATCGATCGGGCACAGCAGACTCATGGAGTCTTGTGTGTGACCGGGGGTTGCGAGCACCTGCAGCTCCAAGCCCTCGACAGAGATGCGCTCGTCATGAAGCACCGGCATGGTGCCCCGACACCATCGACGGTCCAAAGCTCGAACTGGCGCGGAGGTGGCGTCAAACAACGCGTCTATCGCTCCGGCGTGGTCTTCATGTCCGTGCGTCACCAAGATGAGCGCTGCGGTGAGTTCCCACTGTTCCAGCGCAGCGAGCACTTCACTCACGTGAGTGGGATCGTCCGGACCGGGATCGACGATGACGCACTTGTCAGCGCCCAGCTCGGCGAGAATCCAGGTGTTGGTGCCCTCAAGGGTGAGTACGCCTGGGTTTTCTGCCCTCACCAGCCGGGCACGCTGAGGCTTATCGCCTGGCACGGCCTCAATCACCCGTCCACCACCTCAACTCGCGCGGGGGCGGCAGCAATGGCTGCCGTCACACTGTCGAAGGGTACGAGTTCCATCAACGTACTGATAGTGGGCGGCCACATTGGTAGGGCGCCGGCGCCGTGCTCCCGCACAGCAGTCCCTAGGACGAACCAGGCGCCAGCTGCTACCTCACCAGTCAGCGGACGAGGCTCTTGGTCGCCCGGTTGCGGAGCGATATAGAAACGAGCATCGAACCGCCGCACCTCGCCGGGAGGCGTGACCCAACGGGCCCAAGGAACCAGAGACGTTGGGTCAAGAACAACCCCGCTCTCCTCATGAGTTTCACGGACCGCTGCCGCGAGATGCACAGCGGCTACCCGGGAACTCTGATCACCCCACACAGTGGCGTGGTGAGAGGCAACATCTTCCGCGATCTGGACTTCTCCGTCAGCGTCGTCGACCGCACCCCCTGGGAAGGCGTACATGCTGGCGGCGAAAGCAAGTGAGGCGGCCCGTTGTTGGAGCCAGACCTCTAGCCCGTCAGCTCCATCACGAATCAGGACAACAGTCGATGCGGGACGGATGGGGACGTCGACGCTCACGTGCTAACTGACCTCGACGACCAACTCAACCTCGACGGGAGCATCGAGAGGCAGTACAGCAACTCCAACAGCGCTACGCGCATGCACCCCTGCGTCGCCGAAAACTTCGCCCAGCAGTTCGCTCGCTCCATTGACCACACCAGGCTGACCGGTGAAGTCGGGCGTGCTGGCTACGAACCCGACGACCTTGACCACCCGTGTGATTGCTGACAGTTCACCGATTTCGGCGCGAATGGCCGCCAGCCCGTTTAGTGCGCAAATCTGTGCGAGTTCCTTTGCCTTGTCGGCATCAATCTCAGCGCCGACTTTGCCAGTTGCCGCAAGTGTGCCGTTCACCATGGGGAGTTGCCCTGATGTGTACACGTACGAGCCCGTCCGAACCGCCGGGATGTACACGGCAACGGGCTTGGCGACCTCGGGCAGGGACAGCCCCATTTTTTCCAGTCGCGCTTCGGGCGTTGACATCAAGACTCCTTTGGTCGCTTGAAGTAGGCAACAAGTTGTTCGGCATTCGGCCCCGGCACAACCTGAACAAGCTCCCAACCGTCCTGACCCCAAGTGTCGAGGATCTGCTTGGTCGCATGAATGAGCAAAGGTGCGGTGGCGTACTCCCACGTCGTCATGCGGCAGACCCTACCGTCGCGTGTCGCCAGTGATTCGCCCGGCGTAGGGTCAAAGCGTGGCACTGTCGGCGGCAAGCAGCGCGTGGGACGCCGTCCGCCTGCACGTGGTTACGGGTAAAGGCGGCACAGGCAAGACAACGGTTGCTGCTGCTCTGGCATTGGCATTGGCCAGTGGTGGTCAACGTGTCCTTCTCATGGAGGTCGAAGGACGTCAGGGCATCGCGCAGTTGTTCGACGTCCCGCCACTTCCTTACGACGAAAGGCGCGTGGCGGTCGCGAAAGGCGGTGGGGATGTCTTTGCCCTTGCCGTCGATCCTGAGGCGGCATTGTTTGAGTACCTCGATATGTACTACCGCTTGGGTAGGGCGGGCAAGGCACTGCGCAAGATTGGTGCAGTCGAGTTCGCCACAACCGTCGCCCCGGGAGTTCGCGACGTGCTGCTGACGGGCAAGGCCTACGAAGCGGCGCGACGGAGCAAGGGCGGCAAGCGGGGCGCCAAACTGGCCTACGACGCCGTCGTCCTCGATGCACCACCCACGGGGCGCATCACCCGCTTTCTCAACGTGAACAATGAGGTTGCTGGGATCGCTAAGGTTGGCCCGATTCGCAAGCAGGCCGACTCCATCATGCAGTTGATGCGCTCACGGCAAACTGCAGTGCACCTTGTGACCCTGCTCGAAGAGATGCCTACGCAAGAGACGATCGACGGCGTCAGCGAACTGACCGCCGCGGGGCTGCCCGCCGGCTCCGTACTCATCAACCAGGTGCGAAAGCCAGCGCTTCGCGGGGAGACACTGCGGGCCGCGGGCAAGAACGAGTTGGATGCGCACGAGATTGAAGCTGGGCTCAAAGCGGCCGGCCTGCAGTCGCACGACGGCCTCGTGGCTGCCTTGCTCAATGAAGCCCATGACCATGCCGAACGCATCACGTTAGAGAAGGCAGAGCGTCGGCGGCTACGTTCACTCGACACACCGACCATCGACCTCGAGTGGCAACCCGACGGAATCGACCTAGCTGGCCTCTACGAACTCGCCGACGAAATCAATACACAGGTCAAGGCATGAGCCCTACCCGGACAATGCCACCGTTCGATGTTCAAGGGCTCCTGAGCGACCCGGACACGCGAATTGTGGTGTGTTGTGGCTCAGGCGGCGTTGGAAAGACGACAACCGCCGCCGCGCTCGCCCTTCACGCCGCGGAGCAAGGCCGACGAGTTTGCGTCCTCACCATCGATCCCGCGCGACGCCTGGCTCAGTCGATCGGTCTTTCCGAACTCGACAACACTCCGCGCCAGATACCCGGCGTCGGCCTCGAGGCGGGGGGCGCGCTCTTCGCCATGATGTTGGACATGAAGCGGACGTTCGACGAGATCGTCGAACAGCATGCGGATCCGCAGCGCGCGGAGCAGATTCTGGCCAACTCCTTCTACCAAACGTTGTCGAGCTCTTTTGCGGGGACTCAGGAGTACATGGCCATGGAGAAGCTTGGGCAACTCGCACGCGAGGCGGAACAGACTGGCGAGTGGGATCTCATCGTGGTGGACACCCCCCCGAGTCGGTCTGCCCTCGATTTCCTTGACGCGCCCGAGCGGCTCGGCTCGTTTCTCGACGGACGCTTCATCCGCTTCCTCATGGCTCCGGCAAGGGTGGGTGGCCGTGCCTACATGAAGATCGTCGGAACCGGCTTCTCCATTGTTTCGGGCGTCATGACGAAGATTCTGGGCGCGCAATTGTTAAACGACCTGCAGACGCTGGTCGCCGGTTTAGATTCGGTATTTGGCGGCTTCCGCGAACGGGCTGAGCAGACCTACTCCTTGCTGCAGGCGCCTGGGACGACATTCGTCGTCGTCGCTGCTCCCGAGGCGGACGCGCTGCGAGAGGCGTCGTACTTCGTCGAGCGGCTGCAATCAGACCAGATGCCGCTCGGTGGGCTTGTCGTCAACCGAATGCACACCACTGCTGCCGCGGATCTTTCCGCCGAGCGGGCGGCCGGTGCGGCGGAGGATCTCCACGAACAAAAAGCCCACACCCTGACGGCCGCCCTCCTGCAGTTGCACGCCAACACGATGAGGGTCATCGCCCGTGAGGCACACCTGCTCGAGCGATTCCGGGGGGCACACCCGGCAGTTGGGGTGGCTAGCGCGCCCGCGCTCGCGGGTGACGTCCACGACCTTCCGGGCCTTCGAAAAGTTGGAGCCGCTCTTACCCAGATCACCCATTCGGCCTAAATTTTCGATGACGGCCAACTGGGTGAAACGGACAAAAGCGGCTCCAGTGGTTTCTGCCTGAACTGTGCGCAACGAGCCCCACCCCTCCGCGGAGCCATGCACAACAACGCAGTTACCCCGCGGCGCGGACCGCCTCGATAGCCACCAAATCAATGGTGGTGTCTTGCCGCTCGTAGTTGTCGCGGGCAGTCTGAAGCAGCACCCGCCAGGACGTCACATTCGGCCGGCGCCGAAGCAGGGCACGTCGCTCGCGCTCAGTCATTCCCCCCCAAACCCCGAATTCCACGCGGTTGTCTAAGGAATCAGCCAAGCATTCGGTGCGCACTGGGCACCCCATGCAGAAGGCCTTGGCACGGTTTTGCGCCGCTCCCTGGACAAACAGCGCGTCCGGGTCTGTGGTGCGGCAGGCCGCTCGTGCTGGCCAGTCCTCGATCCAAGCCATACAAATCCCTCCCCCTTGGCGATATCGCCACGTTCTGTAACCGGATCGCATTACGCCACCCCAGTGTTACCGACTCTGGTTACGGCGTGTAGTCATCAGAAGGTAGAGACTTTCTCGCTGATCAGTAAGCCCCCGTACGGGCGAACTCTGCTGGTCACGACGGGCTATGGACGATAGCCCTCGTGACGATCTGGTGATCTTTCCGGCGGGTCGCAACGGCACCCTCGACGTCCTGATCACCAGGCCCGCTCACGTACCCTCAGGGGGTGGCAGCTTCCCCCGCTTCTCCCTCTTCCTCTGCCTTCCCTGTGCCTTCCGGCTCTTCCCGCAAGAGCGGTCGGCTCGGCGAGGGCATTGCCGCACGGACCTTTCTGTTCTTGACCCTCAGTGCACTCGCTGGCGTCATCGTCGCTGGTCTGCTGCTGCCCGCGGTCGGGCTCGCTGGCCTGACAGCAAAGAGGGGTGCGGAGAACTTCCAAGCGCTTCCCGCCGCGTTGAAAGTGCCGCCTCTCAAGCAGCGTTCGCGGCTGCTGGCCGCCGACGGCACGACGATTGCCACGTTCTACAGCCAGAACCGCGTCTACGTCCCGCTGGCGAAGATCTCACAAGAGATGCAAGACGCCATCGTTGCGATCGAAGACCAGCGCTTCTACGAGCACAACGGCATTGACGTGCGCGGCACGGTTCGCGCCGTGCTCGCGAACTCACAAGCTGGTGGAGTGACCCAAGGTGGATCGACTCTCACGCAGCAGTACGTCAAGAACGTGCTGCAAAGTACGGCACAGAACAAGGCAGATCGGGAAGCAGCTGCCGAAGACTCAGTCAGCCGCAAGATTCGTGAACTTCGCTATGCCTTGGGCCTTGAGGAACGATGGACCAAGGAGCGCATTCTTGAGGGATATCTCAACATCGCCTACTTCGGCTCCCAGGCCTATGGCGTCGAGGTAGCCGCACAGCGTTACTTCTCCAAGCCCGCTTCAAAACTCAATGCCGGCGAGGCTGCCACCATCGCTGGCATCGTGAAGTACCCGACGCTGTACGACCCCCTCGAGAACACCGCTAAGGCCGGTGCCCGTCGCAACGTCGTGCTGCAGCGCATGGTTGAGCAGGGGATGATTTCCCAAACCGAAGCCGACGAGTTTAAGAGCAAGTCGCTGCGCGCGAGCCTGAACCCCAGCGACCTCACTCGCGGCTGTGCTGTGAGCAAGTTCCCCTTCTTTTGCGCATACGTCCAGGAGAGTTTTCTCCTTGACCCTGCCTATGGAAAGAGCGTTGCCGACCGGCGGGCACTCCTCAATGGGGGCGGTTTAACTATCCGCACCACGCTCAACATCGGCGACCAACGTGCCGCTCAGGCGGCCGTTGAGAACTACATTCCTACCGGCGACCCAAGCGGACGGGTCGCGGCGATTGCCATGGTCGAACCTGGCTCGGGAAACGTCAATGCCATGGCGCAGAACCTCGACTATGGCGAGGGCAACGGCAAGAGCTACATCAACAACGCGGTGGACGCCAAGTACTCGGGTACCAACGGGCAGCAGGCGGGATCGACCTTCAAAATCTTTACCGCAGCTGCCGCCATCGAGAACGGTTTCCCGATGGACGAAGTCATTTATTCTCCTGCCACAAAGACATTTCCCTATGGCGCCAACGAAAACTGTGACGGATACCCGCTGGCGGAGTGGAAGATGGAGAACTACGACGGAGGCGCGCCCGGCAACTACGACATGCGGTCGGGAATGGCGAGCTCGGTCAACACCTACTTCGCCGAACTTGAGCGCCGCATCGGCGTCTGTGAAGTCGTCGACATCGCTTCGCGAGCGGGGATTCACTGGGCAGCAAATGGTGTCGCCCCCATCGACGATCCTGACCTGCAAACAAACTCCTTCACCCTCGGTGACCTGTCGGTGTCACCACTGAATCTCGCTGAGGCCTATGCGACGTTTGCAGCCCGTGGTCTTCACTGCGAGCCGCGAGCGATCGTGTCCATTAAGACGATCGACGACGAAGCCATTCCGGTGCCCAGGCCCGACTGCGAACAAACCATTGAGCCTGAGGTGGCCGACGCAGTGACGAGTCTCTTGCAAGGGGTGCTACAGCCAGGGGCTACCGGAGAGACGATGGTCCTGGATCGTCCCGCCGGAGGAAAGACCGGTACGGCTAGCGAGTTCTTCGCTGTTTGGTTCGCGGGCTACACCCCCGACCTCGCGGCGGCCGTGTGGGCGGGGCACCCGAAGGCGCCAGCCACTTACCCCATGCGTGATGTCACCATCAACGGGACGTACTACTCCTCGGTGTACGGCCGGTCCATCCCTGGCCCCATCTGGCAAGAGGCAATGCTCGGGGCTCTCGTTGATGTCCCGCCGACGAGTTTTGTCACCATGAATCCGGATCTCGTCAACGGCCTGACCATCACCGTGCCATCGCTCGTTGGCTTGACCGAGAAGCAGGCGATATCGCGTCTCAGAAGTGCTGGCCTACGTGCCACTGTTGGCGACTACCAAGTGGCGTCGTACCAAGACGAAGGCACCGTTTCCTATAGCTCGCCGGGAGCTGGCACCGGAGTTCCACCGCGAACCATGGTGACCTTCTACCTCAGCAACGGCACGCCGCCCCCACCAGAACCGTCACCCTCCTCTGAGGACGAGAACTCTCCCTCTCCGACCGAGTCCGGCGGAAACGGGAACGCCAATCCCCCCGGCAACGGAAATGGCAATGGCGGTGGCGGCGGCGGCAACCCCGGTGGTAACGGCGGCGGCAACCCCGGTGGCGGCGGCAACTAACCCCGCCACCCGCGACAACAACTGACAACCGCGAGAAGGACGCCTTCATCTCGCTATACGTACCTAACTACGCCCTGTCAGATTTGCGGGATCCTGAGAGGGCGGCTTTTGGTACGCGGAGAGTGATGAGGGCGTCCTTCTCGCGGGGTAAGCGTCGGAGTAAGGGACGGGGACGGGGTGAGGGGCGGGCTAAGAGGTGGCGCTAGGGGGTGAGGTGGCGTTTGACTTCGGCCGCAACGCGGGATCCGTCGGCGCGACCGGCGACCTTGGGCTGCACCAACTTCATCACCGCGCCCATCGCCTGCGGACCACTGACGCCCGCCTCATCGACGGCAGCGCTCACAAGTGCGGTGAGCTCGTCGTCTGATAGCTGAGCCGGGAGGTAGCTCTCAAGGACCTTTGCCTCGGCAAGTTCCGCGTCAGCGCGATCCTGCTTGCCGGCATCCGCGAAGGCAGTGGCCGCCTCCTTGCGCTTCTTCAGTTCCCGAGCCAACACCTTGAGAACGTCATCGTCCGAGAGCTCTCGCGACTGCTTTCCGGCGACCTCTTCGTTGGTCACGGCAGTGAGCGCCATCCGCACTGTTGCTAGGCGGACCTCGTCGCGGGCTTTCATCGCAGTAGTCAGGTCGGCCTGCAGTTGCTCCTTGAGAGTCATGTGCCTATTCTCCACTACTCCGCAGGGCTGTCACACTGGTTATGTGCACCCCGTCGCTAAATGGCCACTTGCCGCAGCCGCCATCGGCGCTGCTGGCGTCAGCTATTCCCTGTGGGAAGCCAAGCAATACCAACTCCGCCGCGTCGTCGTCCCGATACTTGAACCGGGCGAGGAGTCGCTGCGCATCCTGCACATCACTGACCTGCACATCACGCCCGGCCAAGCAGACAAGATTGCTTGGGTGCGGACGCTTGCGGACCTGCGACCAGACTTAGTTGTCAGCACCGGTGACAATCTGGCACACCTAGACGCAGTCCCCACTGCGTTGGCAGCGTACGAACCCCTCTTGGAGTTTCCCGGCGTCTTTGTCTTGGGGTCCAACGACTACTACGGACCGATTGTGAAGAATCCACTTCGCTACTTCCGACCGCAGTCGACCGTCAAAATTCTCGGCGCTCCATTGCCATGGAGAGACTTGCGGGATGGATTTGTTTCCGCTGGCTGGACTGACCTCAACAACCGCCGCGTCACTGCGAAGGTTGGTGAACGGACGATCGAGTTCGTCGGAACCGATGATGCACATCTTGGCTTCGACGAGTACGACGATGTGCAGGGAGCCGCATCCCGCGAGGCCGACCTCAACATCGGCGTTACTCATGCCCCCTACCTGCGAGTGATCGATCGCATGAGCGCCGACGACTTCCCACTCATCCTCGCCGGGCACACTCACGGCGGTCAGCTCTGCGTGCCCGGTCTGGGTGCGCTCGTCACTAATTGCGACCTCCCCACAAGCAAGGCCAAAGGACTCCACCGTCACCAGCAGAGTTGGCTGCACGTCTCAGCAGGATTGGGCACTTCGCCGTACACCCCCATTCGCTTCGCGTGCCCCCCCGAGGCCACCCTCCTTACCCTGGTTCCGGCCTCCTAAGACTCGCCCGATTCGGGTCAGCGGCCGGTTCTCGGATACGCTGTCTCGGCACTGCGGGGTGTGGCGCAGCTTGGTAGCGCGCTTCGTTCGGGACGAAGAGGTCGTGGGTTCGAATCCCGCCACCCCGACTCAATACCGATGTGACCGGACAGCGGACTTGCCGCTATTCGCCGGTCGATCCGTCAATCTTCTCCCGGAGCAGATCCGCGTGACCGTTGTGGCGCGCATACTCCTCAATCATGTGGACATAGATCCACCTGATGTTGCGAGATCGCCCCGCATGATGCCCTGCGCTCTGAACAATCTCATCGAGTGAGTGCGGCTCGATCGCTTGCTTGGCGGCGTGAACCTCCACCCAAAAGTTCTTTATGTCCGCCGCGGCATCTGCGCTCTCAACCTCGTCGAAGTCCGCTTCGTCGGTGCCATGCCAGAAGAGAAAGGGAAGGTCCTGTTCATCGGCGTTGATGCGAAACCACCAGCGCTCGACCTCTTGCATGTGACGAACTAGGCCAAGCAACGACAGATTTGACGGCGGTAGTGCTCGCCACTTCAGTTGTTCAGATGTAAGGCCAGCGCACTTCATCATCAGTGTGGCGCGATGAAAGTCCATCCACTGCTCAAGTGCCGTCCGTTCGTCGCTGACTCTGTCCGGGTCAGAACGTTCCACCGATGGGGCGATCCATTGGGTAGCCATGGCGCGACGCTACCCCTTCACCTCCACCGGTGGAATGCGCCCAAGTCAGAGCCGAAATTCCAAGACGTCACTGAACTGACTCACGCCGTCAATGTCTTTCTCATAGAACGAGATCTGCACCGACGGATCGTCTACGTCGTAGATCGCCTGCCAGAAGGTCCGAACACCTTCTACCGGAGCCTCGAACCGCACGCTGTTCATCTGTTGACGAACCTCGTCGCGATCGACAATTCCGCCAGAGTTATTGAGATTGTCCAGGTGCTGCCACCGCTTGTAGCTCATTCCCGCAATGAATGATTCTGGCTCTGCGGGCAGTTCCGACGGATCGGGCCAGCGATGGAGCAGGTGATTGGTGCAAACCATGCGCCCCTCACTGCTGGATTCCACAACGTGCTCAACGTTGTGTCCGGCCGAGTACTCCCACACCATCGAACGACCTGAACGATCGGTAATGAGGTAGTGACACGGCACAAACATGTAGTACTGCTTGGCCATCAGCAGCGCCTCACGTGCCTCGTCCACCGTCGCGCAGGTGTCGAGTAGGTAGCGGATGACCTGTTGTTCTGAGAGGCCTACCTGCGGACGAAGCGAAGGTTCCTTGTTCGGGGACTCATCGTCCGCCATCAGCGCCACAGCCAGGCCAGCTTCGTTGACACCATCCATCGCGCCCATCACATCCATGATCCCCACGGTGATGGACGCGTAGCCGTTGTCTGGGCGCATCTCTACGATCCACGGATCCGCCGCCAAAGGACGCGCGTCCGGGACTTCGGGAACGCCCATCAGTTGGCTGAAGGTGGCCATAGGAAAGTCGAAATTGCGCGACATCAACCCGTGTCCATCCTTGGTACCCGCACCGGGGTAAGACACAACTGAGCAGCCCGGGGACATCTCATAGGTACCTAGCCAAGCAAGATCCCAGCGATCGGCATCGGGATCGACGCCGAATACTTCGGCAACGCCCTGCATCCGTTCACTCAGCGCCGGGTGGTGCAGGTCGAACCAGCGACGACGGGTCCGCGCCACTGCCGCATCGGTGACTGGCAACGGCTCTGCTGCCGCGCCGTGTACGTTTCGGGCGGCGCGTGCCATGGCCCGTCCGATCTCTCTGTTGCTTCCACTGACTGTCAGGTGACGAGCAGAACCAAAATCTCCTTGGCGGCCGCCGGCCACCACATTGAGCTCTAACATGCTGTCCTCTTTCGTAGGTATTACGAGTTCGTAGTATCAATATAGTGCGAACTCGTAGTACCTTGTCAAGAGGAGGATTCAATGGATCTTGAGGAAGATCAGCAGAATGTGCTGTTCAACGCCTGGCTCGCCGCGAGGGCCACGGTGGATCTGCTCGACCGAGAGTTGGCGCCCAGTGGGATCACCGCTGACGACTTCGCCATCTACTCAGTGCTGACGGTGGCCCCGTCCATGACGCCATCGGAACTCGCCGCGTGGATGGCTGCACCCGCCTCCTCGGTGACGAGCTACATCAAGCGGTTTGAGGCACGGGGGCACGTCGAGAGAGTGCCCAACCCCAAAGACCGCCGCTCCTACTCCATCGCGCTCACTCCGGCAGGGCACACCGTTCACCAGCAAGCTGGCGCACTGTTCAATCCCGCTCTCGGCCGCGTCACCGAGATCCTCGGGAAACGCACGCGCCCCGTGCAAGCCGCTCTCATGGAACTGCGCAGCGCGCTCGATTCATCGCGTCAAACAGCGCCGGTTCGCTAGCTGTTGCCACCACGGAGTCCGCACTCGGCGTTGGGGTGGGTTAGCTAAGGGTGGGTTAGAACTCGACGGCGACGACCTCGGCGATTTGTGCGGTGTTCAGGGCCGCGCCCTTGCGCAGGTTATCGCCGCACAAGAACAAGTCGAGTGAGTTCGGGTCGTCCAACGACTTGCGCACCCGCCCTACCCACGTGGGATCGGTACCGACAACGTCGTTAGGCGTGGGGAACTCAGCTGCCAAGGGGTTGTCGACCAACACCACGCCAGCAGCCTCACTCAACAGTTTCTGAGCATCGGCTTGCTCGACTTCGCGCGCGAAGGTCGCGTGCACGGCCAACGAGTGAGTGGTGACGACCGGGACCCGTACACACGTTGCCGAAACACGTAAATCGGGGATGCCCAGAATCTTGCGCGACTCATTGCGCACCTTGAGCTCTTCAGACGACCAGCCGCCGTCGCGCACCGACCCTGCCCAGGGCACCACGTTCATCGCCAACGGAGCCGGGAACGGACCGCCGTCGCTCACCAGACCCCTGAGGTCTCCGGGACGAGTACCGGAATCGGGACTGGCCGCCACCTTCGCCAACTCTTCGCGCAGGGTGTCGATTCCTTCTTGACCGGCGCCAGAGGCCGCTTGGTAGGACGCCACCACGAGCTCTTTCAGCTCGTACTCTCGGTGGAGTGCTCCCAACGCCACAATCATCGACAGCGTGGTGCAGTTGGGGTTACTGATGATTCCTCGGGGACGATTGCGCGCTTGGTCGGCATTCACTTCCGGGACAACCAGCGGGACGTCGTCGTCCATGCGGAAGGCGCCAGAGTTATCGACAGCAACGGCCCCGCGCGCAGCAGCAATTGGCGCCCACTCCGCCGAGACTTCGTCGGGAACGTCAAACATCGCAACGTCTACACCGTCGAAGACCTCAGGGGTGAGAGCAATGACCTCGACTTCTTCACCTCGCACGATGAGCTTCTTGCCTGCAGAACGAGCAGACGCGACCAGACGAATCTCGCCCCAAACGTCTTCGCGCGTCGAGAGAATGTCCAGCATGACGGTGCCGACCGCGCCGGTTGCACCGACCACGGCAAGGGTTGGCTTCTTACTCATCGACCCGTCCCCCCGTAGACAACTGCATCTTGCTCCGCATCAAGGCCAAACGCGGTGTGCACGGCATTTACTGCCGCGTCGAGCTCGTCGGTGCGCGTGACAACGGAAATACGAATCTCCGAAGTAGAAATCATCTGAGCGTTTACCCCTGCGTCAGCCAACGCGCGGAAGAACAGGGCAGAAACACCGGGGTGCGTACGCATGCTGGCACCCACCAACGAAATCTTTCCGATCTGATCGTCGTACTGAAGGGCCGCGAATCCGATACTTGCCTTTGCCTTGTCGAGCGCAGCGATGGCCTTCTGCGCATCAGCCTTGGGCAGCGTGAACGAGATATCTGTGACGCCGGTGGCAGCTGCGGACACGTTCTGCACAATCATGTCGATGTGCACCTCGTTTTCCGCGAGGGTTTCGAAGATGAGTGCTGCTTCACCGGGCTTGTCGGGCACACCCACAACGGTGACCTTAGCCTCGCTCCGGTCGTGCGCAACGCCGGAGATTATGGGCTGTTCCACGAGGTCTCCTTTGAATCCGGGGATCTGTTCGGTGCTCGCTGCCACCCATGTTCCCTCACGATGGCTAAAAGATGAGCGCACATGGATCGGTAGCGAGAACCGACGTGCGTACTCGACGCAGCGCAAATGCAGAATCTTGGCGCCACAGGCGGCCAATTCCAGCATCTCCTCGAAAGAGACGAAGGGCAACTGCTTTGCCGAAGGCACGATGCGTGGGTCGGCGGTGAACACGCCGTCGACATCGGTGTAGATCTCACACACCTGCGCCTTCAGCGCGGCAGCCAAGGCGATGGCGGTGGTATCTGACCCGCCACGCCCCAAAGTGGTCACGTCTTTGGTGTCTGGGCTGACGCCCTGGAAGCCCGCGACGATCGCCACTGCACCTTCGTCGAGGGCGCCTTGGATGCGACCGGGCGTGACGTCGATGATGCGGGCGCGACCATGCGCCGATGTGGTGATCACACCGGCCTGGCTCCCCGTGAACGAACGCGCTTCGACGCCGAGGTCATGAATGGCCATGGCTAACAAGGCCATGGCTATCCGCTCCCCGGCGGTGAGGAGCATGTCTAACTCGCGGCCCGGCGGCAGCGGTGACACCTGTTCAGCAAGGTCGATCAACTCATCCGTGGTGTCACCCATGGCTGAGACGACGACGCAGACGTCATGACCGTGTTTCTTGGTCTCGACAATGCGTTGGGCGACCCGCTTGATGCTGGTGGCATCGGCGACGCTGGAACCGCCGTACTTCTGGACTACTAGTCCCACGACTTGGTTCCTTCCTCGGATGAGGTGTTTCCGAGAACTGCCTAGTGTACCGAGTCCTGGCTATCACCTAATAGGGGTCCGCATGTCGAGACGTGTTCGGCTTCCGCGCACCGCCTCGTAGGGTGGCTGGGTGCTGAAGACCCCCACCCTCCTGGCCGTCGCGCTTGCCTCTGCCCTCTCCCTGGCTAGTTGCACTGACAGCGAGCCGCCCGCCCCACCCAGCGCGCAGCCCCCGTCGTCGTCCTCACCTTCCGCGACTCCCACCAAGGAGGAACTGACGCCCGTCCAGCGTGCGTCACGCCTCACCAAAATGGCGCCAACCACCTTCGACGCGACCTACCGGCTGACCAGCAAAGGTAAGAACCGTCCGGACCCCAAAGTTCGCATTCAAAGCGACGAACGCCGGTTTCGCCTCGACTTGCAGCAGGGGCGCGCAACGTCGGTGTTGCTTACTGGCGGCCGCGGTGTCATTTCCTGTCGCATCGAGGAACCATCGAAAAAGAGCGACCGGAAAGCGAAGTCCAAGGTCTGTTACCTAGTGAGCGGTGGTCTGCCCGGTGTCCCTGGACTCTTTGACCCAGAGCTGCAACGTCTCTTCCGCAGTATTCGCACTGAGATCGCCCGTGGCTCAAAGTCTTTGAAGGTGAAGGAAGCCAAGCCCTGGAAAGCTCCCAAATCTTTGGGGCAGGCGGAATGTTTTGTCGTTCGCGGCAAGAACGTGGAGACCGGAACTTACTGCTTCCTCGCCGAACGGGGTCCGTTCATTGGACTGCTCGCACGCGTCGCTTTCCCCAGTGGAAACCTAAGCATTCGCGAGGTGAATCGAGTCGTGCGAAAAGGCACTTTCACTGCGCCGACTCAACCAACGCCCCTGCCCAACTAGTGCCGGCTGCTGAGGCCGCTGAGTCTGTTAAGGCCTAAGCGTCGACGTCGAGTCGTGTGTGTGCGACGGCCGAGTGAAGAGCGCGCAGCGCTCCGCTGGCGGTGGACCCCCAGTTCGCGAGGTAGGAGTACTGCCACCACCACAGCGCTTCAGTGGCCCGCCCTGCTT
>Ga0190272_10000442_pt1 | contig 22117 bp, 21 predicted proteins | sample Popmic504T_FD_133746 | JGI IMG/M metagenome (GOLD analysis project Ga0190272, IMG submission 133746) | Populus adjacent soil microbial communities from riparian zone of Shoshone River, Wyoming, USA - 504 T | ecosystem: Environmental > Terrestrial > Soil > Riparian zone | place: USA: Wyoming... | reverse complement strand
GGCCGTGGAACTTGTCGGGCGGCGGCCGCAGGCTCTTGGCGAGCAGGCGCCAGCGGTCGATCGCCAGCGAGAGCTCGCCGCCGCGGTTGGTAGCCAGCGCCGTGCCCTCGACGCCGATGATGTCGCCGATGTCAAGGTCGACGAGCAGCTCAAAGGGCTCGGGGCCGAGCAGGTCCTCACGGGCGTGCAGCTGGATCTGGCCGCTGCCGTCGCGGAGGTCGAGGAAGCAGGCCTTGCCGTGGCCGCGGCGGGCGACGATGCGGCCGGCTATGCGGTGGCGCGAGTCGGTCTCGATCCCGGCCGCGAGACCCTCATGGGCGGCCCGCACCTCGGCGATGTCCTCGCGTTCGGCGAACTCGTGTGGAAACGGCTCAATCCCCGCCTCGCGCAACCGCTCCAGCTTCTGCCGGCGGTCGCGGAGGACGTCTGAGAGCTGCTGCTCCTCGGGCTCGCTCATGCGACGGCGAGCCTACCGGCGCTAAGCACTCTCGATCTTGGTGATCTTCAGTTTCTTCTTCGGCCCGCGCGGGACCTCGACTGTGACGATGTCGTTGCGCTTGTGGCCGATCAGGGCTTTACCGATCGGCGACTCGTTGGAGAGCTTGTGCTCCAGCGGATCGGCCTCGGTCGAGCCAACGATCTGGAACTTCTGCGAGTCGCCGGTCTTCTGGTCCTTGACGTGGACGATCGAGCCGAACTGGACCTCGTCGGTGCCGAGGGCTTTCTCGTCGATCACGGTGGCGCGGCGCAGCCTCTCTTCGAGCTGGGCGATCCGCTGCTCGAGCAGCGCCTGTTCGTTCTTGGCGTCGTCGTACTCGGCGTTCTCCGAGATGTCGCCGAACTCGCGCGCTTCCTTGATCCGCTCCGCCACCTCGCGGCGCCGTACGGTCGAAAGGTTCTCGATCTCCTCCTTGAGCTTCTCGAGACCCTCGGGGGTGATTACGGACTGGCGACTCACTGGTCTGACCTCGCTTCTGCTTGATTGAGGGAAGAAACGGCTCCCAGACACCAAAAACGCCCGGACATGACGGCTGTCGCCACCGTGCCAGGGCCGGAAGTCGCGGGATTATAGCGAGGGTTCGAGACCGGCAATCAGGGTTTTCCGCGCATCCTCGTGCGACGCCAGGGCCTCGATCAGCTCGCGGGCGCGGGGCAGGTCGGCGCTGCGCTGCAGCTCCTCGGCAACCGCGGCCGGAAGCTCGAGCGATTCCGCGTACCAGGGATAGAACTTGCGCAGGTAGCGCGAGGCACGCTCGACGCCCAGGTGCTGCTCGGCGCAGTCGATGACCCAGAGCAGCTCGGCGGCGACCTCCTCCGTGGTCGGGGGAGAACTGCGACGGCCGGTCAGTTCCTCGAAGACCCAGGGGTTGCCGAGGCCACCGCGGGCGATCATCACCGCGTCGGCGCCGGACTCCTCGTAGGCGCGGCGGGCCGCCTCGGCGTCGCTCAGCCCGCCGGAGACGATCACCGGCACCTCGACGCGCTCGACCAGCTCGCGGGTGAGCGCGTAATCGGGGCTGCCCTTGTGCCCGACTGCGGCGGCCCGCGGGTGGAAGGCGATCGCGGCAACGCCGGCCTCCTCGGCGAGGCGCACGGCGAGCTCGAAGCCGGAGCGCTCGCCGCTGCGCAGGCCGGAGCGGAGCTTGACCGTCACCGGCAGGCCGCTGCCCTCGATCGCCCCGCGGGCGAGGGCGAGAGCCAGCTCGGGGTCGGCGAGCAGCTCGGCGCCGGCGCCGGTCTTGCGCACCTTCGGCACCGGGCAGCCCATGTTGATGTCGATCAGGTCGGCGCCTGCCCCGGCGGCGATCGCCGCCCCGGACCGCATCACCTCGGCGTCGTGGCCGAACAGCTGCACCGAGACCGGGTGCTCGTCGGGATGGATCCGCATCAGCTCACGCAGGGTGCGCTCGTTGCGGTGATGCAGGCCGAAGCTCGAGACCATCTCGGAGACCGCCAGCCCGGCGCCGTGGCGCTTCGCCTGCAGGCGCACGAACCAGTTGCCGATCCCCGCCAGCGGCGCCAGCAGGACGCGGTTCGGGATCTCGACGCCGGCGATCCGGAAGGGATCAGTCAGTGCGGGCTGTTTGGCGGTTCCGCTCATGGATCAGACGCAGCCCCTTGAGGGTAAGCAGGTCGTCCACCTCGTCGATCGTCTCCGTGAACGGGACGACAGCCGAGGCATACCCACCCGTGGCAAGCAGCCTCGGGTTCGGGAGTTCCTCTTCGATCCGCCTGACGATGCCGTCGATCAGGCCGGCGAAGCCGAAGATGAAGCCGGAGTGGATCGCCGCGCGGGTCGAGCGGCCGATCGCTTCCCGTGGCTCTTCCAGGTCGATTCGGGTGATCCGGGCCGCCCGCTCGATCAGGGCGCTGAGCGAGGGCGCGAGGCCGGGGCCGATCGCACCGCCGAGGTACTCGCCCTCAGCGGAGACGACGTCGATGTTGATGCCGGTGCCGAAGTCGACGGAGACGCAGGCCTCGCCGAAGCGCTCGTAGGCGGCGATCGCGTTGACCAGGCGGTCGGCGCCTACCTCGAGCGGATTGTCGATCCGGATCGGCATGCCGGTTTTGAGGCCCGGGCCGATCGTCAGGCACTCGCCTTCGACATAGCGCTCAACCAGCCGCTCGTACTGGCTGCCGAGCGGCGGCACCACCGAGGAGACGCAGACCGCGTCGACTTCCTCGAGCGACATCTCGCAGAGCGAGAAGAGGCCGGCGATGCGCTCGGCCAGCTCGTCGCCCGTCGCCCCCGAGCGGGTCTGGAAGCGCCAGTGCTCGACGAGGGCCTCGCCCTCGAAGGCACCGAGATGCGTCTGGGTGTTGCCGACGTCAACCGCGAGAAGCATGAGGCGCGATTATGATGGCTCGCCGTGAACGTGCGTCTCTACACAATCCCCGGCTCGCACCCCGGCGTGGCGGTGCAGATGATGCTGAAGCAGAAGGGAATCCCCTTCAAGCGCACCGACCTCTTCCCGGTGATCTCGAAAGCGGTCGTGCGGGGGCTCGGCTTCCCCGGCTCGTCCGTGCCGGCGTTGAGGATCGACGGGGAGAAGCTGCAAGGCTCGCGGGCAATCTCCCTCGAGCTGGAGCGGCTGCAGCCCGAGCCAGCTCTGTTCCCAGCCGACCCAGAGAAGCGGGCGGCGGTCGAGGAGGCGGAGCGCTTCGGCGACGAGGAGCTCCAGCACCCCGTGCGCCAGATGATCTGGTGGGCGTTTCGCAAGAACCGGGCACCCCTTCGGAGCTACTCGGCAGGGGCAAAACTGGGAATACCGATCGGCCTCGCAGTGAAGACGGCCGCGCCGATCGTCGCTCTGGATGCCCGTCTCAACAAGGCGACCGACGAGAACGTCCGCGCCGACCTCACCGCCTTCGGCAGCCTGCTCGACCGCGTCGACGAGCTGATCGCGAGCGGCACAATCGGCGGCGAGGAGCTCAACGCCGCCGATTTCCAGATCGCGCCCAGCCTCCGCCTCGCGATGACCTTCCAGGACCTGCGCCCGCTGATCGACGCGCGCCCCGCCGGCAAGCTGGCCCGCCGGGTGCAACCCGAGATCGCCGGCGACTTCCCGCCGGTCTTCCCAGCTGACTGGCTGGAGCCGCTGCGCGGCGCGTCGCCCGCGGCAGCCTAGAGCGAGCCGACGCGCTCGGCGCGCTGGCCGGGACCGAGCGCGTCAAGCGCGTCCGAGAGACGCCTGCCGTCAGGCGGCAGGGCAAGACCCGGGTCCAACTCCAGCAGCGGGGCGAGGACGAAGCGTCGGCTGGTCACCTCGGGATGGGGCAAGGTGAGCCGGTCAGTGGCCAGCTCGAGCTCGCCGAGCAGCAACAGGTCGACGTCGAGCGGGCGGGGACTGTGGCGCGCCGCGTCGAGATCGCGGCCCCGTTCCACCTCGACCTCCTTGCAGGCGTCGAGCAGCGCCTCGGGCTCCAGCTCGGTGCGGATGCGGATCGCCGCGTTGAGGAAGTCGGCCTGGCCGAGCACCTCGCCGACGGGCTCGGTCTCATAGACCGAAGAGACGGCCTCCACCTCCACCCCGCGCTCGCCGAGCATCCGGACCGCCGCCCGCAGGTTCTCCTCGCGCTCGCCGACGTTGGAGCCGAGGCCCAGGTAGCCCACCCTGATCACGACTGGCTCAGGACCCGTCGCCCTCTTCCTCGCCGCCCTCTTCGTCGCGCTCGTGGACGACCTCGACGGCGACCTCTTGGACCGCCATCGGCAGCGGCGGCTCCGGCTTCGCGGCACGGACCCGGACCGAGTTGCAGCCGTAGCGTTCCATCAGCCGCTCGCCGACGACCTGGGCAAGGCGCTCCAGCGTGCGGTAGCTGCGCTCGGTCGCGGCGAGGGCGACGATGTCGCAGACCGCGGAGTAGTCGACCGTGTCCTCGATCCTGTCGGTGAGGACGGCGTCGCAATCGGGAACGTCGAAGGAGATGTCGAACTCGAGCCGCTGGCCGATCTCCTGCTCGGCGTCGCTGACGCCGTGGTGGGTGTAGATCGAGAGGCCACGCAGCTCGACCTCGACCCGAGATTCGATCCCGCTCCCGTTGGGGTCCATCACAACGCCTCACGCTTCATGTCGGTGAACCTACCCGAGCACGGCCGCGGCGACCGTCAGCGCCTGGCGGACCTCGACGATGTCGTGGACGCGCAGCACGTCGGCGCCCTCGGCGGCAGCCAGCACCGACGAGGCGATCGTCCCGCCCAGCCGCTCGTCCACCGGAGAGTCGTCGATCTTGCCGAGGAAGCTCTTGCGCGAGGTGCCGATCACGAGCGGCCGCCCGAGGTCGCGCAGCTCGCCGAGCCGCCGCAACAGCTCCAGGTTGTGCTCGAGCGTCTTGCCGAACCCGATCCCGGGGTCGAGCCAGACGCGCTCCTCGTCGACTCCGGCCGCGACGGCCGCCTCCAGCCGCTCGGCCAGGAACGCCTTGACCTCCTCGACCACATCCTCGTAGTGCGGATCCACCTGCATCGTCCGCGGGTCCCCCAGCATGTGCATCAGCACCAACCCGGCCCCCCGCTCCGCGCACAGCGCCCCGATCTCGGGATCGCGCCGCATCGCGGTCACGTCGTTGACGATGTCCGCCCCCGCATCCAGCGCCGCCTCCGCCACCGCCAGCTTCGACGTGTCGACCGAGACCACAGCCTCAACACCGCCCAGCCCTTCGATCACCGGCACGACTCGCCGCAGCTCCTCTTCCTCGCTCACCTCTGCCGCACCAGGACGTGTGGATTCACCACCCACATCCAGAATCCCCGCCCCCTGCTCAGCAAGTTCCCGCCCGTGAGCAATCGCACTCTCGGGATCCAGGTACAGCCCCCCGTCCGAGAACGAATCTGGGGTGACATTGACCACGCCCATGAGCTTGGGGTTCATGGAAGAAGTATCGCGGTCGGGGTTGGGGCGTGGGACATCTCCCGAACCGGCGGATACTCAAAGTCGCGCGCTAATTAGCGCGCGACTTGTCGGGGCGGGAGATGTCCCACGCCCCAGTCGCTAACTAGCGTCGCCGCCAGCGAAGCCCGGTCGAGGCCGCGGCTGCGCCACCGGACCCTCGCGCTGCGCCCGTTCCGGCTCGGGCGCCGGCTCTGCCGCCTGCTCCTCCTCCTCGTCAACGAAGACCTCGTCCTCCAGCTTGCCGTCGAGCAGAGCCAGGAACTGGTCGGCGTCGATCGTCTCCCGCTCGAGCAGGATGTGCGAGATCCGGTCCAGCTCCTTGCGGTTGTCGGTGAGCAGGTCCTTGGCGGTCTGGTGGGCCGACTCAACGATGCGGCGGATCTCATCGTCGATCTCGCGGGCGATCTCGTCGGAGTAGTCGGGCTCGGCGGAGAACTCGCGGCCGAGGAAGGGCTGGCTGCGATCGTGGCCGAAGACGCGGGGGCCGAGCCGCTCCGACATGCCAAAGCGCATCACCATCTGCTTCGCCGTCGCGGTCACCTTCTCGAGGTCGTTGGAGGCGCCGGTGGTGATCTCACCGAAGACGATCTCCTCGGCGGCGCGGCCGCCCAGCGTCATCGCCATCGTGTCGGTCAGCTCGGCGCGGCTGGTCAGGAACTTGTCTTCGGTAGGCAAGCTGATCGTGTAGCCGAGCGCCTGGCCGCGGCTGATGATTGAGATCTTGTGGACCGGATCGCAGTTGGGCAGCATGTGTCCAACGATCGCGTGACCGAGCTCGTGGTAGGCGGTGATCAGCCGCTCTTTCTCGCTCATCACCCGGGTCTTCTTCTCGGGCCCGGCGATCACCCGCATGATCCCCTCCTCGAGCTCATGCATCGAGATCTCGCGGCGGCCCTGACGGGCAGTCAGGAGCGCCGCCTCGTTGACGAGGTTGGCGAGGTCGGCGCCGGTGAAGCCGGGCGTCTGGCCCGCCAGCGCGTCGAGGTCGATCGACTTGCCCAGCGGCTTGCCGCGGGTGTGCACCTCAAGGATGTGCTTGCGGCCTTTGCGGTCGGGACGGTCGACGACCACCTGGCGGTCGAAGCGGCCGGGCCGCAGCAGGGCGGGATCGAGGATGTCGGGGCGGTTGGTGGCGGCGATCAAGATGATGTTGTCTTTCATCTCGAAGCCGTCCATCTCGACCAGCAGCTGGTTCAGCGTCTGCTCGCGCTCGTCATGGCCGCCCCCCATGCCGGCACCGCGGTGGCGGCCGACGGCGTCGATCTCGTCCATGAAGATGATGCAAGGCGAGTTCTGCTTCGCCTGCTCGAAGAGATCGCGGACGCGGCTGGCGCCGACGCCGACGAACATCTCGACGAAGTCCGAGCCGGAGATCGAGAAGAAGGGCACGCCGGCCTCGCCGGCGACGGCGCGGGCCAGCAGCGTCTTGCCGGTCCCCGGCGGCCCGTAGAGCAGCACTCCCTTGGGGATGCGGGCGCCGAGCGACTGGAACTTCTTCGGGTTCTCGAGGAATTCCTTGATCTCCTGGAGCTCCTGCACGGCCTCGTCGACGCCGGCGACGTCGCGGAAGGTGATCTTCGGCGCGTCGACCGACATCCGTTTGGCTTTTGACTTGCCGAAGTTCATCACCCGGGAGCCACCGCCCTGCATCTGGTTCATCAGGAAGATCCAGAAGCCGAGGAAGAGGACGAAGGGCAGGATGTAGGTGAGCAGCGAGAGCAGACTGGAACCGCCCGTGCCCTTCACCGTCGTACTAACGCCGTAGCGATCGATCAGGTTGAGCAGCGACTGCTCGGTATTGGCCGGGTAGCCCGTCGAGAAGCTCTCGCCGTTGGTGCGCTTGACGTCAAGCGTGTTGTCCTTCGTGTTGACCGTGATCTCATCGATCTTTTTTTTGGCGATCAGGCCGCTCTGAGGCGAGACCAATTCGTTGTAGGACGGCGCTTTGGTGTCGTCCGGGCTGCTGATGACCCGCTGCGCCACGAAGGCGAGGATCACCACCAACAGGATCGGAAAAGCTGCGCTTTTAAAGAAACGCCTCACAGGGAAAAATCAGCGTACCAGGGCTATTTCGCCCTCCTGGCCGAACTTCGCACCGGTCACCGATCGTCCAGCGCGGCCACGTAGTCCAGGTTGCGGTGGCGCTGCGCGTGATCCAGCCCGTAGCCGATCGCGAACCGGTTGGGGATCTCGAAGCCGACGTAGCGAGGAGAGAGGTCGACGCGCAGGCGCTCCGGCTTGGTCAGCAGGGAGCAGACCTCGAGCGAGGCCGGGTTGCGCGCCCTCAGGTTGCGCATCAGGTACTGCAGGGTGAGGCCGGAGTCGATGATGTCCTCGACGATCAGCACGTGGCGGTCTTCGATCGGCGCGTCGAGGTCCTTGAGGATGCGGACGACGCCGGAGGAGTCGGTCTGCGAGCCGTAGCTCGAGACCGCCATGAAGTCGATCTCGCAGGGGGCCTCTATCGAGCGCATGAGGTCGGCGAGGAAGAGGACGGCGCCCTTGAGCACGCCGACCATGAAGAGGTCGCGCCCCTCGTAGTCGCGGCTGATCTCCTCGCCGAGCTCGGCGACGCGGCGCTGCAGGTCCTCGCTGGCGACGAGGGTCTCGCCGATCTCGCTCACGAGCGGCAGTCTAGATCCAGAGAGCCTCAACGCTCGGCGTGTAGGACGCCACGCTCGGCGACCGCCCGCACGCCGCTGCCGAGATCGAGCATCGCCCGGCCGGTGCGGCGCAGCGCCGCGACCTCGTCAGCGTGGCGGGCGGCACCAGGGACGGGTCGCCCGGCGGCGCCGTCGGCGAGCTGCTGGACGACGAGGCGGCGCAGCGCCCGCGGCAGCTCGGCCAGTCGCTCGAGCCTGATCGTGCTGCGAGGCGTGTCGCCGGAGCCGTCGAGCTCGGCGGCGACCAGAGCGTCGAGGACCTCCGCCTCCTCGCGCAGCAGCTCGGCGGTGCGCAGCACGTTGCGGGCCGCCGCCGGGTGGATCTCGGCCAGCGCCGGCCCCAGCTTGTGGCGAACCCGGTTACGGGCGTAGCCGTTGCCGTCGTTGGTCGGGTCGTCGCGCCAGGCTAGGCCCCGCTCCTCGCAGTAGCGGGTGGTCTGCTCGCGTGTGAACTCGAGCAGAGGCCGGACGAGGCTGCCGTCGTGGGGGCGGATCCCGAGCAGAGCCCGGCGGCTGGGCGAAGAGGCGAGCCGGTAGAGGATCGTCTCGACCTGGTCGTCGGCGGTGTGGCCAGTGGCGATCAGGGCGCCCTGCGGCAGGGCCAGCTGGGCCGCCGCCGCGTAGCGGGTGTCACGCGCCCAGGCCTGGAGATTGCCTGGGCCCTCGGGACGGCGCGGGCGCTCGACCTTCAGCCGCACGCCGAGATCGGCGCAAAGCGCAGTGCAATGCGCCTCGTCCTCGTCGGAATCGTCGCGGAGGCCGTAGTTGACGTGCAGCACAGTGACCGAGTCGGCGCCCAGCAGCCGGGTCGCGAGGTCGAGCAGGCAGACCGAATCGCGGCCGCCGGAGAGCATCGCGACCAGCGAGGCGCCGGCCGGCAGCAATCCGCCCTCGCGAACCTGCGCGAGCATCGCCTCGCTCTCCACGCGCTCCATATAAGGCGAGTGTAGGACCGGCTCAACCGGCAGCGGAGACCAGGTAGAGCGAGGTGGGCTCGGGGAAGCCCTTCAACTTGGCCTCGCCGATCGGCTCACAGGAGAGACCGCGACCATCCAGCGCCTCGGCGACCCGATCGGTGACCAGCACCTCACCTGCCTGGGCCCGGCCGACGACGCGGTGGGCAAGGTTGACGTGGGTGCCGAAGTAGTCGCCGTCACGGTAGACAGCCTCGGCGTAGTGGATCGCGACGCGGGGCTGCGGACGCTCCGGGAAGCGCTCCAGCAGCTGCACCGCCCACTCGCTGAGCGAGACGGGGTCGGGCGAGACGACCATAACCTCGTCGCCGATCGTCTTCACGATCGTCGCCTCCGGCGGCATCGTCGCCTCCACCGTCTCGACGAAGTTCTCGACCACGTCGAGCGCCTCTAGGTCGCCCTCCTCCTCGGTGTAGCGGGTGAACCCGGTGAGGTCGATGAAGCAGAGCGTCACCGGGACCTGGCCGATGTGCGCTTCCGCGACGCCGAGCTCGCTCTCCATGTGGCCGACCACGTCCTGCTCGAGAAAGAAGCGCAGGTAGCGGGTGTGCAGGTACTCGGTCAGCGGCGTCGACAGGGGCAGGATGTCGGCCGCCAGCCCGCCCATCTCCTCGGCCATCTCCAGCTCCGGCACGCCGTCGAGGATCATCGGTTCGTGCACGTAGAGGTGGAAGAGCCGCACCTCGGCGTCGGCGATCCGCCGCAGCGACTGCACGTAGACCCGCACCAGCTGCAGGAAGGCGACGAGGGGGAAGCCGGCGGCGAGCACCCTGGCGCAGTGGCGGAGGGCGGCAACGTCGGCCGGGCCCAGCATCCGCTCGCGGCCGAAGGGCGTGCCGAGGATGACGAGGATGCGCTCGATCAGCTCCGGCTCGAGGCCGGTCTCGCGCGCCACCTCCTCCACCGTGACCTGCGCCTCCTGTTCGGGCAAGAGGTCCTCGGCGAGACCGAAGGAGAGCCGCCCTTCACGGCCCGCTTTCTTCAGGTCCGCGAGCGAGTGGCCGCGCTCGCGCATCCGCGCCACGACGCGGGCCTGGGCCGCGGCGGCGGCCGTCCAGCGCCCCCGCCGCACCGGCACAATCTTTTCCTCCGCCCAGCGCTTCAGCGTGTTGGCGGAAACACCCGCTCGCTTCGAAGCCTCACTCAGCGATATCCGCTCTTCCGCCATGACGGCAGCGAGGCTAGACGCGAACGGGGCGGCAAAGAGCCGCCCCGTTCGCATACTGCGCCATCTTCCGCCGGCGCTAGGCGGGCATCTCCGACCCCTCGTGAGCCTGGAGGACCGTCTCGCCGCCCTCGCCGGTGCGGATGCGGACCGCCTCCTCGACCGGCAGGACGAAGATCTTGCCGTCCCCGACCTCGCCCGTGCGGGCGTGTTTGAGGATCGTCTCGACCACCAGCGGCTTGTCCTTGTCCTCGACCACAACCTCCAGCTTCAGCTTCGGCCGGACGTTGACGGTCAGGGTGGAGCCGCGGTACTGCTCGACTATCCCCTTCTGGCGACCTGAGCCCTTGGCCTCGACGATCGACAGGGACGGAAATCCCTTGTCGAGCAGCTCGGCCCGGATCGGCTCGAACGCCTCGTGGCGGATGAACGCCTCTATCTTCTTCATGCGTTCCTCCCTCCTATCGCGACTCGGTTGCTGTCATTTGAGCGGGGGCCGCAACCGGTGCCGGGGGCGGAGCCCCGATCGCCGGCGGCAGGCCCGTCGAGTACTCCGGCTGCGGAATGAACTGCTCCGGATACCCGTACATGCCGTGCGAGCTGATGTCCAGCCCGGCTTCCTCCTCCTCGTCGGAGACGCGCAGCCCGATCGTCGCCTTGATCAAGGCAAACGTGGCGATCGAGATCGCGAAGACGACGACGAAGGTGAAGAGGACGGCGAGCCCCTGCACCCCCAGCTGCCCAATGGCGGTGCTGAAGGATGCGTCGCCGAAGATCCCGTACCAGATACCCGGTCCGGCTCCTTCGACGATCAGCCGCGGCGAGGCGAAGATGCCGACCGCGAGGGTGCCCCAGATGCCAGCCAGGCCGTGCGCCGAGAGGGCGCCGACCGGGTCGTCGAGGAGCTTCTCGATCGCCAGCACGGCGTAGACGACGATCAGGCCGGCGATGAAGCCGATGATCGGCGCCGCCCAGAACTCGACGAAGCCGGACGGGGCGGTGATCCCGACCAGACCGGCGATCGCGCCGTTGCCGGCCATGCCGACGTCGAGCGTGCGGCTCTTCAGCCAGACCGCGAGCGAGGCGCCGATCACGCCGGCCGCGGCGGCGAGCTGGGTGTTCAGCATCACCTCGCCGAAGAAGGATGCGGAGGTTTCGAAGGTCGAGCCTCCGTTGAAGCCGAACCAGCCGATCCAGAGGATGATCACGCCGAGGCCGACCAGCGGCATCGAGTGACCGGGGATCGCCCGCGGTTTTCCGTTGGCGTCGTACTTGCCCTTGCGCGGACCGAGCAGCAGCAGCGCCGCCAGGGCGCCGACGGCGCCGGTCAGGTGGACCACCGAGGAGCCGGCGAAGTCCATCACCGGCTTGCCGCCGATGTCGGAGAGCAAACCGCCGCCCCAGACCGCGTGCGCGATCAGCGGGTAGATCACGGCGCCGAAAACGGCGGCGTAGATCACGTAGGCGCCGAACTTGATCCGCTCCAGGGTCGTGCCCCAGACGATCGCCAGCGAGACGGCGCAGAAAGCGAGACCGAAGAGCATCAGCATCGCCGTCGATCCGGTTACCGCTTCGCCAGCGACTATCTGGTCGAAGTGGAAGAAGAAGCCACTACCCCCGAAGAAATTATTGCCAGGTAGGCCTTCTGAGCCGTCGCCGCCTTCGGCGACCCCGTATCCGAGGGCCCACCAGGCGAGCGTCACGATCGCCAGGTTGACCAGCACCTTGGCGACGCCGGTGCCTGCGTTCTTCTGTCTCGAGAAGCCGATCTCCAGGAACATGAATCCGGCCTGCATGAGGAAGACCAGGACGGTCGCGACCGCGACCCAGACCATGTCCAGCTCGATGACCTTGGCGTCCAAGGTCTCACTGACCCCCTGCGCCGAGGCGATCCCCGGCAGGACCAGCGAAGCGAGCGCCGCCCCGATCACGGCGAGGCCCAACTTGGTTTTCATCTGAAACTCCTCCTAGCCCGCCGCGGCCAGGGCCCGGCGGTCGCGGTTTGCGATCCGCGGCCAAGGTATGAACGGGCAGGAGCGATGTATTTAGACGCGTGGAGGAAATCCCGGCCGGGGGTTTCTCACGAGTGTCAATCCCGACTGCGCTACTCGGATTCCGTTAGGGTTGCCAAACCGCTTAGGGACGCCTAATACACTCACTCGATCAAGGAGGCACCGATTCGATGAAGGCCAGGTTGAAGCTGGGAACTGCGCTGGCAGCGCTCGCGCTCGCCGCGTTCGCGGCAGCGGGATGCGGGAACGACGGCGACGAGGAGACGACCACGCAAGCGAGCGCAGCGCAGCTCGAGCCGGTCAAGACCTACCTCACCGACCACTCGGAAGAACTAGTCGAGCAGGTCGGGGTCCTGCAGGAGAACGCCGACGAGTACTACGCGCTGGCGGAATCGGTCGACTTCGACTACGGCCGCCTGCTCGAGGAGCACGGCGACGAAGTCGAGGAGATCCTCGCCGAATCCAAGGACGCCTTCGTCAGCGCCAACCCGGCATACGAGGAGATGGAGGGAATCGTCGCCGGCGTGCCGCGCCTGGCCCAGTACGACGTCGACATCGACGCCGGCTCCGACGCCTCCACCCCCGAAGACGCCGTCTCCTTCAGCCTCACCACCCCCTCCGGCAAGCAGCTGAAGCAGCCGGGCAACCTCTTCTTCCTGACCGAGACCGCGCTCTACGGGACCAACCCGGAGCTGCAGGCGAAGGGCGCCAAGCCCGACGTCGACGGCGACGGCAAGGTCGAGTTCGGCGAGGGCCTCCCCGACGCCGACGTCTACAAGGCGACGCTCGACGAATTCGCCGCGCAGGCGCAGAGCCTGGACGAAGACGCGCAGGAGTTCGAACCGACCCCGTCCGACGCGATGACCTCGATCGTGGTGATGACGCCGACGATGAGCGAGTACTTCGAGGCCTGGAAGAACTCGCGCTTCATCGCCGGCGAGGACGCCGAGGAACTCGGCTTCGTCGCCACCTCGCGGCTCTCCGACATCGCCGACATCCTCAGCGGCATCCTCATCACCTACGACGGGATCGAACCGGCGATCGCCGAGGAGAACCCGCAGCAGGCGAAGCAGACGCGCAAGGAGCTGAGCGAACTGGTCGATTTCGCCTCCGAACTGCGCGATCGCGAGGCCAACGGCGAGCAGTTCACCGCCAAGCAGGCCGACGCGCTTGGCGCCCAAGCCCAATCGCAGGCAGAGGCGATCGCCGGCCAGGTGACGCAGGCTGCGAAGCAGCTCGAAGTGGAGCTGCAAGAAGGCTAGGTGCGGCGCGCCGGCTCGATCCTGCTGGCGCTGGCGGCGCTGCTCTGCGCAGCGCCGCCAGCGAGCGCCGAGCCGCCCTGGCTGGCAGCGGACTCGATCCGCGCCGACCTCTCTGAGGCGCAAACGCAGCTGCTCTTCGGTGAGCGCAGCGGCGGTTCGATCGCCGCTGCCGAGGAACGCCTGCGGGGACCCCTGCGTCGCGGGCTCGCCGCCGAGGCGCCGGCCGCGCTGCGGGAGATAGAAGCTTCGCTGAGGGCGGCCGAGCAAGCCCTGGCACAGCTCGACGAAGCGGGGCTGGCGGCAGCACGGGGACGGATCGTCTCGGCCCTGCGCCGCGGCGCCTTTGCCGTTGCGATCGCCGCGGCGGGTCGCGGCGAAGCGGCGCAGGCCCGCAGCTGGCTGCAGATCCGCGACTTCCGCCAGACCACCCGCTTCACTCGTCCCGGCGTCGATGCCACCGAAGCCGTGGAACGGCTCGCCGGTGGTGAGATCGGCCCGCGCGAAGCGGTGGTCCAGATCGAAAAGGACCTGCTCGACGCCTTCCAGGCGCGGCTCGCCTCCAACCTCGACGAAGCCTCACAGGCAGCCGAGCGCGGCTTCGACGGACGCTTCGCCGAGACGGCGGCTGTCGCCCGCGGCTACTGGCTGGCGATCGCACCGGAGTACGAAGAGCAGCGTGGCGGTGGCGAGCGGCGCGTCACCGGACGCGACTTCGAGCTGCTCGCGGCGGCCGCGGCCGCGTCTGACCGAGCCGGCTTCGAAGGGGCGCGGCGTGCGGTCGAAGCCGACTTCGAAGGCTTCACGGCGGCGCCCCTGACCCCTGACGAGCAGGTCAACCGGGCCAGCCAGTTGACCCGCTTCCTCGACCTGGTGCCGAAGGAGTACGACAAGGGCACCGCCGACGGTCACGTGACGATCCCCTTCGAGATACAGGAGGCGGTCGCATTCATGGACGGCGTCGAAACCGCCTTCGCCGACCTCGAGCCGGTCCTGCTCGAGCGCGACCCCGCCGCGGTCGAGACGATCGAAGCCGCCTATGCGGAGCTGCGCGAGGACGTCGACAACGCACAGCAAAGCATCTCCGTCGCTCCCCAGGAGGAGCTCGACGCGGCGCGCGATCGCGCCGCCGACACCTTCGAACGAATCGCGCCCGAGGAGTGGACGGAATCCAGCGACGAAGCCGACTACGAACTCGTCGACATCTCCCTCGACCAGCTCGAAGCGGCAGCGGGGGCTGGCCAGTACCAGCAGGCCGAGCAGGCGCGGCTCGCCGCCTACGGTTTCTTCGAGTTCGGCCCCGAGCTGAAGCTGCGCGCCTTCGACCCCCAGCTTGCGCTCGAGATCGAGGGTCTGATCTGGTACGGCGCCAACGGCGAGGCGGGACTCGCGAGCCTCATCGCCGACAGCACTCCGCTGCCCGAGATCCGCGAAACCCGCCTCGTCCTCGACGAGAAGCTCGAGGCCGCCAGGGCGCTGACCGGCGACGGCGCCAGCGCGATGACCGCGATCACCAACTCGGCGCTGATCGTCTTCCGCGAGGGACTCGAGGCGATCCTGATCCTGGCCGCGATCACCGCCAGCATGATCGGCCCGCGCGCGCCCCTGCGCCGCCCGGTCTACCGCGGCGCCCTGCTCGCCCTGCCGGCCAGCGTCGTCATGTTCCTCCTCGCCCTCTTGCTGCTCGACTCGCTCTCCCAGTACGGGGAGAAGCTCGAGGCGGCGGTCGGGGTGGTCGCGATCGGGGTCCTGCTGCTGGTCATGAACTGGTTCTTCCACCGGGTCTACTGGACCGAGTGGATCAAGGGTCACCGCCAGCGCGGCCAGGCGCTGACCGGCGTCGCGCTGGCCACCGGCGCCGGCGCAGCCACCGTGGCTGGCCTCTACACACTCGGCTTCACCAGCGTCTTCCGCGAGGGCTTCGAGACCGTCCTCTTCCTGCAGGCGCTGCAGCTCAGCTCCGGCACCGGCGTCGTCCTCGCCGGCGTCTCGCTCGGGCTGGCGATCACCGCGGTCGTCGGCGCCATCACCTTCTCGCTGGAGCGCCGCCTGCCCTACAAGAAGATGCTGGTGGTGACGGGGATGTTGATCGCCCTCGTCCTCGTCGTCCTCGTCGGCAACACAGCGCGGACGATGCAGGGGGTGGGCTGGCTCTCGATCCACCCGATCGACGTCGAGCTGCCGCTCTGGATGGGCACCTGGCTCGGCATCTACCCCACGGTCGAGACCCTGGTCGCGCAGCTGCTCGCCTTCTGCTTCGTGATCGGCAGCTACTTCGCCGCGGAGTGGATGCGCAAGCGCGAGCTGCGCCGCGCAGTCGCCGCCCACGCCATAGGCTCGGACGATGCCGTCGCGACTTCGGCCAACGGCGCCGATAGCCCCGGACGCGATCCTGGTCGGCGACCCCGGCCGGGCACTGATGCTGGCGCAGGAGCTGCTCGAGCAGCCGAAGATGAGCAATCACGCTCGCGGCCTGTGGGGGTACACGGGGGCGGCAAGGGGACATGAGCTGACGATCCAGTCGACCGGGATGGGCGGTCCGAGCGCGGCGATCGTGCTCGATGACCTGGTCGAGCTGGGAGTTCGCCGGGCGGTGCGGGTCGGTACCTGCGTCGCGATCGCGCCGGAGCCGGGCCCCGGGGACCTACTGACGGTGCTGGAGGCGCGGGCCTGGGGCGGCAGCGGCGTCGGCGACCCCGCCCTTCCCGATCGGGGACTGACGGCGCAGCTGCGCAAGGAGCTGGGGGAGGCGACGCGCCCGGCCTCGATCGCCAGCCTCGACATCCTGCACCAGGGCGGGATGGCAGAATCGGCTAGCTACGGCGGGCGGGTCGACGCCGCCGACATGCAGACCGCGACCCTTCTCGCCCGCGCCGGGGCGCACGGGGTGGCGATCGGCGCCGTTCTGATCATCGCCGAGGACGCGGAGGGCCGGCAGGCGGACGACGAGCGGCTCGAGCAGGGGGCGAAGCGGGCCGGAGCCGCCGCCCAGGTCATACTCTCAGCCTAAGGTTTAGGGTTAGGCTGACGCCTGAGGGCGCGCAACTCGCCGAGCAACTCGTCGACCTGGTCCTCAACCTCTTCGAGGCGTTGCGAGAGCGAGCGCACCCGGCGTTCCAGGCGCTCCACGTCCCCCGCCGAGGGCAAGTTGAGGGCGGCCATCGCCGCTTGCTGCGCCTCGACCGCCTTCTCGCGGGCGCCAAAAGCGGCGGCGAGGGCGCCCTCCAGCACCTGGCTGTCGAGCAGCGCCTGGGCGAACTCCCCGATCACCTGCTCGCTACGCGCGCGCAGGCTCTCTGGGTCGTCATCGAAGGCGCTACCGCCTGCCTGGCTCGTGCTCATTGACAGCAGCTTAACGAGGGCATCCGGCAAGGCTGAGATGCTGCCCAGCGCATGCGTGAGGTGGATCTCGGGATTAAGCCCTTGTTTGGGGGCGCTAGCAGGCGTTGCGAGCCCCGATGCAAGTAAGTAGCGTGGTGTCGGTCGTGCGCGGGGAGACGGGGATCAGAGAGAAGCTTGCGCTGGCCGTAGCCTTGATCGGGTTTGCGGTCGTGACCGCGTTCGGCGTCGGCGTGGCCGGGGCCGAGCAGGAAGGGCTGGGTGACGGCAGCGCGACCGGACCTGGCGCGGTCCAGGAAATCCAGGCCGAGCCGACGGCCTGCTCAAACCAAGTCGACGATGACGGCGACGGCCTCGTCGACCTCAGCGATCCCGAGTGCGCGGACGAAGTCGACAACGACGAGGCGCCCGAAGCGGCGGCGCCAACGCCCGCCACGGCGCCAGCGCCAGCGCAGCCTGAGACCGCACAACAGGGCAGAGGGGTTCGCTCCGGCCTCGGCCTCGACGCCGCGGACGCGGGCGGCGCCGACGGGGTGACCCGCAACGAGAGCATCGGCGGCGCGATCGGCGAGGGCGGCGGGGTCAGCGCCCCCAGCGCCACTGCCGGCGACCAGCCGCAGGACGGCGGCCAGAGCGGCGGCTTGGCGGCCTTCAACGAAGGCGGCTCCCCCACCGCCGCCAACCCGACCGCCACCTTCGCGCCCTTCGGCCCGGCGCTGATCGGGGTGCCCAACTTCGTCATCGACTCCTTCGAGATCCCGCCCTTCCTGCTGCCGATCTACCAGGCCTGCGGGACCGAGCACGGGATCCCCTGGGAGGTCCTCGCCTCGATCAACAAGATCGAGACCGGCTTCGGCACCAACCTCAACGTCTCCAGCGCCGGTGCAATGGGCTGGATGCAGTTCATTCCCTCGAGCTGGGAGATGTATGGCGTCGACGCCAATGGCGACGGTCGCAAGGACCCCTACAACCCGGTCGACGCGATCTGTGCCGCAGCCAGCTACCTGAAGGCGGCCGGCGCCCATGAGGACCTCTACGACGCGATCTTCGCCTACAACCACGCCGACTGGTACGTGGAGGAGGTGCTGCTTTACGCCCGTGCCTACGGCAAGCTGCCCTCCGACCTGGTCGGCTCGCTGACCGGGCTGACCGAGGGAGCCCACTTCCCCGTAGCCGCCGACGCCCGCTACGCCGACGACATCGCCACCCGCGAGACGCTCGAGCAGGCGACGCCGGAGGAGCGCGAGGAATACGGCAACGCGGCCGACGTGATCTCCTCCTCGCCAACCCAGCGCGGGATCAACATCTTCGCCGCCGCGGGCTCGCCGGTCGTCGCCGTCAACGACGGCGTCGTCGTGAAGAGGGGTAACTCCGAGCAACTGGGCCGCTACGTGGTCCTGCGCGACGCCTACGGCAACCGCTTCACCTACGCCAAGCTGGGCGAGCTGGTCCGCGACCAGCGCCTGGTCGTGATGCCGACCGGCAAGGAGAGGCGGGTCCCGATCGACAGCGAGAACCTGCGTCCCCGCATCCACGCCCTGCCGGAGCGGGTCGAGGAGAGCGACGAGCCGACCCAGTCGGTCGACAGCGTCACCACCCCCGGCGCCGACGGAACCATCAAGGTCGGGTCGAAGGTCATAGCCGGGACGGTGCTGGCTCGCGTCGACGCCGGCGCCGACAGCATCGACCCCCACCTCAACTTCTCGATCCGGCCGGCCGGCAAGGGCGCGCCGCGAATCGACCCGAAGCCGATCCTCGACGGCTGGAAGCTGCTCGAGGCGACCGCGATCTACCGCGCCCAGGGCAAGAGCCCGTTCGCTGAGAAGCTCAGCGGCGCCGGGGTGCTGCTGCTCTCCAAGGAGGCGCTGCAGCGGCGCGTCCTCGCCGACCCGCAGCTCGAATTCCCCGACTGCGACCGGCTCGAAATCTGGGCTGGCCAGATCGACCGCCGCCTGCTCGCCGCGATCGCCTACCTCTCCGAGCAGGGCTTCCGCCTGACGATCACCTCGATGCTCTGCGGCCGCTACGGGAGCATCACCACCAGCGGCAACATCTCCAACCACTCCTTTGGCAACGCGGTCGACATCGCCATGATCAACGGCGTGCCGGTACTCGGCAACCAGGGACCCGGGACACTCACCGAAGCACTGCTGAAAGCCGTACTGCGCCTGCAGGGGACGCTGATCCCGGACGAGCTGATCTCGCTGCAGGAATTCGGCGGGCCCAGCTTCGCGATGGCCGACCACGCCGACCACGTCCACATCGGGTACAGCCCGCTGGGCGGCAGCGGCGAGGCGCAATTCGTACAGCTGCTGAAAGCAGACCAGTGGGAGCGCCTGATCGGCCGCCTCGGTGAGATCGAGAACCCCGAGGTGCCGACCGAGCCCTCCGAGTCCGCGCTGCCGGTCAAGCCGGGTGAGCGCGGCAGCACCGGCGACTGACGCACCAGCGGAGATAATCGCCGCTCTGTCTCAGCTATTCGGATTCGTGCAGCTCGAGTTCGCCGGTCGGCTCACCGTCGCCGATGGTCGTTACCTGGCGCGTGACGGCGGCCCTGACGGCGCCCAACGGGTACTGGTGATGGAAACGCTCGGCGCCCCTCCCCCGCCCGGGCGCCGCCGGCGCAAGCCGCGCGCGGCGGACATCGACGATCGTCCGGCGCTGCCGCTAGCGCGGATCACGGCGATTCGCGCTTTCGAGCCATACGACGCCGAGGCCGGCGCCGAGGGCTGGCTGGAGCAGGTGATGGAGACAGACGAGAGCCTCGATGCCGCCGTCGCCGAAGGCGTCTCGCTGCTCAACCGGGCACTCCACGCCCAGTCCGCCGCCGCCGCCGACCCCTACACCCCAGAGCTGACCGCGGAGCGCGCCGTCGCCGTGCGCATCGGCTATGGCAGCGGCGAGCAGGTGGCGGCCGGGCGCTTCACCCTGGCCCACGACGTCGACGTCTGGGCCAGCGGCGCTTCGAAACGACAGCAACGGGCCGAAGACCTCCACCCCCAGGAGCGGATGGCCGCGATCCTGGGCCAGCGGGAGCAGGTCGACGCCTGCGAGCCCCTTCTCCTGCGCGCCCGCGCCGACCTCGACGCGGGCCGCGTCCGCGAGGCGGCGCTGCAGCTCCGCGTCGGCCTCGAGGCGCTGCTGGTGGAGCTGGCTGGCGCGCTCGTCGACCCTGGCCACGAGAAGGACATGGCCGAGCTCGAGGCACGCCGCCAGGAGGCCGGCAACGCCGCCAACGCCGCCCTGCGCAGCGATCTCAATCCCGAAGCCGAACGCTCCGTCCGCGAACTGACCGAGATCAGCGAGCGGGTTCTGCGTCGTCGACGGGTTTTGCGGGGCTGAGGAGGGGGATGCCCTCGCCCGGCCAAGTGCCGGTCTAATTAGACCGGCACTTTGAGTATCCGCCCGTTCGAGGGCATCCCCCTCCTCAGATCACAAGGCGACGGGCAACGACTTCATCGAGCAGCGACTCGGCCAAGTGGTGGGCTTCGTCGAGAGCTATGCCCTCGAGCGAGGGGATGCCGATCACGGTGAGGCCGGCGGCACGAGCCGCGGCGACGCCCGTCGGTGAATCCTCCAACGCGATGACCGCCGGTCCGGGCTCGACCCCAAGCCTGCGACAGGCCTCCAGGTAGGGATCGGGCGCCGGCTTGGGCGCCGCGACCTCGTGAGCGCTCAGCACGACGTCGAAGTCGTCGTGGAAGCCGACGATCTCAAGCGAGCGGCGAACGAAGCGGAGCGGCGAGTTGGAGACCAGCCCGATTGGCGTCCCTCGCTCCTTGAGCTTGTGCAGCAGCTCGCGGGCGCCGACCATCGCCTCGACGCCGTGCTCCAACTCGGCGACCACCAGCTCGTTCAGCTCCTCGATCAAGGCCACGGCGCGGCGCGGCTCACCAAGCCGCCGTTCGAGGATGCCACCGGCTATCGCCGCCGAGGTGCCGACCAGCTCGCGCTTGTGCTCGGCCGTGAACTCGACCCCACGGCGGGCGAATAGGTCCTGCTCCGCCCTCGTCCAGACCGACTCGGTGTCGAGCAGCAGCCCGTCGTTGTCGAAGACCACCGCCTCGGGCGCCTGCGGCGCCCCGTTTCCGACCGAGCCCACGGTCAGTTGAGCCCTGCCAGGGTCGCGGCGAGCTCCTCGTCCACCTCGCCGTCGAGCCTCAGTACCGCGTCGCCGTCGTAGGGGGTGACGCCCTTGGTGACGATCGCCAGCTGCCCGCCACAGGTCAAGGTCACCCCCGGCAGCCCGGCGACGGGGTGGACGACTAGCGAGCTGCCGATGCAGAGCATCAGGTCGGCGCGGGCGGCGAGCTCCTGCGCCTTGCGCATCGCCGCTTCCGGCAACAGCTCGCCGAAGAGGACGACGTCGGGCTTGACCGGGCCGCCGCAGGCGTCGCACTCGGCGATCCCCGCGGCATTGAACAGCGCCTCGACAGCCTCGATCCCGAAGCTGACGTCGCAGTCCCGGCAAGTCGAGGTTTCGATCGAGCCGTGGACCTCGACCACGTTCTCGGAGCCGGCGGCGCGGTGTAGGCGGTCGATGTTCTGGGTGATCACCCCGGCCAGGAGACCGCGGCGCTCGAGCTCGGCCAGCGCCTCATGGGCGGCGTTGGGACGCTTGTCGCCGAGCGAGTGAAAGCGCGGCCGGTAGTAGGACCAGAAGCGCGCCGGGTCGCGTTCGAAGACGTCGATATGGGCGACTTCCATCGGGTCGACGTTCTCCCAGATCCCGGTCTCGGGCGTGCGGAAATCAGGGATACCGGAGGGCACCGAGACGCCGGCCCCGGTGAGGGCAACCGTGCAGCTCGACTCGCGGATCAGCTCCGCGAGTCGTTCCGCGTCGACTACTCGCCGCTCCACTTCGGTGTCCTCTTGCCGAGGAAGGCGGCGATGCCCTCCTTGGCGTCCTCGCTGCCGAAGGCAGTGGCGAAGCCCTGCTTCTCGGCCTCGATCCCCTCGTCGAGGTCCCCCTTGTGGGAAACGCGCTTGATCTGCTCGCGGGCGACCGGCGCCTGCGCGGCCAGCTTGCGGGCCCACATCAGGCCCGCCTCGAACAGCTCGTGGTCGGGGACGACGCGGTTGGCGAGGCCGAACTCGAGCGCCTCGTCGGCGAGGATCGCGTCGCCGACCAGGTTCATCTCCAGCGCCTTGTTGGCGCCGACCAAGCGGGGGAGCCGCTGGGTGCCGCCGAAACCGGGGATGATCCCCAGCTTGATCTCGGGCTGGCCGAAGACGGCCGCCTCGGCGGCGATCCGCACGTCGCAGGCCATCGCCAGCTCGCAGCCGCCGCCGAAGGCGATCGAGTTGACCGC
>Ga0190272_10000441_pt1 | contig 22124 bp, 14 predicted proteins | sample Popmic504T_FD_133746 | JGI IMG/M metagenome (GOLD analysis project Ga0190272, IMG submission 133746) | Populus adjacent soil microbial communities from riparian zone of Shoshone River, Wyoming, USA - 504 T | ecosystem: Environmental > Terrestrial > Soil > Riparian zone | place: USA: Wyoming... | reverse complement strand
GCGCTCCTGGGACACATCCACCAGGACGAGCTTGGCGCCAGCGTCGGCAGCGGCCGCTACCACCGACGGCCCCAGCCCGCCTGCCGCGCCGGCAATCACGATGCGCCGATCTTTCAGCACGTTGTTCATGCCGCCAACTTTCGTTCGACTAAGGGGGAGAGCTTCTGCTGTAACGACTGGTAGAACATGCTGAGCGGAAACTCGTCTGCATGCACCATAGTCACCCATGCACGATGGTCGTCTTCGTCGCGGCCCGCGCGGCTCTCTGGTGTCCAGGTGGAAGCAAGGTTTGGCTGAACATACTTGGCAACGAGGTCGTGAGCGGCAATCCAGTAGCGCACCTTTGTGCTACCGATGCCCGCTCGATACAGGTCCTCGATCTCCAATCGAAGGTCGTTGACGGCAGCGGGCAGGTTGGCCCAGTCGATGGAGAGTGCGTTGTCCTTCCAGGTCAGGATCGAGCGCGAGTGAAGGAAGCCAAAGAGCAGTTGGCCAGCCAGCCCGTCGTAGTTGCGCACTCGACTTCCAGTAATCGGGAACCTGAACAGTCGGTCGAACAGCACGCCCAACTGGACGTAGCGAGCGAAGGGAAAGGTGTCGGCCAATTCATCGGACTGGTGGAAGGCCGTTAGGTCGCAACGCAGTTCCTCCAACGAGTACATCCAAAACGGCAGCCGCTGGCGAATCATGAACGGGTCGAAGGGCAGTTCGCCGTGGCTGTGGGCGCGGTCGTGAATGAGATCCCAGAGCTCGAACATGTCCTGGGTCATCGGTTCGCTGGTGATCAGCGCAGCTACGTCGGGTGGCAATGGGAGATTGGTCGACTCGACGGCCGCCCCGACGATTCTTCGGTAGCGCTCGGCTTCGCGGTCGCAGAAGATTCCCCCGAAGTAGTTGGCCGCGGGCCCGTCAACGCTGACTGTTTCTGGGAATAACACCGCGCACTCGCTGTCGTAACCCTCGGTGCTGTCCACCAGATGCACGGGAACGAACTTGGCGTTGTCGAAGGAGTTTGCCTCAAGCTGTTCAATCCACAGCGGCCAAGGCACACGAACGATAAGCGCCTCAAAGCGCGTGTCAAGGGATCCGTTAGGGGTGTACATCGGGAACACGATCAGGTGCTCGATGCCATCTTTACGGTGCTGCTCGGGCCGAAACAGAGACAGTGAGTGCCCGAAGTTGGGCTTGCCGTAGCCGTCAGACGTCCAGGCAGCGAGATCGGCAACGACGGCGTCGAGGTAGTCAGCGTCGGAGGGGAAGTCGGGTCGAAGCGTGCCAATGGCCTTAGACATGCGCGTGACGAGGTTGGCGGCCTTTTGCAGGTCTGCGGTGGCGGCACCGAGTGATCCGTCAGGTTGCTGCATCTGACGCAACGTGGAGGTAGCTTCTTTCAATTCTGCCCACGCCCGGTGGGTGGTGATGTCGGAGACTGTGGTGCGCGCATCGGCAGCGAATGCCGGCAACGCCACGTAGTACATCGTGTTGAGCCACAGTTGACGGTGGTTGAAGTCGTCGAGACAGTCGTCACCGAACAGATCGGAGTCTGCGAAGACGACTACTCGACCCTTCCCGTGAGTATTTGCTGCCATCACCACGGCACCGGGATGCGTGGCGGTTTCGCTCGCCACTAAAAGCGCCTCGGCGGTAGAGTCAGCAACCGACAAGGACCCGCTGCGGTAGAAGACCGAACTCGATACCTGACTCAGCAGAGGTGACGAACCCCTCCTGGGTTTGAGGCTGGGGTTGGGCTGGACGTTGATCCAACTCGGTGCCTGGTGGTAGCTCGAGTAGTCCTGAAGCGACGTGTGTTCGATCGTGATGCCGAACTGTCCGGCAATCTCGTCAAGGTTGTTGCCGTACTTGTCTTGCTCTGACTCGGCAAGGACGACCAGCCCGCCACCGCGGGTGACGAACCGGGCGATCGTCGCGACCTCATCGGGCGAGTAGTGGGCGACGCCGACGCCGGTGGTGGCCTCGTACTTGGGCTCCGACAGGTGAGGCAGCACCAGCACGTCGACGCCCGCGAGCGTCGCATCGCAAAGGTGACCCTCGGTGTGCGCCTTCACCACGAAGTCGCGCGCACTGAGCGCGTTTGCCGCCTTCTCGTAGGAACTGTCGCCGGGGTGTCCGGGCAGCATCTGCTCGGCGACCTCGGGGCGAGTTGTCCAGGCCTGCTGGTGTGCCTCGTCGAACAGGACGCGCACAGTGGGGGTGCGAAGGGTAGCCACTCAAACTCCTGAGCAATAGCGTCGCGGGAAGATCTACTGCCGCTATGCTATACGACCGGAATTCTTCCTGTCATATTCGGTTTCAACCGTCATTCATCTGGCGAACGGGCCAACCAGGTGGCAAATCGTTCGATCGGTGTCTCGAACTCCGGATTGAGATCAACAAAGGTGCGAAGTTGATCAGCCAGCCAGGCTACGTTGACCTGTTCCTCGCCTAGGCGCTGTTCCAACTCCTCGATGCCACGATCAGTGAAATACATGCTTACTTCCCTCTAGTCTGCGAAGGAGTCGGCGATCAGCTGACGCTGCTCGCGCTCGTGGGCCAGCGCCGAGCCAGTGGCAGGCGCCGAACTGGGCGGACGAGAGAAGCGCCGGAGGGGTTGGCCCAGAGCATCGGTCAGCGCGAGCCCCATAAACGGCCACGCTCCCTGGTTGGCCGGTTCCTCTTGAACCCAGCGAAGTTCTGCGTGGCCGTACTTGGCTATGGCCCGAAAGATTTCGTTGGTGGCAAGTGGATAGAGGCGTTCGATCCGGACCAGCGCGGTGTCGGTGATGCCCTGCTCCTCGCGGTGCTTGGCCAGGTCGTAGTAAATCTTGCCGCTCGACAACAACACCTTGCGTACGCCGTCTGGGGCGACAACTTCATCGGGGATCACCGGGTTGAAGTGCCCCTCCTCCAGGTCCCGGGTAGCGCTGGTTGCGGTCTTTAGTCGGAGCATCGACTTCGGCGTGAAAACGACGAGCGGGCGTCGCACCGGCGAGAGCGCTTGCCAGCGAAGTAAGTGGAAGTAGTTGGCCGGTGTGGTCAGATTGGCGACCGTCATGTTGTCTTGCGCGCCCAATTGCATGAAGCGTTCAATGCGCGCCGATGAGTGGTCAGGCCCCTGGCCTTCATGACCATGAGGGAGCAGTAGGACAACGCTGGACCGCTGGCCCCACTTCTGCTCTCCTGACGAGATGAACTCATCGATGATGGTCTGCGCTCCGTTGATGAAGTCGCCGAACTGCGCCTCCCAAATCACCAGTGCTTGCGGGCGGGCCACCGAATAGCCGTACTCGAAACCCATCGCAGCGAATTCCGAGAGCGGTGAGTCGTAGACGTAGAGCTTGGCGCCCTTTTCGTAACAGCGCTTCAACGGTTTGTAGGCCCAGCCAGTGGCGCGGTCGATGATGACCATATGCCGCTGGCCGAAGGTCCCTCGCCGCGAGTCTTGGCCGGCGAGTCGCACCGAAACGCCATCAGTGAGCAAGGAGCCGATGGCCAAGGTTTCGCCGAGCGCCCAGTCGATGCCGCCGTTCTCCACCATGTCGGCGCGTCTTTGGAGCTGGGGCGCCAGGCGGGGGTGGACGGTGAAACCTTCGGGCAAGCGCAGTTGAGTGGTGATCACTCGATCGATGACTTCGCGGGTGACGGCAGTCGGCACGTCACGCTCGGGCGTCTGTGGGGCGAGAGTCACCTCGCCACGCTGCTCTACCTCTGACGGCGGCTCCGACTCGTCGGGCTTTTCTTTGGCAGCTCGTGTCTCAGAGAAGACCTTCTCCAACTGCGTTTGGTAATCGCGCAGTGCGGCTTCAGCTTCCTCGACCGTGATGTCACCGCGTCCGATCAGTGCCTCGGTGTACAACTTTCGCACCGATCGCTTGGCGTCGATCAGGTTGTACATGAGCGGCTGTGTCAATGACGGGTCGTCTGCTTCGTTGTGACCACGCCTGCGGTAGCAGATGAGGTCGATGACGACATCCTTTTTGAAGTCCTGACGGAATTCAAAGGCGGCGTGAGCGACCCGAAGCACTGCCTCTGGATCGTCGCCGTTGACGTGGAAGATGGGTGCCTGGACGGCGCGAGCAACGTCGGTGGCATACACACTTGAACGCGCGGCTGCCGGCGCAGTGGTGAAGCCGACCTGATTATTGACGACGACGTGAACGGAGCCGCCGGTGCGATACCCGCGAAGTTGCGAAAGTTCGAGAGTCTCTGCCACGACTCCTTGACCGGAGAACGCCGCGTCTCCGTGCAAGAGCAACGGCAAGACCGTGAAGCCACCCTCACCAAGTCCTAGCAGGTCTTGCTTGGCCCGGGCAAAACCTTCAAGAACAGGAGACACGGCTTCAAGGTGGCTGGGGTTCGAGACCAGCGACACCGCGATGTCTGAGCCATCAGGTGCGGTAAACGTTCCTTCGGCGCCAAGGTGGTACTTGACGTCGCCGGAGCCCTGAACGGCCTCGACATCGAGGTTGCCCTCGAACTCCCTAAAGATCTGCCCGTATGACTTGCCGACGATGTTGGCAAGGACGTTCAGACGCCCGCGGTGTGGCATTCCGATAGTTACTTCGTCGAGACCCGCCTGCGCGGCCGACGCAAGGATCTCGTCCAACAGGGGAATCACCGACTCGCTGCCTTCGAGCGAGAACCGTTTCTGGCCGACCCACTTGGTCTGCAGGAATGTTTCGAAGGCCTCGGCAGCATTGAGTCTGCGCAGAATGTGCAGTTGTTCTTCGGCGGTTGGACGTTCGTGTCCGCGTTCGAATCGCGCTTGGATCCACTGGCGTTGTTCGGGATCCTGAATGTGCATGTACTCGATACCAGTGGTGCGCGCATATGAGTCGCGCAGCACGCCGAGGATTTCACGCAGTGTCATGAGCGGACTGCCGCCGAATCCACCGGTCGCGAACTCGCGATCGAGATCCCACATCGTCAAGCCGTGGTTGACCAGGTCGAGATCGGGGTGGCGGCGCTGTCGGTACTCAAGCGGGTTGGTGTCGGCCATGAGGTGACCGCGCACCCGGTAGGCGTGGATCAGTTCCTGCACACGTGCTGTCTTGTTGACGTCGTCGTCGTGCGATGCGGTGATGTCTTGCACCCAACGAATGGGCTCATACGGGATCCGCATGGCGGCGAAGATCCCGTCGTAAAAATCATCTTCGCCCAGGAGCATCGCGTGGATGCGTCGCAGGAAATCGCCCGACTGGGCACCCTGGATGATGCGGTGGTCGTAAGTAGAGGTGAGCGTCAAGATCTTGCTGACCGCAAGCCGAGCGAGCGTTTCGGCGGACGCACCCTGGTATTCGGCCGGATACTCAAGGGCACCAACGCCCACAATGGTTCCTTGACCCTGCATCAGGCGAGGCACGGAGTGGGCGGTGCCGATGGTGCCCGGGTTGGTCACGCTGATGGTGGTGCCGGCGAAGTCGTCGGCGGTGAGTTTCGCGCCGCGCGCGCGCCGCACGATGTCTTCGTAGGCAGCCCAGAACTGCAGAAAGTCCATGTCCTCTGCGGCTTTGACCGACGGCACGACCAACTGACGCTTGCCGTCGGGTTTTTGCAGGTCGATGGCAAGGCCGAGATTGATGTGGTCGGGCTTGACGACGACAGGCTTGCCGCCCACCTCGGCATAGGAGGCGTTCATCTCGGGCATGGCTCTCAGGGCGCGAACCACCGCCCAGGCAATGATGTGGGTAAACGAAACCTTCCCGCCCCGACTGCGCTTCAGATGGTTATTGACCACGACCCGGTTGTCGATGAGCAACTTCGCCGGCACCGCACGCACGCTGGTTGCGGTGGGAACCGACAACGACGATTCCATGTTGGTGACGACTCGCGCCGCTGGACCGCGTAACACGGTGGTGTTGTCGTCACCTGTGTTGTCGGCGTTTGAACTATCGACGCCACCGGGCGCCGCAGCAACCGACCGCGCACTGATCGGCTCTTGCCCTGGGGCAGGAGCTGCTGGCGCGGCCTTCGCTGGGGGCGGCACTGAGTCCGCTGGTTCCGCTGGTGTCAGGGTTTCCGTGGGGGTGCCGGTGGCAATGATCGCGGGCTCGGGGGCCGGGTCGAGATGAACGGCGGTCGCATCCGCCGGTGCATGCGGCACCTGAGAGGAGCCGCCCGCTCCGTCGCCGGGACGGTAGTCCTCAAAGAACCCGTGCCACGCCGGATCTACCGAGGACGGGTCATCCAAATACCGCTGATAGAGCTCGTCGACAAGCCATTGATTGGGCCCGAACTGCTGCTGTTGCGGCGAAATGGTCACCCTGGTCGATTCCTCTTGCCTGCTTTTGGACTGCTGGTTGGTTTGCTCGTCCAGGCATCACTACTGCGCAGAGCCTGTATCAAGAGCAACCCTAACCCCCATCATGGATCAGGTGATGTCGCGACGCATGGTGGTGCGCACCCCAAGCGCGGCCAATGCAACCCCGTAAGCCACAAAGAGCAGCGCCCCGAGGGCGGGCGGAAGGAGATCGCCTCCTCTCAGGGGTTCAAGTCGGGTCATCGCGGCTGCCGCTCCGCCTGGGGTCCACTTGCCGACTTCCGGCAGGAATGACACAAGTACGGACTCGGCCACCAGCACCCACACCAGGGCAGAGATGACGGCCGCGACTTGGTTTCGCACCAATGCGGAGAACCCAACTCCGAGAACGGGATAAAGCGTGATCGCCACGAATGATCCAACGAGCACCCCGATCAACTCAGCATCGGCCCAATGCACCGGCACGTCTTTGACGGCTAACAGGGGGAGCGCGACGATGACCGTCAGCGCCACAGCCGCGGCGGCGAATCCGGCGCTCAGCAGCGGCAAGGCCAGCAGTTTGGCGCCGATCACCCGTGCTCGCCCAGGCACGGCCAAGAAAGTGGTGGTGATGGTGCCGTGGCGGAACTCTCCGGACACCGACAGCACCCCGAGCATAAGGACGAAAACGGTCGCGCCGGACGCGGATCCAAAGACGTTCCGAAGGCCTTGCGCGCTCTCTAGCGGCGGCGCACCACCCTCTTGACCCGCTGCGAAAATGTTCGCAACAACGTTGAGCAGCGTAAATCCCAGGGCCCCCACAAGGAGACCCCAGATCATCCGGGTTGAGGTGCTTTTCGCGAGTTCGGCTTTGACCAGGTTCATGTTGGTTGCTCGTTCACCAGTCGCAAGAACACAGCTTCCAGGTCTTGCTTTTGGTCGGTGAGTCGGTGCAGACGAATGCCTTCGGCGTGTGCGAGGTCCCCGACGGCCGCCGCCGTCAAGCCGCGCACGATGATGGCCGATTCGCCTCCAGGAGACGCCGTGCTTTCTGACTCATCGATCTCACAGACAATCTGCTTGGCGCGAAGGGCTGACAGCAAAAGATCGGGTGTAGGAGTAACCACGACCACGCTCGCTTCGGTGCCGGCGATCAACTCCGACAGCGGAGACGCGTTGACCAGTCGGCCCTGCGCGATGATCAGCACGTCGTCAACCGTTTGCGCCACCTCCGACAGGAGGTGGCTGGAAATGAGCACCGTTCCACCGTCTGCGGCGAACCAGCGCAGAAACTCACGGAGCCAGGCGATCCCCCCTGGATCAAGCCCGTTTGCGGGTTCATCCAGCAACAGAATGCGTGGACTGCCAAGCAGGGCCGTGGCCAGTGCCAACCTCTGCCGCATACCCAGGGAGTACCCGCCTACCCGTCGATCGGCGGCGTCGGCAATCCCCGTCTGCCCCAGCACTTCGTCAACTCGTGCACTCGGGATGCCCGCCATTGCCCCGGCAATACGAAGGTGGTCCCGACCGCTTCTGCCTGGGTGAAAGCCGCTGGCCTCCAATGCGGCGCCAAGCATGGTCGGCGGTCGGGGGAGGTCGCGGTACGGGTGGCCAAAAATGGTGGCGCTTCCGTGGCTCGGGCTCACCAGCCCTACGAGCATCCGCAGGGTCGTGGTTTTCCCTGAGCCATTTGGTCCGAGCAGGCCGGTAATCCGCCCTGGTGCAACCTCAAAAGAGAGGTCGTCGACCGCGACGACAGCGCCGAACTGTTTGCGCAGCGACCGTGCCTGAATCGGCGCGGTGGCATCGAGCGTGGCGGCGGATGGAATGGCTGTCATCGGCTACGTACCTGTTCGGAAACCGATCCATCGGCTAGGAAGTCGGTCACCGGCAGGCGTGCGCACACCATCGATGACCAACGCGTATTCGCGATGGGCAGCCAGACTGCTGTTGGGCGTGACGATGAGCTGATCCGCTAGTGAGTCGTACAGCACAGAGGCGGGAACCTTGACACCGCTGGACCCGTCGACCAACCGAACACGACGATCGTCAACGCTGCTGGGGGCTAGTTTCCTGCCGAGGAGCACCTCCAGTGCAACAGCCGATGAGACGCCGGTGGTGTTGGGTCGTGGGGAGGAGTCGATGACGAGTGGCTTGGGCCCGGTCCCCTCTGTCGCTGGACGACTTGAGGGAGTTGAGTCGACTTTGACGATGACGTTTCCGGCCAACCGCGTAGGCCGACGGTTGCTCACCTCTACGTAGGAGGCGCCGTCGACTCGAAACTCAAAGAACTCAGGAGTAGGCCCGGGCTTGCGATCGATGCGATCGATCAGTTGCATCTCAGCGTCGTAGACCGACATCACGAGGTCGTTGCGCAATACGCCAGAAGGTTTCGCGTCGGTACGTACGAGCACGCTGACGAGTCGAGAGTTTCCCTGGTAGGTGAACCAGGTCGACATGCCCTCAGGACGGCTGCGTACCGAGGTGGACGCATCGAGTGGGATGGCATCGGTGGGGGTCAATCCTCCGTCGACCAGCCCGGGTTGGGCCCAAACGGAAGCCGGCCCACCGAGTGCACCATCGACGTCGACCACGCCGAAACCAGTGGCTGGATCTGGGCCGACAGGCCCGGCATCTGCCGCCGACCACAACAGCCGTTGCCGCAGCTGAACGGGGGACCAACGGGGGTGGGCATCGACCAGGAGGGCAGCGGCGCCAGCTACCAGCGGCGCCGAGAACGAGGTACCACTGCCCACGCCGTAGCCATTTCCCGGCGTCGTAGAGGTGATCTGGAAACCCGGGGCGACGAGGTCTAGCCAGGATCCGTGTTGGCTAAACCAGGTAAGCCGGTCCTTGTTGTCGGTGGCTCCGACTGCCACGACTTTCGGTACGGCGGCCGGATGAATCTCGCGGGTCCCGCCAGAGTTGCCACTCGAAGCTATGACGAGAGCGCCGCGTCGTTCCGCGTGTTTCACCGCGCTGGTCAGGAGTCGACTTCCTCGCGGCCCACCCAACGACAAGTTGATGACGTCGGCACCGTGGTCGCTGGCCCAGCGAATGCCACGCGCTACGTCGGAATCGCGGCCGTACCCGCGGGCGTCAAGCACGCGCACGGGCAAAATGCTGGCGCGACTTGCTCCAGCAATGCCTCGACCGTTGGAGCGCTTCGCTGCCACGATTCCGGCGACGAACGTGCCGTGACCGTTGGGGTCGTTGGTGACTCGTCCGCCCTTCACGAAATCTCGACCGCGCAGGACCATTCCAAGGTCGGGGTGCGAACGGTCAACACCGCTGTCGATGACGGCCACCCGCACGCCTCGACCCGACGAACGCTGCCACGCCTGCGGGAAGTCCATGGTGGCCTTGAGGTACTCCTGGTGGCGAGCGAATGCCGGGTCACCGGACCGAAGGCTCGGCGAGTTGATGCCGTGCGCGGTGCGGATGAGGTCAAAGTTCGCGTAAGCAACCGCGGGGTCTGACCGCACGGCGTCGAGGGCACGTTGTGGGGCATGGCCAGTCTGAATGCGCACCCACGGACCGCCGAGTGGCTCCAGAGGTCCTGATGTGGTTCGTGCTATTCGCGGATTGAGAGTGTCGGCGCTGATCCGCTGAGCAGGGGATGAGCCTCGCAATCGAACGACAATCGTGGAGTGGTCGACGTAGCTGTCCGGAGCCCACGAACTGGCGTTCACCTCGTCGCCGTCGAATGCCCGACCAAGGGTTAACGAGTCAGAGGTGGTTGACGAGGCGGAGGCCAATGCAACGGGAGGCACCGCAGCGGCAACAGCGACGGCGCCGATCGTGGTAGCGACGAGCAATCGCCGTCGGCGGGTGGCAAAGATCGCGAACCCCGATTCGCTAGTGAGAGGCGGACTGCATTCCCTCAAGTGTCGACACAACAAGGCTGCTAAGTGTAGGCAAGTGGTACCCACCTTCTTGCACCGCAACGGTTGGCATGCCCAGACTTCCGATTGCTGCGCCGCCCGCTTGGTAGCCCGAGCTGGTGACCTTCAGGGGGCTTTCTGGGTCGTCCGCGGCTGCGTCAACGCCGAGTGAAACCACCAACGCCTCGGTGCCGAAAGACCGAACCTCTTCAACGAGCGCCTCCACTGCTGCCACCCACGGCCCGTCGCCTTCGCCTTCGGCCAGGGGCATGTTGAGATTCGCGCCTTCGCCGGCACCCAGCCCGCGCTCATCGGCGTGGCCGACGTAGTGCGGAAACCACCCGGCCGCTGGATCGACGTGGACAGAGGCGTACAAGACGTCACCGCGTTCGTAAAAGATGGCCTGCGTGCCGTTGCCGTGGTGCGCATCGATGTCGACGACCGCAACCTTTGCGTGGCCGCTGGCTCGCAGGGCATTGGCCGCCACCGCCGCGTTATTGAGGTAACACGAACCGCCATAGCCGTCGCGGGTGACGTGGTGACCGGGTGGTCGACATAAGGCGTAGGCCACCTGTGCCTTACCAACGGCGACCAGATCTACGGCGGTCAGGGCTGCGTCGATAGCTCCACGCGCGGCCTCCCACGTGCCGGGGCCGACGAGCGTCATCGTGTCGTAAGCGAAGGTGCCCGCCCGCCCGTGGATGCCAGTGGGCAGCCTCGTGGGTACGTTGCCGGAGAAGGCTGGAGTGGGGAACAAGTACGGGACGATGCGGTCCTGACCGGGATACTCCACCAGCCCGGAGGTGAGCCATTCGTCGTAGCCATCGCGCAGCCAAGCCACGAGCGCTGGGTCATGGATGGCCAAGAGTGCACCGTCGTCGTGAGGCACGGCCGAATGTTCTGCTGCTCCGGCTTCGATCAGCGACTCGCGAATCAATGTTGCCCGCTCGGGAACTTCGGTTCCCTCGGTGGGAACGCCCACCCAGATCTCGCCCTTGGGAACGTGTCGAACGCAGTCGTCGGACCATATGAATGGAATCGTCAATGTCACACCCGGCATGATGGCACGATGCCAAGACCACGCGAACTAGGGATTTCCATCGGGCCCTTTCCCACCGGCCCCACAAATTCGATGCTTGACATCGCGGGGGTCGGTGTCGGGCACGCCACCGTGTGGCGCGATGAGCAAGATCCGCCGGAAGGCCGTGGAATCGCGCGGACAGGAGTCACTGTTATTGATCCTGGCGGCGACCCGTTCGCCGTCCCGATCCCGTTTGGTGCGGTAGCACTGAACGGCTCCGGCGAAATGACGGGGTTCGTGACCGCTCAAGAGTGGGGGCTGTTGGAGTCACCCATCTTCTTGACGTCGTCGATGCAGGTCGGGCGTGTCTACAACGCAGCCTGCGAGCTTTCGATCGAGCGGAACCCCGGCATTGGCAAGGACGATGTGCTCTTGCCAGTGGTGGCTGAGTGCGACGACTCTTTTCTCAGCGAGTCGCGCGCCATGCAGGTGACCAAGGACGATGTCCGCAGTGCATGGCAGCAGGCAACGGCTTCCGTGGGAGCGGCGCAGCCACCGGCTGAGGGCGCCGTGGGGTCCGGGACCGGAATGGCGTGTATGGACTTCAAGGGTGGTATCGGCACGTCGTCGCGGGTTACCCCCTCCGGTCATGTCGTCGGTGTACTGCTGATGTCGAACTTTGGGCAGCGCGACCGGTTGACCGTCGATGGCGTTCGGATGGGGGAGCACTTGCCGATTTCCGACGATCCGATGTCAGACAACCCGAACACGGACAATGGGGCACTCCCCGGGCCTAAGGGGTCGTGCATCGTGGTGGTCGGGACGGACGCGCCCATTGACCACGCCGGGTGCGAACGCCTGGCCAGGCGGGCCGGAATGGGTTTGGCCCGGACAGGCTCAACAGCCCATCACGGCAGCGGAGAAATTTTCATGGCCTTCGCGACGGGGCTACGGACAGCTCGCGGCGAGCCGTCCGAGGGTGCGCCGATCTCGGGGAGCAATTTGGACGACTTCTTCGCTGCCGTCATCGATGCCACCGAAGAGTCCGTGCTGTCGTCGATGTTGGAAGCCACCACAGTTCGTGGCCGCGATGGCAACACCTTGCATGCGCTACCGGTCGAAGAAGTGAAGACATTGCTGCGCCGCTACGGACGAGCGGACTGACGCCCTAAGACGGGCTAGCTGCACGGTGCGGGTACCGCCCTTGGTAGACCCGGCCCACCATCTTGACCCACTCGTGCACCGCGTCTTCGCTTTCCGCGAACGGCCCAGGCTTGAAGTGAGGCGAGGAGACGCCGCGCTGCACTGACTCACACGCAGTCCAGTCTTGCTTGTTGGTGATGTCCCAGAACTTCACGCCGTAGGACGGATCTGCGACGTCTTCTGGGAACAGCCACGTGCACTCGACCCAGGTGCGATCCACATCGAGGGGCAGCATGCGGTGGGCCATGACGTAGTCGGGGTGCGGAGAGATGAGCAGGTTGGGGAACAGCCCGATGTACCAAACGTCGACAGGACTCACGCCGGGCAGATTGTGGCCGGTGGAGTTGCCATCGAGGGACATGGTGGCCATGCCGTCCCGAAGTTCCATGCTGCCGCCGACGTAGGCGCCCGGCCCGTACGCGTTGTCACCGCTATCGGGCGGAGTCACGACGCAGAGTTCGGGGTGAATCGATGGGCAGTGGTAGCACTCGTGGTAGTTCTCGACGATGAGCTTCCAGTTGGCGTTGACGACGTAGGTGTGACGGTCGGCTACTACCAGGTTGCCAGGTTGGTAGGGCCCGATGATTTTGTCCACGTCGCCAAGGTGTTCGGAAAACGAGGGCGCGTCGCCGGTGGCGTTGACGAAAAGCCAGCCGTGCCACTTCTCAATGGGGAGGGGGATGAGCGAGAACTGATCGACCCGGTCGGAGAGGTCCATCTGCGGGGTGGAGATCAGCGTGCCGTCGAGCTTGTAGGCCCAGCCGTGGTACGGGCAGGCCACCGCGCGACCGCCACTGGCGTCACCGTCGGGAAGCAGTTCGTGGCCTCGATGGCGACAGGTATTCGCAAAGGCCCTGACCTCGTCTCCGTTCCAGGTTAAGAGCACTGGGATATCGCCCAGCATCATGCCGCGCTGGGTGATTTTTGGTGAGCGAAGATCTGACTCGCGGCCGACGCAGACCCAGGATCCAGCGAACAAATGTCGACGCTCGAAGGCCAAGACATCGGGGTCGGTGTAGGCGGCGCTGGGGAACATGGTTGCTTCCCCGAGGTCGTCGCGAAGGGAACGCTCGAGGTCTTCTGGGGCGATGGGTGCAATAGTCACTTATCTATCCTGACACGTCGGAGCCATTTTGCGCGGGACCGATCGCGAAGGATTTGTCCCACAACGTTGCGTCCGGGGATTCCCGTGACACCGCCGCCACCATGTGTGGCGGATCCTGCTTGGTAGAGACCACTGATCGGAGTGCGCAGGTCAGCGTACCCGGCTGCTGGTCGGGCATGGAACATTTGTCCCGGGGTGAGTTCGCCGTGGAAGATGTTTCCCCCGATCAGCCCATACTCGTTTTGCATGGTGTCCGGACCGATGACCTGGCGGTGCACGACGGAGTTGGTGAAACCAGGCGCGACCTCCTCGACCCGCCCCACCACTCGATCGGCGAAGCCTTCGAGCTCTTCCGGATGGGGGTCATCGACCCAGGTATGGGGGACCCATTGGGTGAACATGGAAACAACGTGATGACCCTCCGGGGCGAGGGAGTCGTCAAAGACGCTGGGGATACAGATGTCGGCGAAGGGGCGTTCTGCCGCCTTCCCACCGACCGCGTCCTGAAATGCCGCCTCGACGTCATCGAGTGACTCAGCCAACACGATCGTGCCGCCATGAACCTCGGGATCAAACCCTGGCCGGGAGGTGAATTCTGGCAGTTTGTCCACCGCCAGGTTGACTTTGACCGAGCCGCCGCGTGTGCGCCACCGCTGGATGTCGGTGACGAAGTCTTCGGGGAGGTGCTCGGCTCCGACGAGTTCGAGAAACGCCCGCTGCGGATGAACGGTGGTCACCACGATGTCGGCGTCGATTTCCTCGCCTGACTCCAACACCACCCCCGTTGTTTTGCCGTTGTTCACTGTGATGGACGCCACGGGTGCCTCGGTGCGAATTTCCACACCGAACGAGCGGGCCGCAGCTGCCAGGGCGTTCGAGACCCCGCCCATGCCCCCTCGGGGGAAGCCCCAGGCGCCGAGTTTGCCATCTCCTAGGTCGCCGACGTGGTGGTGCAGCATGACGTACGCGGTGCCCGGTGAGCGTGGGCCAGCCCATGTGCCGATGACGCCGGAGACGGCGAGCACGCCTTGCAGGGCATCCGAGGTAAACCAGTCCTCGACCAGGTCAGAGATGCTGCTCGACAGCAGTCGGGCGAGGTCCACCGACTTACGAACGTCCATCTGTCGCAAGAGTCCGAGGAGTTTGGCCTGCTGTGCGAGGTCTGCGGGCTTCTTGGAACCCAGTTTCGGGGGAATGTCGGCCATCATCTTGCCGAGAATCTGCCCGAGACCGTCGAGCCAGGCCTCCCACTTCTCGAAGGCGATGGCATCGCCTTTGCTGAAAGCGGCAATCTGTTCGAACCGGCGTCGCGGATCGGACGGCAACTGGAGGGCTCGACCGTCGCGTCGTGGTGCAAAGTAAGGGCCTTGCGGGTAGATGTGATACCCGTGTCGATCCAATGACAAGTCGCTCACCAACGTGGGCGGCAACCACGAGACGACGTAGGACAACGATGTCACGGTGTAGTCGGGACCAAACGGATGCTCGCTAACGGCGGCCCCGCCAACGATGGGGCGCGACTCAAGGACAACGGTGTCCAGCCCCTCACGGGCGAGGTATGCAGCGGCCACCAAGCCGTTATGCCCGCCCCCAACGATGACGGCGTCGTACTTTCGAGCCACGTGGATCTCCCATCAATTCCAGTCAGGACCGTAAGAATGTCAGTTAAATCGTCGATTTGGAAGAGGTCTTCCCTTGAATTCGTCTAGATCCGCGACATCTTCCGTTCCGACGCCGCCGGCGGCCCCCACCGTTCCGCACGTCCATCGCGACCACGGACTCGAGCGGTCAGACCCGTACTTCTGGATGAAGGACAAAGATCAGCGGCTGCTGGAGTACCTGGAGCAAGAGCGCCGGTACTACGACCAGGCCGTGCATCCGCTGGCGGCACTCACCAGCGACATTGCCGCCGAGATGAGGTCGCGGGTGGCCGCCAGCGACGAATCGGCGCGCTGGCGTGAGGGCACGTTCGAGTACCTCACCCGAACGGTCGAAGGTGCTGAGTATGACCAGTTGTGCCGCGTCCGGCCCGACGGCGACGTCGAGGTGCTGCTCGACGAGAACGTGGTGAAAGGTGACTCCTCTTACGTGGGGATCGGGGTCCAGCTGGTGAGTCCCAGCGGCAAACTGTTGGCTTACTCAGTCGACGTCGCTGGAGACGAGGTCTATCGACTGGCGTTCTGTGATTTGGAAACGGGAGCAGATCTGCCAGACGCGGTCGACCGCACTTACTACGGTGGCGCTTGGTCGAGTGACTCTTCCACCTTCTTTTACGTCGTCCACGACGACGCCTTTCGGCCCTATCAAGTCTGGCGACATGTTCTAGGGACATCTGCGGCCGACGATGTCTGCGTCTTCCAAGAGGACGACGAAAAGTTCGACATCATCGTGTGGGCTGATCGAGCCGGTGAGTTCATCGTGATTCACACCAACAATCGCGACACCAGCGAGGAGTGGTTGCTCTCCGCAACGCACCCAACCCGTCCCGCAACCCTTGTGAGCCAGCGTCGCCCGCAGATTGAGTACACCGTCGCTCACCTCCCGGACAGTGAGGGCGGACGCCTGCTGGTGGTCACCAACGATGGAGCGACCGAGTTCCAACTCGTCCACTGCGCGGTGGATGCCCCGGGTTCTGCCCACTGGAAGCCATTGGTGGTCTCCAAGGCTCGGGAGCGCCTTCACACAGTGGACGTGTTCGCCAACCACTGTGTCCTGTCGCTCGTGAGCGATGGCCGACAAATCCTGCGCATCGTCCCGAACTCCGAACTGCACGCCGATCCGCTGCACCGGAGCCACGACATCCAGGCCTCTGTGTCAGGAGGGTTGTTGTCGCTTTGGCACAACGAAGAGTTCGACGTCGACAGTGTGCTGATCGAGGAAGAGTCGTACATCTCGCCGTTGTCCTGGCACGAGGTTGACCTGGCCTCGGGTGCGCGCCAGTTGATACACCGCCAAAACGTGCCGGCGTACAACGAACGCGATTACGTCCTTGAGGAACGGTGGGTTTCGGCTCGCGACGGCGAGCAGATCCCCCTTAAGCTGGTCCGTCACACTGATACGCCACTCGATGGCACTGCACCCTTGCTCCTCTACGGATACGGCGCATATGAAAGTGCCTTCTGGCCAGGGTTTGAAGCGTCATTGGCGAGTTTGCTCGATCGGGGCGTCGTTTTTGTGCACGCCGGTATACGTGGCGGTGGCTATTGCGGGCGAAGGTGGTGGTTGGGTGGTCGGTTGAAAACAAAGATGAATACCTTCACAGACTTCATCGATGTTGCTGACACACTGGCGAACGAACACGTGGTCGACCCCGACCGTATCGTCAGTCGCGGCTTGTCGGCGGGCGGCTTGCTTCAGGGCGCGATCTATTCGCTTCGCCCCGACCGATGGCATGCGGTGATTGCGGAGGTGCCGTTTGTGGACGTTGTCACCACGATGTTCGACCTTTCCATTCCGCTCAGCGCCACGGAGTTGGACGAGTGGGGCGACCCGCGTAAGCCTGACGATTTCGAGTACATGCTGAGTTACTCGCCTTTTGACAACGTCCCCACCGAACGGCGCCCACTACTACTGGTGACTGGCGCGCTGCACGATCCGCGCGTGATGGTGCATGAGCCAGCCAAGTGGGTGACCAAACTGCGAGCCACTGCGACGGACCAAGATGGCGAGGTTCTCTTCCGCGTGGAGACCGGCGAAGGAGGACATGTGGGCCCCACTGGTCGCTACGCCCATTTGGAGTACGAGGCAGAAGTGGCGGCCTTCATGCTCAACGCGGTGCGTAAGGCGGGCTAACGCAGCGCGATTTTGGTCGTTTCTCCCCTTGCCACGTCGTATCATCGCCGGATGCGTAGGGGGGGATCGTGGTCGCTCGTGGTAGCGGTCGCGTTGATGGCCAGTTTCTTTGTCAATCCAATGAGCGCGGCTGCTGATGACTCGTTGGATCTGGGGCTGGCGAGTGTCGAGGTGACCGACCACAGCCTCCAATCGGGCGACCGCGTCACCATCTCCTGGAGTTTCGACGGACTTGAGTCCCGCGACTGGCGGCGCATGACCATCACCTTCGCCAGTGAGACCAACCCAGCCAAGTGGGAACTTGAGATTCAACAAATGGACTCACAGGGGTCGCGCCCCTTCAATGTCGAGGTGCCACCAGGCATTTGGTACGCGGAGCAAATCGAAGTGGGTGACGAAGCGAGCGGCCAGGACATCTACTCGCTTCTGGTTGGGGCCGAAACCGAGCCCAAACTCATGCTGCTTCCGGTGTGGTTCGCCCTCGACGTACCAGACCCGCAGGCTCCCACGCCACCAGCTTCCATGGACGTGATCGCGGGACCGGGGAACTTCGAAATGGCAATTGCCTGCGAGAACGGCAGTGGCTTCGGTCTGCCAGTGTTCTACACGGTCACTGCAGTGCCGACATCTGGTCCGGGTGTCGTTGTCACCAGAACTCACTTTGACGATTGCCCTCAGGTGCTCACCGAATTGGTTGCGGGTACCACCCATTCAGTGACGGCCACCGCTACCACGGCAGTTGGAACGTCTGACCCCTCTGCCACTGACAGCGCTACCGCGTTTGGCGTGCCCCCAACCACCCCGGCCGAGCTGGTAGCCACGGTTGGCGATGGGGAGGCGGAACTGGCTTGGGATGCCTCAGACGGGTTAGGCAAGCGCGTGAAGGCCTACTTGATCGAGTGGTACGACGCGGATGGCCTCGTAGGCGAGACAGGCATCGCCGACTGGAATGGCCCGGCCGCAGCGGACACATCGGTCACGATCGACGAACTACAAAATGGCGTCGAGTACACCTTCCGGGTGCAGGCGATGACCGACCTAGGTTTCTCGGAGTGGTCGGGGTTCAGCGAGCCCTTTATCCCCGATGGTCCGCTCCCACCATCAACACCAACCGATCTGTTGGCTGCTCGCGTGGCTGCAGATGTCATTGACGTGTCCTGGACCCCAGGCGTGGCAGACGATGGCGCTCCGATTCTCGATCACCAGATTCGAGTTGAGGTGCCGGGGTCAGAGCCGTCGACCATGGACGTGTCGGACGCGAGCGCGCAACTCGACAACGTGTGGGCCCTGTCCGTTCACTCAATCTCTGTTCGCAGCCGCAACGTTGCCGGTTGGTCGCCGTGGAGTGAATCGGTCGAGGTGGGTCCCTGGCCTAACTTTCAACTGCCCTCGGCCGTGCCCGGACTATCGGTCGTCGGCGGCCTCACGCGCGCTGATGTGTCCTGGCTGCCAGCGACCGCGGGAGACCTCGACCTTTGGAACTACCGCGTCTACGTGACTGCGGGTCGGCAAGCGGTGCTCGATCCCACAACATCCGGCGGGATCTTCACTCTCGACCCAACGTATGAAGTGCCAGACGTTCAACCTTCGACCGACTACACCGTGACCGTCTTTGCACGTGACGAGCAAGGCAACTACGGACCTGGCCAGTCGATTCTGCTGCGCGGAACAGCTGTTACCTCGCTCGCCATCAACCCCGTAACTAAGCGCCTGGTTCGATGGAATGCGAAAGTGACGAAGTCCTTCGACGGCAAGCCGATCGCGGGACTTATGGTCGTGCTTCAGCGCCGCGACGATACCGACGGGGGCCGCTTCCGGACAACGGAGCGCAACGCGCTGACGGGCGCCCGCGGCAGGGTGCAGGTGGAGTTTCGACCGCATGCCGGATTCAGCTACCGACTCGCCTTCGTTGACCATGTTGGTTTCAGCGGATCCGCCAGCACGTCTGTCAGCTTCCCCTGACATTCCTGGCTTTCCGTAGTTTGGCGTTTGCTTGCCCTCCGATCCGCCCCCTGAGGGTGGCCAGCGGCCAGGTGTAAGGCAGACTCCCGCTAAGTCATAGCCCGTCTTGGTCAGTCGTTCGGAGGCCGTCGTGTCTAGCAGCCATCGCATTGTCCTTCCCGCTCAGGGTGTGACACAGGTGCCCATTGCCGGTCAGCCTGTTTCGGGCGATCAGTCGTCAGAAGTGAAGTCGCCCTTTGACGATTCCCGGCTGGGCGACGTCCCACTGCTCGGCGCTTCGGATGTCGAACGCGCAGTGGCGGCAGCGAAGGGCGCACTGCGCGACAACCCGCTGCCGGTGTGGCGGCGCGCCGAGATTCTGGACAAGGGCGCAGTGCTGCTCCGCGAGCGGCAAGAAGAGTTTGCGCAAATCATTGCGTACGAGGCCGCCAAGCCCATCAAAACGGCTCGCGTTGAGGCTGACAGGGCCGCGGGAACCTTTGCGTTCGCTGCCGTCGAGGCTCGCAAACTGGCCGGAGAAGTGATCCCCATCGATGCGGCCCCAGGCGGCGACACCAAAGTCGCGTACACCATGCGGGTTCCGATCGGCGTGGTTGGCGCCATCAGTCCCTTTAACTTTCCGCTCAACCTTGTCGCGCATAAGTTGGCACCAGCCATCGCAGCCGGCTGCCCGGTGGTCCTCAAGCCGGCTGGGCAAACGCCATTCAGCGCGATCGCTTTGGCGTGGATGCTGGTGGAAGAATGTGGCTTGCCTCCGTCGTACTTGTCAGTGGTCACCGGTCCCGGATCGGTTGTCGGCAACGCACTGGTCGACCACCCGGACATCGCCCTGATTACCTTCACCGGATCGCCCGAGGTTGGTTGGGGCATCAAGCAACGTGCCCCTCGCAAACACGTAGGACTTGAGCTTGGCAACAACGCACCGGTCATCATTGCCGAAGATGGGGATTGGAAAAAGGCGGCAGACAAGATAAAGATTGCCGGTTTTTCACACGCCGGTCAGTCGTGCATCTCGACGCAACGCATCTTCGTTCACCAAAGCGTTGCCGAGAAGTTCACCCAGTATCTGTCGTCGCTGGTAGAGACACTGGTGACCGGAGATCCGATGGATGACGCTACCGATGTCTCGGCCCTCATCTCCAAAGGCGAGCGAGACCGCGTGAAGGGTTGGGTCGACGAAGCTGTCGCTCAGGGTGGAACTGTTGTCACCGGCGGCAAGCACGATGGCAACGGCGTGCTTGTCCCAACCGTCATCGCTAATGCCAAACCAGAGATGAACGTGTGCATCAAAGAGGTCTTCGGGCCGGTCGTTGCTATTCAGGCGATCGACTCGGTGGATGAGGGCCTGAAGTTAGCGAACGACACGGCCTACGGACTACAAGCAGCAGTGTTCACCAAAGAGATCGCCACCGCGTTTGAGGCGGTTCGGGGCCTCGACTTTGGTGGAGTGCTCGTCAACGAGGTGCCAACCTGGAGAGCAGACCAGATGCCTTACGGAGGAATACGTGATTCGGGGAACACCCGCGAAGGCCCCGCGTACAGCGTGCGTGAGATGACCGAAACGCGGTTGGTCATCATCGACACTAGCCGCTAGTCACGTCTGCTGATTGCCCGATTTCAGCGGGGGAGTAAGCCCACAACGCTGATAGCTAAGCAGCGTGGCCTGCGAATACCTACCGAGGATTGGTTGAAGAGTCCCGAGCAGTGCTCGACACGCCGCTCGGTTTGCGGCTTGATGAACGGTCTTTCGATGCGGCACACCCAGTAAGGCGCCCGTCGAAGGTGGCAGCAAGTCTGCGGCCGCACGAGACAGCACGGCGTAAGGCGCCCAAGCTCCGATTGGCAACGCTTTCCCGGGAGACTGCAGGAACTGGGCGACTTCTTGTGCGTCGTGTCCACCAGACAACTCCCCGGAGAAGGAATCCAAGGATTCCTTGAGCGCGGTCTCAGACATGGGCGGCCGCAGAACTCCCAAAGCAAGCCCGACGACTGCCATCTGCTGAACATACTCGTCGGCGTCAATAGGCTCTCGATGGTAGTGCTGGGCTGCCACCAGCATCGAGTCGACCAGGCCTACGTGCACCCAAAGGAGCAGTCGCGGGTCTTGTGCCGAGTACGTGTGCCCGTTGTTGGCCGTCCCCACCACCGAACGGTGAACCGTCTTTACTCGTTCGATGGCTTGTTCGGCGAGCGGCGTCTGGCCAAAGGTAGTCGTCGTCACAAACATGTTGGTGCGTTGCAGCCTGCCGAGTGGGTCGTCACGGTAGCTGGAGTGTTGTTCTACCCCGGCCAAGGCCAGTGGGTGACATGCCTGCAGAAGCAAAGCACGAATACCGCCGACCAAGGTGGCCAGGGAACCGTTCACCTGCCAGATCGCGCTGCCCGGGGTGAACAGACCGTGGTCGCCAGGTCCGGCCAACGCCTCCACCCAGGGTGGGCGTCCGGCGTCGTCACCGGAAAGGATACGGCGAAATGTGGTCCTGACTGGCTCGAGTGGTTGCACGCGATCCATTCTCGAACGGCTTAGTCGCGAAGGCCACTCAGCACACCAATACCGATGCGCAAGAACTCGCGCATCTGGTCGGCGCGGGGTGGGCTGAAGATGAACTCGGTAAAGCCGAGGGCGCGGTACTGCTCGACGATGGTCGGAATGGCGCTATCGCTCGACCAGGGGTCTCCCGCATTGGGCAGTAACAGCAGCGAGCGGGCCAAGGAGTTGCTGCTGCGCTCGGACTTGTCCAAGGCCGTGTCCAGGCGGGCCACGCACTCGGTCGCGCGTTTAAAGGCCAACTCTGGGTCTGGTTGATCGATCCAGGCATTCCACGTGTCGGCACGGCTGACCGCGACCTCGATCGAGTGCTCATCGTTGCCGGCCACCAGCAAGGGGGGGCGGGGCTGTTGAACGGATTCTCCGGATTGCCG
>Ga0190272_10000440_pt1 | contig 22125 bp, 23 predicted proteins | sample Popmic504T_FD_133746 | JGI IMG/M metagenome (GOLD analysis project Ga0190272, IMG submission 133746) | Populus adjacent soil microbial communities from riparian zone of Shoshone River, Wyoming, USA - 504 T | ecosystem: Environmental > Terrestrial > Soil > Riparian zone | place: USA: Wyoming... | reverse complement strand
GGTCAACATCAGATTCGCAAAGAACGCCGCCAGCGCCACCCCGAGCGCCCACAGATTGAACCCGAAGAACCAGACCGCGAGCCCGGTCACCGGCACGATCCCGATGGCGAGCCGCACGATGCTCATGATCATCAGCGCCGCCACGAACTCGGAGGCGCGCAGCGGCGAGATCATCAGGTTGCCGAGGTTGCGCGCATACATCTCTTCGAGAAACGAGATGGAAAATCCGAGCTGCCCGCGAAACAGAATGTCCCACAGCATCACGGCGCCGACCAGCATCCCGCCGGCCTGCGCATAGAGGCTCGCCTGGGCGGCGAGATAAGTCTGCAGGAAACCCCACATCAGCATCTGCACGGCCGGCCAATAGATCAGCTCGATCAGCCGCGCGAACGAGGAGCGCAACAGATACCAATAGCGCAGCACCATCGCGGCGACGCGGCGCGGCGAAAACGTCACGCTCTCACGCGCCACATCGCTCATCGCGCGGCCTCGCGGTCGCGCCCGCGCGCCACGTCGAGAAACACTTCCTCCAATGTGTCGCGGCCGTAGCGCGCGAGCAGCCGTGCCGGCGTGTCGTCGTCCTCGATGCGGCCCTGCTTCATGAAGATCACCCTCTCGCACAGGCGTTCCACCTCCGCCATGTTGTGCGAGGCGATCAGCATCGTGGCGCCGCGCGTGTCGCGGTAATGCTCCAGCCGCGAGCGCACCCAGTCGGCGGTATCGGGATCGAGCGACGCGGTCGGCTCGTCGAGCAGCAACAGGTCCGGCGCGTTGATCAGCGCCTTGGCGAGCGAGACGCGCGTTTTCTGTCCGGCCGAGAGCTTGCCGGTCGGGCGGTCGAGCAGATCGGTCAGCTCAAGCTCGGCGGCGATCTCGGCGATGCGGCGGTTAAGGTTGGGCACGCCGTACAGCATGCCGAACACCTTCAGGTTCTGCCGGATGGTGAGCCGCATCGGCATCTCGACGTAGGGGCTCTCGAAGTTCATGCGGTGAAGCACGCGGTAGCGCTCGCGCGGCATCTCGGCGCCGAGCACGCGCGCGGTGCCGGAGGTCGGCGTGACGAGCCCAATCAGCATCGCGATCGTGGTGGTCTTGCCGGCGCCGTTGCCGCCCAACAGCCCCGTGATCGAACCGCGTGGCAGCGCGAACGAAATGCCTTCGACCGCCACCGAGGTCTTGTAGACCTTGGCAAGCCGGTCGACGGCCACGGCGGGTTCTGGGCGGGCATCCATCGGATCTGCTTGTGCGGCGAAGGCGCACACTTGGCCGCTTGTCCCGTGCCGCGCAAGGGCCGCCGGGCGCGGCTGGACCTGCGCGATCCTCGGCGAGGAACGTGCCGAGGATACAACTCATGCAACCTGAAACGCTCCTAGAAGGGCCGATCCTCGGGCGAGAGCGGTGCGCTGAGCATGCTGATCGGGCCGTTGCTCGGGGGAAAGGTGCGCCACGCCGCCGGCCCGCGCAATTGAGCGCTGAACTGTGATTCATTTTTTCATTTCAAGGGGAGCTCGCGCCCGTCCGGCGCGGGGATAACTCCAGCCAACGCACCCAAGTTGTGGCAAAATTTCACACGGCAACTTGCGCGAACTCCATTTTGTAGTTACATCCGATGAACTTTCAATGGGACGTGGCGAAGGATGCGGTCAATCGCGAAAAACATGGCATCGGCTTTCGTGAGGCTGCGGAAATCTTTCGCGGATATATTTTCGTCACGACGGATACGCGACGCGACTACGGCGAACAGCGCCATGTGGCGCTTGGTGAATATGGCGGCGAGGTAATCCGGGTCGTCTTCACCGAACGCGATGGCGAGATCAGAATTATCTCCGCCTGGAAGGCAAGCAGACATGACCGTCAGACGTATCAAGAAGCGCGAGACGCTCGTTCGCTATAAGAGCCTCGACGACATGCCGCCGCCACGGCCGCTGAGCAAAGCATTTCGCGAGATGAACGACGAGGAGGTCGAGCGCCGCGCCGCCGCCGATCCCGATGCCGGCGTCATCCCGCCGGGCTTCTGGGACAATGCGAAATTGATCCTGCCGGAGACGAAACAGCAGATCACGCTGCGGCTCGACCCGGAGGTGATCCGCTGGTTTCGCCGTTCCGGCAAGGGCTATCAGTCGCGCATGGGCGCCGTGCTCAAGAGCTACGTCGAGGCAAAGCGCAAGCGGGCGTGAGTGTTGCTGTAGCGCGCCGGACCCCCGGGGCGCGGACATCCGGCTTGCGGGAGAGGTCTTGCCCGCCGAAGCCTTGGTGAAGGCAGGTAGAGAGGGGCGCGATTGTAGCTCTCCGGCAATTCGAGTACCGCTGGCAGACCGGCCCGATGGAGCTCGCCGCCGGAGTTCGAGGACCATTTCTGATGCGCAAAAACGACGTCTTCGACCGCTACCTCCTTGCGCTTCGCAAGACACCGATCGACGAAAAAACAGAACATACCGATCGCGCGGCGCTCCAGGCCCTATTGCAGGCAGTTGCCGACGAGACTGCCGAGGGTATCGCAGTCCAGCATGAGCCGAGGCGCGTAGCCGACAAGGGCGCGCCCGATTTCAAGATCACAACACGCGGGCTCATTCTTGGTTACGTCGAAAACAAAGCGATTGGCGAGAGTCTCGACAAGGTTTTGAAATCCGATCAGATCAAGCGCTACAAGACTCTTTCCCAGAACATCATTGTCACCGACTACCTGCACTTCGCCTGGATCAATAAGGACGGCATTCAGCGCGAGACGCTGTGCCATGAAACCGATCTTGAAAGCCCGAAGTTTCGATTAAAAGAAGAGTGCACTGCCGCGGTCAGTAAGCTGCTGCAAGGTTTCTATTCGACCACACCGCAGGGCATCGGACGGTCACAACAGCTTGCACTAGCACTGGCGACGCGCAGCAAGCTGCTGCACGATTATTTGGGTGAGGAGTTGGTCCGCCAGGAACGGGAGCACCAGCAGGGAAAGCTCTTCGGGCTTTACCAGGTCTTCCGCGACCAGATATTCCACGAACTGACAATAACGGAATTCGCCGACGCGTTCGCGCAAATGCTGGCCTATGGCCTGTTTCTCGCACGGCTCAATTCCGGCCAGGAGCCCGTCACGCTGCACAATGCGCGGGAATATGTGCCGGGCTCATTCCGGCTCATCCGCGAACTGGTCGACTTCCTTACCGAGCTTACCAAAGACGAATACCGCGACGTCGCTGGGTGGTCGAGGAGGTGCTGTCGATCGTCAACAGTTTGGACCTGCCTGCTATCCAAGACGATCTGTCGTTCCGGCAGCGCAAGGCAATCAGCCGCAAGGTGCGCGCTGGCGATGAAGAAGAGCATCGCCTGTTCGAGCGCGATCCGTTTATCTATTTCTACGAGGACTTCCTGAAGGCTTACGATCCGGCTACGCGGAAGAGCCGGGGCGTCTACTACACGCCACCGCCGATCGTGAATTTCATCGTGCGCGCTGTGGACGACATCTTAAAAGATAGCTTTGCCATCAAGGATGGGCTTGCTGACACCAAGCGCGTGACGGTGCTGGATTTCGCGTGCGGCACTGGCACATTTCTGTTGGAGGTGTTCCAACGGATCTTTGACAATATCGGTGGCCCCGACTCAGGCAGCGCCGATCTTGTCGTTCGCGACCATTTGCTAGCAAGGCTATTCGGCTTTGAATATTTGATTGCACCGTACACGATCGCTCATCTGAAGCTTTCGCAATACTTGAGGGATCAGGGCCATCCACTGAAGCGCGACGAGCGCCTTCAGGTGTTTCTCACTAACACTCTTGAACCGATAGCGCCCCAGGCGACTTTGCTACTGCCGGCGATCAGTGCCGAGGTGAAGGAGGCACAGAAAGTCAAGGAGCAGCAAATACTCGTGATTGCCGGAAATCCACCTTATTCCGGGCATTCAAAAAACAAGGGAGCTTGGATCACAGCCCAGATCGCCAAATATCGAGAAGGCTTTCCCGAGTTGTCGAAGCCAGCGCAAGGCAAGTGGCTTCAGGACGACTATGTGAAATTTATTCGCTTTGCTCAACTGAAGATGGATGGCGGCGAATCAAAATTCGTCGACGAGCGCGGCAACGTCCAAACGGTAACTATGGAAGGTGTTGAACAGGGAGTCGTGGGGATTATCACCAATCATTCATGGCTGGACAATCCAACGTTCAAGGGTATGCGCAAATCCCTGATGGAGTCATTCAACCAAATTTACGTTCTGGATTTGCACGGCAATGCAAAGAAGAAGGAGCGGGCACCAGACGGCGGGGAGGACCAGAACTTCTTTGATATTGAGCAGGGTGTGGCCATCAGCCTGCTTGTGAAGGGTCCTAGTCTCGAAAGAGGTGTTTGGCATAGCGAACTGTGGGGCAAGAGGTTGGCCAAATACCAAGCCGCCGCCACGAATTCTAAGGCGTCAATTGCATGGACCCCGCTGGCACCGGAGACGCCGGATTGGCTGTTCAAGCCTCAGGACGCTGATCTCGGGCGCGAATATCGAAAATTTTGGTCTATTCCCGCGATTTTTGGTCCGCTCGGTGATCCTGCTCCCGGCTTCGTAACTACGCAGGATGAGTTTGCCATCTCATTCACCAAGTCCGAAGCTGCTAAGAAGGTGACGACGTTCTTGAATGCTTCAACCGAAAAAGAAGCTCGTCAATTGTTTAAGCTTTGCTCCCAGGACCAATGGTCCTTTGATCGAGCCAAAAAGGAACTGCCCGAGATTGATGTCAAGCGATCGACCGTGAGTGTGACTTACCGGCCATTCGACGAAAGATGGACCGTTTGGAATCGAAACGTGACGGTTCATAGAAGAGAAAGGGTGAATGCGCATCTGTTGAATAGCAATGTTGCTCTGCTGACCACGCGGGTGACAAAAGACGAGGCTTCGTTCTTCGTGAGTTCGACGCCCGCGGCTCACAAGAGCGCATCAACATATGATATATCATACGTCTTTCCGCTTTATTTGACCGTCGGCGTACAGCGAGAGAATCTCTCAGCAGAGTTCCGCGAATTTCTCGATGATCGTTACGAGCATCACTATACTCCCGAAGAAATCTTCGGCTACGTCTACTCCGTTCTGCACGCGCCAACCTACCGCTCACGCTACGCTGAGTTTCTGCGAATGGACTTTCCGCGCGTGCCATTCCCCAAATCAGCAGACGACTTCGAGACGCTTTCGAAGCTCGGATGGGCACTGGTGCAGGCGCATCTACTGCGTGAACTGCCGCGCGAGGGTCTCGCCCAGTATCATGGCAAGGGTGATCACACGATCGAGGCCGTGCGGTACTCGTCGCAGGACCAAGCGATCACAATCAACAAGGCGCAGCTTTTCAAGCCGGTGCCGCAGGCCGTGTGGAACTTCCATATCGCCGGCTATCAGGTGCTCGACAAATATTTGAAGTCACGCAAAGGCCGGAAGCTGTCGCTCGACGAGATCAATCACGTCGCGGCGGTTGCAGACAGCCTCGCCTTCACCATCGGGCAGATGGCGAAAATCGATGAGGCCTACAAGACGGCCTTTGTAGAGCGGGGATAATTGCGAGGTAACGCTCGTCCGGCTCGGCGCGTTGGCGCAAGATGCGCCTGATTCGTTACACCGAGCGCAGTGGACCCCATGGTTTCTGCCGACCAGCCCGACGACAACGAACCGGAAATGCAAACCGACCTGTTCGGCGCGGACCCCGTTCCGGCCTATCGGCCGGACCCTGAAAAGGTGCGTTCGCGGCTGCACAAGATTCTCGCCGAAGCCCGGGCGGCGCGGAAGTTGCCATGGGAGCCCACAACGGTCTCGCTCTACCGCACGATCTTCCCCCAGATGACAAACTGGCTGCCCGACGAGGAAGCCGCGCAGCTTCGGTTCGAGTTCGATACCGAGTTAGCCCGGCTGGAAGCGGCCTGAGTCGCGCTTTCTCTCGACTCCGATCGCCGCGCTCCGCTGCCACGCGCGGCACCTTAGTGCCTGCGCGCGCGATCCTTCTCGGCTATCCTCGCCCGATGCCTTCGCTTGCCCCCGATCAGATGCACACGCCGCGCACGGTGCGGCTGAAGACGCTGGTGGCGCTGCGCTGGCTCGCGGTGCTCGGTCAGGCCATCGCCGTGCTGGTCGTGCACTACGCGCTCGAGTTCGAACTGCCGCTCGCCACCTGCCTGTCGGTGATCGCGCTGTCGGCCTGGCTCAACGTCGCGATGAGCATGCACTTCCGCAACGTGCAGCGGCTCGCGCCCGCGCCGGTCGCGTGGCTGCTCGCCTACGACATCGCGCAACTCACCGTCCTGACGATGCTGACCGGTGGCATCGAGAACCCGTTCGCGTTCCTCATCCTCGCGCCGGTGCTGATCGCCGCGATCTCGCTGCCGCTGCGCTACACGCTCCCGCTCGGGGCGTTCGCGGTCGCCTGCTCGACGCTCAACGCATTTTTCTTCTGGCCGCTGCCGTGGACCAGCGAGAACGCCTTGGTGCTGCCGCCGCTGTACATTTTGGCAATCTGGACCGCGAACCTGGTGGCGATCGTGTTCATCGGCGCCTATGCGTGGCAGGTCGCCGAGGAAGGCCGCGTGATGGCCGACGCACTCACCGCCACCGAACTGGTGCTGGCGCGCGAGCAGCATCTCTCGCAGCTCGACGGTCTCGCGGCCGCGGCCGCGCACGAACTCGGCACGCCGCTCTCGACCATCGCGGTGGTGGCGAAGGAATTGCAGAATGCGCTCGGGCCGGATTCGCCACACGCCGACGACGTGAAACTGTTGCGAGAACAAACGCAGCGCTGCCGCGAGATTTTGGGCAAGCTCTCCGCACTGCCGTCCGGCTGGGCGCCGTTCGAGCGCACGAAACTCTCGTCGCTGATCGAGGAGGTGGTGGCGCCGCACCGCAATTTCGGGATCGCGATCGATGCGGTGCTGCCGGAGGACCGCGCCGGCGAGCCGGTGGTGGCGCGCTCGCCGGCGGTGCTTTACGGGCTCGGCAATCTCACCGAGAACGCGGTCGATTTTGCCGCCGAACGCGTCGAGATTGCGGTGCGCTGGAGCGAGCTGGATGTCGCGGTGACGATCTCGGATGACGGGCCGGGCTTTCCGCCCGAAATCATGCGCCGCATCGGAGAACCCTATGTGACGAGCCGCCGCCGCCCGGCGGGCGAGAGCGAGGAGGGCGGGCTCGGCCTCGGCTTCTTCATTGCGAAAACGCTGCTGGAGCGCTCCGGCGCGACCCTCGCCTTCCTCAACCGGCAGGCCCCGGAGCAGGGCGCCGTGGTGCATGTGCGCTGGGCGCGCGGCGATTTCGAGTTGCCGCCGCAAACTCCGGCCCTTGAGGGTTGAACCGTCGCCGCATAGCTATGCGTGTGGTATAGGAGCCGGATGACGACCATGACCGACACCGCAACCGCCGCGCCCGCGCCGATTCCGGGCGAACGCACGCTCCTGATCGTGGAGGACGACAAGTCGTTCCTCACGCGGCTCGCGCGCGCGATGGAGCAGCGCGGCTTTACGGTTTCGACCGCCGAGACGGTGGCGGACGGCCTGTTGCAGGTCGAGAAGTCGCCGCCGTTCTACGCCGTGGTCGACATGCGGCTCGGCGACGGCAACGGGCTCGACGTGATCTCGGCCCTGAAGAAGCGCCGCCCCGAGGCGCACGGCGTCGTGCTCACCGGCTACGGCAATATCGCGACCGCGGTGAATGCCGTGAAGCTCGGCGCGATCGATTATCTGGCGAAGCCCGCCGATGCCGACGACGTGGTCAACGCGCTGCTCGCGATCGAAGGCCGCACCGCCGAGCCGCCGGAAAATCCGATGTCGGCCGACCGCGTGCGCTGGGAGCACATCCAGCGCGTCTACGAGCTGTGCAACCGCAACGTCTCGGAGACGGCGCGGCGGCTGAACATGCACCGGCGCACGTTGCAGCGAATCCTGGCGAAGCGCGCGCCGAAGTGACGCGAAGCGCTACTGCCTGATATTCGGCAGGATATCGTTGCCCACCTGCTCGATCTTCTCGCCGAATTCGCGCGCATGCGCGAACCAGGTCGACGGCTTAAGCACGTGAACGAACGCTCCCATCGCGCCGCGCGGCGGCGCCGGCGGAACGTCCGCCTCCTCGACCGGCCGCGCGTCCGGGCGATCCGGCACCGTCACCACCGGCGGCGGCTGGACATGCTCCGGCACCGGCGCCCGCGCAACGGGCTGTGGCAACTCGGCCGCCGCAACGCGATGCGGCTCGGCCCGCGGCTCGAATTTGGGTTCGGCCCGCGGCGAGTGGCTCGCGGTCCTGACGGGAACCGGCGCAGGCGCCGGTGTGGGCTCGGAGGCGAGCCTGACCGTCTGATCCTTCCCGGCCTCTTCGAGAGTGTCTTTCTCCGCCAGCCGTTCGGGTGCGATCGCCTCTTCATGGATCGTGATCGTCTCGGTCACCGGCGGCGTTGGCGGCGCCGGTGGCTTGGTCATGCCGACGGTGGTGATCGGCGCAGCCGGGGGGCCCTCCTCGGCGTGCAGCGCGCTCAGGCGCGGCTGCGTCAGGTGGCTCGAGAACGTGCGGTTATAGGCGTGGATCAGCCCGGCGGCGATCAGCGTAGCGATGACCGGCGGCACGACCTGGCGGCAGAATTTGACAGTGAGCGGCACGAGCCGCGACGCGGCAGCAAACATTGAAAACTCCCCGTGCGCGGGATTTGGTTGGCGTGATCTGACGGCCGCATTGCGGCGAGACCTTGATTAAAGCCGCGCAATCGTGAGGAATTCTGCGGAACGAGTGTGTTTGGATTAACGTTTTCGGATCAGCACGAAGGCGCCGCCGGCGAGCTTCAGCGCCATGCAGACCAGCAGCGCCGCCGTGTAATCGCCAGCCGCCGCGCGGATCAGGCCGATCAGCCCGGGGCCGAGCGCGCCCGCGAAGGTGCCGATCGCGGTCGACAGCCCGAGCACCATGCCGAACGCCGCGGGCGGAAATTCGCGCTGCACGATCAGCGAGGGCAGTGTGATGATGTTGCCCACCGAAAAGCCGTAGGCCGCGCAGCAGATCAGCAGCAGCGTCGTGTCGGTGGTGCGCGTCATAGCGAACAGGGCGATCGCCTGGCTGAACATCGAGACGGATGAGACCCAGCGCGCGTCGAGCCGGTCGACCACGGCGCCCAGCGTGAGCCGCCCGATCACCGCGAACGTGGTCATCACCGACACCGAAAGCGCTGCCTGTGCGCGTCCGACGATCGGTTCCATGAAGGCGATCTGATGCACGATGAAGGCGACCTGCGCGAGCAGCACGAGCGCAAACGGGCCCGACACGGTCCAGAACGGGAGTGAGCGCAGCGCGTCGCGTCGCGTCCATGCGGGCTCCGCCGATACGGCCGGCGCGGGCGTCGCGGCCTGCGACGGCACCCACAGCACGACGGCTGGTACCAGGATCGCCACCATGACGGCGGCGGCGATCAGCATTGCGTCGGTGAAGCCGGTCGCGCCGATGAGCAACACCAGCCCGGGCGCGACCACGATGCCGCCGAAGCTCGCGCCGTTGAGCGCAAGCGAAATCGCGAGGCCGCGCCGCCTCGTGAACCACTGGCTGATGATCGTCGGAATGGTGACGAGGCCGAGCCCCAGCCAGCCGAACGACATCGCGAGATACGCCGCATAAACCTGCCAGGGTTCGCGCGCGAACGCGAGCAGCACGATGGCAAGCGTGAGTGCGGCAACTCCGAACAGAACGAAGCGCCGCGCGCCGAAACGCGTGAGCGCGTTATGGGTGAAGATCACAAGGCAACCGTTGAGCAGATAGGTCGCGGTGCTGGCGCCCGCGATCAGCGAGGGCGACCAGCCGTGCAGGCGCTGCAATTCGGCGAGATAGACGCTGTGCCCGTAGAGCCCGAAGCCCCAGCAGGCGAGCGCCATCAGGAAGCACGCGACGACCACGCGCCAGCCGAAATAGCGCGGGGAGGATTCGTCGTCCGTGGCGATGGCAGGTTTCGATTGCATGGAGCCAAGGTAGGGGTCGGACAGCCGCCCGGCAAAAGCTTACGCTTCGGCGTCCGGCGAAACGTATTTCGTTGTCTAAAACTCCGCCGCGAACGGCCCTTGCGGATCGGCGAGCGATTGCAGCCGCAGCGCCGCGCAGCGCGCAAAGATGAGCATCATGCTCTTGCGCGTCGAGGCGTGCAGGCGATGCTCGGGCGCCTCGCACACGATCTGCGCGCCGAATGCGTCGGCGACGATCAGGCCGGTGTCCTTCGGAAAGATTTCGCAGGGGACTTCCATCGTGGTTGCGAAGAACAGCCGGTCGCAATGAGCGCGGTAGTCCGTCCATTTGCCGTCGGCGCGGAAGTCCTCGATCGAGGATTTGATCTCCACGATCCAGATCTCGCTCGCATTGTTCAGCGCGACCAGGTCGGCGCGCCGTCCCGACGGCAGCGCCAGTTCGCTTAACCCCGAGAAGCCGAATTGATGCAGCAGGCGCGTCGTTCCCCGCGCCACCGCGAGCGCGGTTGCGGACTGGCGGCCGTCGGGCGGAAGCAGCGAGGCGAGGGCATTCGCGGGCATGAGTGAACGATGCCACGCTCAGCGAACAAATCAAGTACGAATTCGACCTTGCCGTTCTTTCCGGCTGGTTCTGCGCCTATCGACGGTGCAACGAATGATTTCGAGCACTTCGTCATTCAGACTGTGGCCATGGATTTTGGCGCGCACCTTCATCGCCGGCCCGGTTCCCTTGTAGGGCACGTGCGTGAGCTTGATGCCCGCCATGCTCGCCAGCAGCTCGGGTCCGAGATGCGCCGGGCTGCCGGCGCCGCCGGATGCGAAGGTGTATTTGCCGGGCTCGGCTTTCGCGAGCGCGATGAACTCGGCCAGCGTCTTCGCCGGAATGAAGTTGTTGATCAGCATGATATGCGGGCTCGCCGCGATCATGCCGACCGGCTCGAAATCCTTCACCGGGTCGTAGCCGACATTCGGCAGCATCGCGGGCGCGATCGCCAGCACTGCCGGATTGCCGATGCCGATGGTGTAGCCATCCGGTTCGCTGCGTGCGACCTGGCGCGCCGCGAGGCTGCCGCCCGCGCCGGGCCGGTTTTCGATCACAATCTGCTGGCCGAGCAGTTTTCCCATCTTCTCAGCGACCACACGCGCGACCGTGTCGTTGCCGCCGCCAGCAGCGGCCGGTACCAGCAGCGTGATCGGGCGCGACGGATAGATCTCGGCCTGTGCGGCGCCCGCACCGAGACCGAGCGCGATGGAGAAAAGCAAAGCCGAAACACGCATGGGCTGCCTCGCGGGACTTGAGGCTACTCTATCACGCCGCCCGCTCCGGAAATGCCTGCGCCAGCGCTTCGCGCGTCGCCGCGATCACGCCGCGCTCCGTGATCAGCCCGGTGATCAGCCGCGCCGGCGTCACGTCGAAGCCGTAGTTTGCGACGTTCGAGCCGTCCGGCACGATGCGCACGCTTTCGATGCGCCCGTCGGCGGTGCGGCCGGTCATCGTCGTCACTTCGTCGGCGCCGCGCTGTTCGATCGGGATTTCCGTCACGCCGTCGACCACGGAAAAATCGATCGTCGGTGAGGGCAACGCGACATAGAACGGCACGTTGTTGTCCTTTGCGGCGAGCGCCTTGAGATACGTGCCGATCTTGTTCGCAACGTCGCCCTGCGCGGTGACGCGGTCGGTGCCGACAATCGCGATGTCGACTTCACCGTGCTGCATCAGGTGGCCGCCGGTGTTGTCCGGGATCACGGTGTGCGGCACCCCATGCTGGCCGAGCTCCCAGGCGGTGAGCGAAGCGCCCTGATTGCGCGGGCGCGTTTCGTCGACCCAGACATGGACCGGAACGCCTTTGTCGTGCGCCTGATAGATCGGCGAGGTTGCGGTGCCCCAATCCACCGTCGCGAGCCAACCGGCATTGCAGTGGGTCAGCACATTCACGGGCTCGCCGGGTTTTTTCGCCGCGATATCCTCGATCAGCTTCAATCCGTGACGCCCGATGGCGGCGTTGATCTCGACATCCTCATCCGCGATCTCGGCGGCGCGCCGATACGCCGCCGCCTCACGTTCGTCGCGTGAACGGTTGCGCAAGCTCGCCATCATCTCGTCGAGCGCCCATCTCAGATTGATCGCGGTCGGGCGCGAGGCAATCAGCATCGCATAAGCGCGCTCCAGTGCGGCGTCGGAGGCATCCTGCCGCGTCGCGAGCGCCATACCGTATGCCGCGGCCGCGCCGATCAGCGGCGCGCCGCGCACCTGCATCGTCTTGATCGCGCGCGCCGCATCCTCGGCGGTGTCGAGGCGAATCGTCGCATAACGGTGCGGCAGCAAAGTCTGGTCGATCGTGCCGACAGTTTTCCCGCCGGCTTCGACCCAGATGGTGCGCGTGTGCTTGCCGTCGACTTTCATGATGCTCTCGCGGCGTCCTCTTAGGCGGTTTGAGCCGCGAACAAAAGCGGTTATCAGCGCGCCCTTATTGCTTGCGGCGCCGGTCCCGATCCTCCAAGGTCCGACTCGAAAAGGGCTGAGGAGCCGGAATGTCGGTTGACTACGAGGTCGAGTACAACAACCGCGCACGCGTGCCGGAACACGCCGAGATCTTCGCACGCTGGCAGCGCGACGCCGCGGCTTATCGCGAGCGGATGGCGGGCGAAGAAAACGCCGAACTCGGTCTTGCCTACGGCACCAGCCCGCGCCAGAAGGTCGATCTGTTCTTTCCCGAGGCGACCGGGCACACGCCGCTCGCGCTGTTCGTTCATGGCGGCTACTGGCGTTCGCTTGACGCCGCGACCTTCAGCCATATGTCGGCCGGCCTCAACTCGCGCGGCGTCGCGGTCGCGGTCGCGGGCTACGACCTGTGCCCGCAGGTGACGATCGTGCAGATCGTCAGCCAGATCCGAACCGCCTGCCTGTTCCTGTGGCGGCGCTTTGGCCAGCGGCTGATGGTGTACGGCCACTCGGCCGGCGGGCATCTCGCCGCCTGCATGGTGGCGACCGACTGGAAGCAACTCGATCCGAAGGCGCCGGCCGATCTGGTGCCGGCCGGCTATTCGATCTCCGGCGTGTTCGACCTCAAGCCCCTCGTCGCCACGTCGATGAATGCGGACTTGCAGCTCAACGAGCCGGCGGCCGCGCAGGTTTCGCCGCTGTGGTGGCCGGTTGCGCGCGGCCGCGTGTTCGATGCGGTGGTCGGCGGGGCGGAGTCGGCGGAGTTCCTGCGCCAGAGCCGCATCGTCACGGACGACTGGCGCCAGCGCGGCGTCGAGACGCGCTACGAGGCGGTGCCCGGCGCCAACCATTTCACCGTGCTCGATCCCCTGAGCGATCCGAACAGCGTGATGACGGCGCGTGTCGCCGCGCTCGCGGCGCGCTGCGCGAAGGTGGATAAGTAGATCTATCCGGTTTGTCGGTCTTGCCGCTCGCGATATAGGACAACTCGTCCTATGCTTTCGAGCGAGATCACGATGCAGCCGCTCCGCCGCGACATGCCCAAACACGACTACCGCGCCGAACTGTTCGAACTGATCCGCACGCGTTCGTTCGGACGCGGCAAGATCATGCTTGCCTCGGGCCGCGAGAGCGATTTCTACTTCGACCTGCGCCCGACGACGATCCATCCGGCCGGCGCCACCTGCGCCGGCGAACTGATCGTTGACGCGCTCGAAGGCACCAATGCCGAGTTCGTCGGCGGATTGGAGGCGGGCGCGATTCCGATCGCCACGTCGGCCGCGATTGCAAGTCACCGGCGCGGCGGCAACCTTCAGGCGTTCTTCGTGCGCAAGAAGCCGAAGGATCACGGCGCGAAGAAGCTGGTCGAAGGATTGCCGAAAGGCGAAACGCTGCGCGGCAAGAACGTCGTCGTGGTCGAGGATGTGACCACGACCGGCGGCTCTTCGATGCAGGCTGTTGCGGCGTTGCGCGAGGAGGGCGCCAATATCGTGCTGGTGCTCACCATCGTGGACCGGCTCGAAGGCGCGGCGGAAAGTTTTGCCGCAGAGGGGCTGAAGTTCGCCGCGCTTTATACGGCGGATGAGTTTTTGAAGAGTTGATGGTGTCCCGCGCGCGGTGCAGCGCGCTTGCGGTGCACCGCAGATGCGGGACCGCCCAAACCTCCGAGCTTGTGGCGATCCCGGGTCTGCAGCGCCGCCTCGGCGGCCGTAGCCGACGCTTGGCGTCGGCTACGGCATGCTGCGCTGCGCCCGGGACACGCTTCGCTACATAAACGCCTGAATCCCCGTCTGCGCTCTGCCCAGGATCAGCGCGTGGATGTCGTGCGCGCCCTCGTACGTGTTCACCGTTTCGAGATTGCACATCACGCGCATCACGTGGAATTCGTCCGAGATGCCGTTGCCGCCGTGCATGTCGCGCGCGACGCGCGCGATGTCGAGCGCCTTGCCGCAATTGTTGCGCTTCATCAGCGAGATCGCGGCCGGCGCCGCGGTGTGTGCCTCCAGCATGCGGCCGAGCCGTAGCGCCGAGTGCAGCCCGAGCGTGATCTCGGTCTGCATGTCGGCGAGCTTCTTCTGCACCAACTGATTGGCAGCGAGCGGCTTGCCGAACTGCTTGCGGTCGAGCACGTATTGCCGCGCGCGATGCCAGCAGAATTCCGCCGCTCCCATCGCGCCCCATGCGATGCCGTAGCGCGCCATGTTGAGGCAGCCGAACGGGCCGGCGAGCCCCTTTACGTTTGGTAAGAGATTCTCCTCCGGCACCACGGCGTTCTCCAGCACGATCTCGCCGGTGACCGACGCGCGCAATGACAGCTTGCCTTCGATCTTCGGGGTGGAAAATCCTTTCGTGCCGCGCTCGACGATGAACCCGCGGATCACGCCGTCGAGTTTCGCCCAGACCACCGCGATGTCGGCGATCGGCGAATTGGTGATCCACATTTTCGCGCCGTTGAGCGAATAGCCGCCGGAGACCTTCTCGGCGCGCGTCACCATCGAGCCGGGGTCCGAGCCGTAGTCCGGCTCGGTCAACCCGAAGCAGCCGACGATCTCGCCGGTCGCAAGCTTGGGCAGCCAGCGCCGCCGCTGCGCTTCGGAGCCGTAGGAATAGATCGGGTGCATCACCAGCGAGGACTGCACCGACATCGCCGAGCGGTAGCCTGAATCGACATTCTCGACCTCGCGCGCGATCAGCCCGTAGGCGACGTAGCCGAGGCCCGCGCCGCCGTATTCCTCCGGAACGGTCGCGCCGATCAGCCCGAGTGCGCCCATCTCGCGCATGATCTCGCGGTCGAAGGCTTCCTCGCGGTAGGCCTTGAGCACGCGCGGAAACAGCTTCTCCTGCGCATAGCCGCGCGCGGTGTCGCGCACCATGCGCTCTTCTTCCGAGAGCTGGCCCTCAAGGTCGAGCGGGTCTTCCCAGTTGAAGTCGGCGTCCTTCAGCGAGATGGCGGGCTTGCCGGAGTGTTGCTCGGCGACCGACATGGGCAGGCTCCTTGTTTTGGCGCGTCATTATAGAGCGGCCCGGGGCGCGGCAAGAGCGGCCGTTATGCCTATGTCGGCCACACCGCGTCCGCCCCAAGCTCCGGCCAGCCGATCGCGCGGCCGGCTTTCTTCGCCGCCTCGGCGCCTGAAAGCTTGCCGTCCCAGTTCGCCGCGATGATGCGCTGGCCCGTGTAGTCGGCGGCCTCGTCCGACACGAGCCAGCATGCGGGCGGCGCCATGATGGCGGGCCGCAGCATCTTGGCGCGATCCCACCCGGCGCCGTCCCCGACGATGGCGGTGTCGGTCGGCCCTCCCGGGATCAGCACGTTCACCGTGATGCCGTCGCGTTCCAGCTCCTGCGCCCACACCGCCGACATTGATTCCAGCGCGGACTTGGTGGCGCCGTAGGGGAGGATGCGCAGCATGGTGCGGAAGCTTGTCGTGACGTTGATCACGCGCCCGAAACCGCCCTGCCGCATGTGCGGCAGCGCCGCCTGCGTCACCAGCCATGGCGCACGCGTATTGATGGCGAAGAAGTTGTCCCAGGCCTCGCAGGTCAGTTCCTCGATGCTGGGCCAGTTGACCTCGGCGTCGGGACGCAGCGACGAGACCCCGATGCCGGCATTGTTGATCACCGCGTCGAGCCGCCCGAACCGCGCGACCGTGGACGCAACTGCCTCGTGGCATCCCGCCACGCTGGCGAGATCGGCCATGATCGGACGAATGCGGTCGGTCGTGGCGAGCCGCTTCAACCCCTCGGCATCGCGGTCGACGGCCGCGACCGAATGACCGGCGCCGATCAGAGCTTTCGTGATCGCCGATCCGATGCCGCCGGCCGCACCCGTAACCAGAACAACGCGTGAGCTGTTCGCCATTTACCCGTCCACCTTTATTCCCGCCGCTCGGATCACCGGACCCCAGCGGTCCATTTCACTCTTCAGGTGCGCCGCAAGCTCGGCCGGCGCCGAGCCGACCACCGTCGCGCCGAGTTGCGCATAGCGCGCCTTGATCGGCGGATGCGCCAGCGCCGCCACGGCATCACGATGCAGCTTCGCGATGATGTCGCTTGGCGTTTTCGCCGCGACGAACAGCGCGAACCAGGACGAGACATCGTAGCCCGGCACGAATTCGGCAATCGCCGGAAGGTCCGGCACCTCGGGCTGGCGACGCGCGGTGGTCACCGCGAGCCCGCGCAACTGCCCCTGCTGCACATAAGGCAGGGTCGAGGGGAAGTTCGCGAAGATCGCGTCGACGCGGCCGGGAATGAGATCGTTCAGCGCCGGCCCAGCCCCGCGATAGGGGATGTGCGTGAGATTGATGCCGCCCATGCGCTTGAACAGTTCGCCGGCAAGATGCAGCGAGGTGCCGATACCCGACGATGCGTAAGTGAGCTTGCCGGGATCGGCCTTCGCGGCGGCGATAAATTCCGGCACCGAGCGATAGGCGGAGGAATTCGGCACCGCCATGATGTTTGGGTAGAGGCACATCAGCGTCACGGGCGAAAAATCCGCGACCGGGTCATAGCCGAGGTTCGGATAGATGAACTGGTTGATCGCGTGACCGATCGAGCAAATGTAGACCGTGTAGCCGTCGGGCTCGGCCTGCAGCACCGCCTGCGCCGCGATATTGCCGCCAGCGCCGCCCTTGTTCTCGATCACCATCTGCTGGCCCCACATCTCGCCGAGGCGCTGGGCGATGATGCGGGCCGCATTGTCGACAGCGCCGCCGGGCGGAAACGGCACGACCAGGCGCACAAAGCGCGAGGGATAGTTTTCTGCAAACGCGGCGCGCAAGAGCACAGGCGCCGCGGCGAGCGCAGCTCCGCCAAACGTAATCATGCGGCGGCGGGCGAGCATGGACGTTTCCCGATCTTTGTGCTGGAACCTTACGGTTGCCCCCCGGTGGCGGCAAGGCGACGATTGCAATCAGAAAAGCGGAGAAACCCGATGGCGAGATTCGACAGCATTCTTGGAACAGTCGGCAACACGCCGGTGGTGCGCATCAACAAGCTCGCGCCCGCGCATGTGAACCTGTTCGTCAAGATCGAGGCGTTCAATCCGCTCGGCTCGGTGAAGGATCGCCTCGCGCTCGGCGTGATCGAGGCGGCGGAAAAGTCCGGCGAGCTTAAGCCCGGGCAGACCGTGATCGAGGCGACCTCGGGCAACACCGGCATCGGACTCGCGATGGTGTGCGCCGCCAAGGGTTATCCGCTGGTGGTGACGATGGCGGAGCCGTTTTCCGTCGAGCGGCGCCGCCTGATGCGCTTCCTCGGCGCCAAGGTGATCATCACGCCAGCGGCCGGACGCGGCTTCGGCATGGTCGCCAAGGCGCAGGAGCTTGCCAAGCAGAATGGCTGGTTCCTGACGCGCCAGTTCGAGAACGAAGCCAATCCCGACATGCATTCGCGCACCACCGCGCGCGAGATCATCAATGACTTCAAGGGCGAGAAGCTCGACTATTGGGTGACCGGCTTCGGCACCGGCGGCACGCTCAAGGGTGTCGCGCGTGTGTTCGAGAAGGAAATGCCCGACACCAAGATCGTGGTGTGCGAGCCGGCCGACGCGCCGATGCTTTCCTCCGGCACGCCGCAGAAGCGCAATCCGGACGGCACGCCCGCCGAGCCGAACGCCGCGTTCAAGCCGCATCCGATGCAGGGCTGGAGCCCGGACTTCATCCCGAAGCTGACCGGCGACGCCGTCGACATGAAGGTGATCGACCGCATCCTCACTATCGCGGGTCCCGACGCGATCAAATGCAGCAAGGACCTGGCGCAGAAGGAGGGCATCTTCGTCGGCATCACGGCGGGCGGTACGTTCGCGGGCGCGCTGCAAGTCGCGAAGGATGCGCCGAAGGGCGCGAACATCCTTTGCATGCTGCCCGACACCGGCGAGCGGTATCTCTCCACGCCACTGTTCGCCGACATCCCGGCCGACATGACGCCGGAGGAGCAGGAGATTTCGCAATCGACGCCGAGCCATCAGATGAAGCCGCCGGCGGCCTAAGCAGCGTACGCGACAACCTTGCGTCGCGATTGGTGGAGGCTCACAATCCCTCTCTACCGCTACGCTTTGGGGGAGGGTACGATGCGGGGCTACAGCACGATTGCATGCGCGCTTGCGATGTTTCCGCTCGCCGCGCACGCGCAATCGCTCAAGGTCGTCGAGGTCAACGCGCCGGCGATCAATTGCGTGTTTCAGACCGACTGCCGCATTCCCGTGGCGGATACGACCGGCAATCTGCTGCTTCCGACGCTCGACCCCGGCACCGCATGGCTGCAGTCGCGCACCTTCGCGGGCGAAGCGGGCGCACCGGGCGCTGGCACGACCGGCTATGAATATCGCATCAGCCTGACACAAGCCTCGGGTAACTCCGAGTGCATCCTTGGCTTCAATCTCAACTTCGGTCCGCACAAGCAGCTTCCCTACAAGGACAGTCAGCTTGCCGACGTCTTTGTGGTCACGAGCGGTGGGCTCGGCACGATCGGGCTGAAGTCGGCCGAGAGGTTCGGCGACGTGATCCAATTCTCGCTCGCGTCTCCGCTCTGCGCGGACGGCCCGCCCAACATCAAACGCACGACGTTTTTCTTCGGCCTTGCCGCGGCCGCCCCGCCGATGCACGTGAACGCAACGGTGTCGGTGATCGGCGTCCCGCCGTTCTATGCGGTCGACGCACGGGTTCCGACGCATCCGGTCGCGGCTGATCCGCCCGGGGGGTTGTGAACCGCGTGCCGGCTCGGCTGGAGCGCCACGCTCATTCGGCAGCCTGACGCGATGGCGGATGCATTCGTTCGAGGCCGTCTGCCTCGCTGGCCGATATCGTCGTGCGCACGATCGTGCGCGCCTCGTGCGCGGGCCATGGACGGCCGCGATGCATCGTGGCGCGGTTATCCCACATCACAACATCTCCGCTCTGCCAACGATGCACGTAGCTTGATCCGGGCGCAGTCGCAGCCGCCATCAGTTCATCGATGAGTTTTTTCCCCTCAGCCGGCTCCACGCCCTCGATCGCATAGGCATGCGAAGCCAAATAAACGGCGCCACGGCCATTGACCGGATTCCTCCAAACCATGCGCCAGCATTGCGGCGGCAGCGCCGACCGTTCCTCGGGGGTCGCGAGGCCTGGCGCGATCTGCCCACGAGAATGAGCGTAGTCGTGCCAGGCGAAGGAATTCTCCAGCTTCTCTTGCAAGGCCGGACCGAGGCGCTCAAAGGCAAGACGCGTCGACACGTATTCGGTCTCTCCGCCACTCGCCGGAATGACGCGCGCCGAGAGCACCGACGTGAGGGCTGGCACGCGCTTGAACGATGAATCGGTATGCCAGAGCTGGTTCGCCCTGTTGCGCAGAGACAGACGATGATCGGCTGAAACGACCTTGCCGTCCTCACCGATGGTCGTGAGCACCGCAAAATAGGTGCCTGCGCTTGCCGAGCCGACTTTGGTCGTTTCGGGAGTTCCGAAACGTCGCGAGAACGCGAGCTGGCCCTCGTCAGTCACGTCCTGACCGCGAAAAACCAGAACGGAATGTTCTTCGAACGCCGCACGCACCCCAGCGTATGCGGCATCGTTCACCGCGACGTCGCTCAGTGCAATGCCGCGCAGCTCGGCAGCAAACCCCGGCCCAAGAGGGAGGATTTCCATCGGCATTCCTCCGCCGTTTCGTTCTCAGGTAACTTCACCTGAAGGCGTCGGGTTGGCAAGGCGGCCCGCCTGGTTCATCACGCGTCGCAGGCGGCAGCGATCCGTGCCCGCATCGCTTCATCGGGCATGCGTCCCAAACCGGCCCGCGCATTGTCGGCCATATGCTCGGGGTTACCGGTTCCGGGTATCGCGCAGGTCATGGCCGGATGACTGACCACGAACTTGAGCAAGAGCTGCGACCAGCTCCTGCAATCGATCTCCGCAGCCCAATCGGGTAGCGGGCGGCGACTGACCGCACGCAGAGCCGAGCCGCTCGCCAGCGGATAGTTGGCAATCACCGCGATGCCGCGCTCGGCGCCAGCGGCAGCAGGCGGCGTTCCGCCGCGCGATCCACGGCGGAATAATTGAACTGAACGAAGTCCAGAGGCTCCGCGCGCATGACCGCTTCGAGGTCGGCAAAGGCGCTAACCGTGTAGTGCGTGACGCCGAGGTAACGGATGCGCCCGGCTTCCTTCCATCTGCGCAACGTCGGCAGGTGAAGCTTCCAGTCGAGCAGATTATGGATCTGCATCAGATCGATCTTGTCGGTCTTCAGCAACTTGAACGAATCTTCCATCTGCGCGATGCCGGCTTCGCGTCCGCGCGTCCACACCTTGGTGGCAACGAAGGCCTTCGTGTGCGCCTTCGATTCTGCGAGCAGATCGCCTGCGACGGCTTCGGCCCTGCCATACATCGGGGAACTGTCGATCACCGAACCGCCAGCGGCGAGCAATGCATCAAGCACGTGGCGAAGCCGAGCGTGGGCGGCGGTTTGCGAACTGACATCGAATCCGCGATAGGTCCCGCAACCGATCACCGGTAGCTGTTCGCCGCTGGATGGAATGGGCCGGGTGTGCATCATGCTTTCTTCTAGCACGCATCCCGCGAGTATTGAGCGCAGCATGACCAACCCGACTGGTTCTGATTTTCTAAGCCGCGCCGAGGCGGCAGCGGCCGACTTGCTCCGTCTTTCTCCCGCCTATGCGCCGACCCCTCTGCTCGATTTGGGCGAAGTCGCGACGCGGCTCGGCGTCGATCAATTGCTGGCCAAGGATGAAGGCCGGCGCATGCTCGGTAGCTTCAAGTCCCTTGGGGGGACCTACGCGGGCCTGCGCGCTCTTGCCCGCGTCGCCGGCACGGACATCGGCGGCCTTCTGGCGGCGCGCCCCGACAATCTCCCGGCCTTGATCTGCGCCAGCGATGGCAATCACGGGTTGGCCGTCGCCGCGGCAGCAAGATTTGCGGGCGCACCTGCGCGCATCTTTCTGCACGGCGGTGTGCCGGCGCTCCGCGCGCGCCGCATTGAAAAGCAGGGCGGCGAGATCGTGTGGGTGCAGGGTACCTATGATGACGCCGTGGACGCGGCGGCGGCGGCGGCGCGAACCGGCGCCGGCATCTTGGTGGCCGACACGACCGATGACCCCGCCGACCCGGTGGTGGGCGACGTGATGGCCGGTTACGGCGTCATCGCCACGGAAGTTCGCCGGCAAGCAGAAGGCCATCGCCCGACGCATGTGTTCGTGCAAGCGGGTGTTGGCGGCCTCGCCGCCGCAATGGCCGAGGGACTGAAGGACTGGATGGCACCGCCCGCCGCGATCGTCGCCGTCGAGCCCGAGACCTGTGCCTGCGTCACGGCGGCCTTCGCGCATGATCGGGTGGTCCGCATTCAGGGCGATCTGCAAACCGCCGCCGAAATGCTGTCCTGTGGTGAAGCGAGTGCGCCCGCGATGGAAATCCTGCGCCGCCGGGGCGCCGAGGTACTGACGGTTTCGGAGGCCGATCTCCTGGAGGCGCCGCGCCGCCTGCGGGACGGGCGGGGCCCCGCCACGACGCCGTCCGGAGCCGCGGGCTTTGCCGGGCTCTGCCATGCGCTGAGCAGCCAGCGCGCGCGTTTCGGTTTGGGAGCCGACAGTCGCGTGCTCGTTATCGTGACCGAGCGCGATCTCGAAGAATGAGACGGCTTCCGTCCCAAGCGCCGTTGCCGCACCCGTCCGCGTGCGTTATGCACATCCCGACGCGCCCGTAGCTCAGCTGGATAGAGCGCTGCCCTCCGAAGGCAGAGGTCAGGGGTTCGAATCCCTTCGGGCGCGCC
>Ga0190272_10000439_pt1 | contig 22125 bp, 16 predicted proteins | sample Popmic504T_FD_133746 | JGI IMG/M metagenome (GOLD analysis project Ga0190272, IMG submission 133746) | Populus adjacent soil microbial communities from riparian zone of Shoshone River, Wyoming, USA - 504 T | ecosystem: Environmental > Terrestrial > Soil > Riparian zone | place: USA: Wyoming... | reverse complement strand
CTGTTTGCGGTAGGAGCGTTTGACAATGCAGGCGGGCAGCCTCGGACAGGTGCTGCATCATTCAGCCTGAGCAATGGTGCCCTCTCAACATGGAATGCCAACCTTTCTTTAAACAACGTGCCTACATCGGCAGACCTGTTTTCAGTCGCGGCAAATGATACTGCAGTTTACCTCGGTGGAAATTTCGACAAGGCCAACACCTCTCCGCGCAGCTGCATTGCCCGGGTAAATGCATCAAACGGAAACGTACAATCATGGAATCCGCAGGTGAATTCGGCGGTATATGAAATTCTGCTTCACAATAACAACGTTCTTACCGGCGGAAACTTTACATTTCTGAAATTTGCCAACCGAAATTACCTGGCATTAATTAACCGGACAACAGGCATACCCGGCGCATGGAATCCTGCAACCGATTATATTGTGTTCGACCTGTCATATAATAGCAGCAGGCTTTATGCAGCTGGGGCATTTGACAACGTTAACGGGAATACCAGGAGCGGAGCGGCTGCTTTTTTACTAAGCAACCTTTCACTTGATTCATGGAACGCACAACTATCACAAAACGGGACTCTATCTTCGGCCGACCTGAGGGCTGTATTTGCGGATGACAACAATGTATACCTTGGCGGATTATTTACCACATCGGGTGGCACGGCGAGAAGCAACCTGGCACAGCTGAATCCAACCACAGCTGCTTTGAAAAGCTGGAATCCATCTCCTAACGGTATCATATACGAAATTTCGAAAAGCGGGAGCAACATACTCGCCGGCGGCTCATTCGGATTTATGAAAGGTGCCAGCCGCAATTATATCGCCTGTATAAATGCTTCAACCGGGCTTGTAACTACATGGAACCCGGGTGCCGACAGCTATGTGCATTCGCTTGCCATCAGCGGAACCAATATTTATGCAGGAGGACAGTTCTCTATGCTTGGAGGAGTTGCCAGGAAAGCGCTGGGCTCTATCAATATCAATACCGGGGCGATTGCTTCATTCAACTGTGATGTGCTTTTAAACGGCAATACAGGCATTGTGTATGATCTCGATTTTGACGGAGGGAACCGTTTATACCTGGGCGGAAATTTCAATAGCGTAAAAGGAGCCGCCAGGAATTTCGCAGCTTCTGTCACAACTTCGGGCACTGTTCGATCATGGAATCCGAATGCCGGTGGTGTCATAAAAGCATTGCTTGCAAACGGAAATAAAATATACCTGGGAGGAAGCTTTGCAACCGTCAATGGCGCAACACCAAGAAATAACCTGGCCGCATTTGACACATCATCAGGTAATGCAACAGCTTTCAATCCAAACCTGAACGGAGCCGTCGAAGACCTTGAAGCCGGTGTTTCAAACCTGTACGTGGCAGGTTCGTTTTCCACTGTCAGTGGTGGAATAAACAGCCGTGGCTTTGGTGCGGCATACCAGCTAAGCAACGGCAACCTGTTGAGCTGGAACCCAAATGCAAACAGCAGCCTGGCTGGAATCGCACTTGCATCAGACACCGTTTACCTGGGTGGCAGTTTTTCACTTCTCAATACCTCGCCAAGAAAATACCAGGGTGCCGTACGAACATCAGGCGGGGCCACTGTTACCTCATTTAATCCATCGCCGAACTCAACCATTCATGAGAACTACGTAAGCGGGACCACCCTTGCGGTGTGCGGCAATTTCAGCATTATCAACGGAAAATTACGGCAGGGTTTTGCGGTTTACAACCTGCCTGCAGGTCCTGCTGCGCCGGTAGAAACCAAAATGGATGAATCGCAGGTTGAAATCAAACAGCCGGGCCGGCTTACACTTTATCCAAACCCTGCACAGGATCACGTTAACCTTCTTTCACCGGAAGGCTTTGCTGATGCAGTCATTTTCATTGTTGACATGAATGGAAAAAAAGTTTATGAAGTAACGGGCCGGAACAAAGAAGACAACCTTCTGACCATCGAAATTTCAAGCCTTCCGAACGGAATTTACAACCTTGTGATGGTCTCACAGGCAGGAACAGCTACAAAAAAAATAAATATAGCCCGGTAAAACAAGTGCTGCACAGATTTCTAATTATAAAATGACCCAAACCGGCGGATATCTGATATAAATCCGCCGGTTTTTTTTTGGATATGGAAAGGTGCAAATGACATTTTCTCCTTCCTTTTCAACCCTCGATGATTAGAGAAAAAATCAATATTAAGATTTCAGAAACATGTGTTAATAAAAAACATCGGAACAGGTGTATGCCAAATGAAACGCCATTACCTTCGTTAAAATTATAAACCCTTTCTAAAACAATTCATAATGATCAAAAATCTATTTATTGCAATAGTTGCAGTATTGCTGTGTTCCGGTTCATGGGTACAGGCCCAGACATTTTCCGCTTGGGGACAGACACCGACCGGCTCAGACTACGATACAATAAGTTTCACAGGAGACACACTGAGGTTCCAGTTCACGGGTTGTCCTGCAGGTGCTTTTGGTACTGGTAAGATTGCCGTTTACTTTGAAGGCGACATCAGTGACAATACAGAGTTGCTCGATGTAAACTTCGCAGGAGCATCTTCCCTCAGCAACGGGCCCTATGAATTTCTCGGTACTGCCGGACCTAACAGTACGCAGACAAACTGTGCACCTGAGGATTCAACCCTCTTTACTTTCAGCGTGGATACCATCAATGCGTATGCGCCGGACCTCGCGGTGATCGTAATTCCATCAAACGGTGTGGGACTGTTTTGCCAGCGCAACCGGGTAAGGGTACGTCTTGAATACAACTATTGTACATTCGGCATACCGGTTGAATTTGCTTCCATTATCCTTACGGACTCCGTTTTCTGCTCAACCGATGCACCACTATTACTGAGTGGCTCCCCTTCCGGAGGTGTTTATTCCGGAATCGGCACGGCTGACAGCACATTTGATCCTTCGGGACTTTCACCTGGCGTTTATTCGATCACATACACGGCGGCTGATTCAATCGGTTGTGTTTCTTCAGCTTCAGCTTCAGTGCTCATTGAAAACACCCCTGTGATAGATGATACCACAATTTGCGTAGGATTGTCCGTAACCCTCACCGGAGGAAACAACAGCCTTATCTGGTACAGCGATGAAGCCCTTACAGATCCCCTCGATACGGGGGCAACCTATACCACTCCAGCGCTCTACCAAAATACAACCTATTACGCTGCATACAGCTGTAACAGCTATTACTTCAGAATGGATACGGTGCTAGCCGACAGCATCAATATTGTAAACAATAACGGACTGGTAGGCGATGATCGCGGTGGCATTGCCGTTACGCCACAATATGTTTATTACATTGCCGACCAGGGCGGGGTGAGATATGATGCCGATATGCAGAATCCGTTAAGTCCATTACCAACCCGCGACGGATTATTTTCCGATCTTGCCACGGGAGAACTTTTTTCATTGTGGAACAACACTTCAAATACAGAACCGCAATCTAATTCCACCAATTATACTGTAAATGCCATCCGGACTTTAAATGCCGACCTTTCATTCGGATCCGGGATCACAGAATTATCGCAACCAGTCAGCCTGGGAAATTCTGACTACTTCAGGAACGGAATATTTGCCGGTGCCGGAATACTCGGATTATACAGTGGCAATACGCAGCACTTTTATGTGATTAATATCTGCAACGGAGGTGTGACCGACCTTGGACTTAATACAGATCCTGCATTCAGGGGAACAGAAAGCTGGAGTGACTGGGGGGTTATTGAACATGACGGCACTGGGTACTCAATTATTTACCGCAATAACACAGGAAATGACATTGTAAGACTAAATCTTCCTGCCGGAACTACCGAATCAATCGGTACATTTCCTGCAGGTATTGCCGATCTTGCATGCCTCACATACAGCCCGTGGAACAAAAACTGGTATTTCCATTTTGAAGGCACCAGCGGCGCGCTTGGAGGCACATCTGAAAGCACGGGATATGCAAATGCATCGGATTCCATGTCGGTGATTTCAGGAAGTTCTGTAAGCTGCCCCGGTGAGGTAGTCATTACAGTTAGCAATGCCAACCTGGGACCTGACACAACAATCTGCGAACAGAATTACCTGATTACAACCGGGCTTGGTTATTCTAACTACACCTGGAACGGCGTAAATAACAACCTGAACAGCTACCTGGCAACACAGACAGACACTGTTATATTCGAAGGTCTTTTCCAGGATGGATGCAATCACCTGGATACTTTAATTGTTAACATGCTGTCCAATCCATCAGTTAACCTCGGGACAGATATTTCAGCCTGCGGTGCTGCAACCCTGGATGCTGCAAATCCCGGATCGTCTTACCTGTGGAGCAATGCAGCCACAACGCAAACCATTTCAGCGACATCATCAGGGACATATATGGTTACTGTTACAAACCCTTCCGGATGTTCTTCAACTGATGACATCAGTGTAACGGTTAACAGCCTTCCGGCAGTAACCCTCGCACTGAACCCTTCTCTTGTATGCATTAACTGGACGCCTTTTTTACTGACTGGCGGAACACCTGCAGGCGGAACCTGGTCGGGAACAGGAGTGAGTGCAGGATCATTCATACCCTCATTTGCCGGATTGGGAAGCTTCACCATTACATATAGCTATACCGATTCAGCAGGTTGCACAGATACAGCCTCACAGTCAATCACCGTTGATGCGTGTGCAGGAATAAACGAGGCATCTGGTAATGGAGGCATAACCATATCACCGAATCCGGGCTATGGAGTGTTCATGATCACTGCAGCAGATATGGGAACAGGTATTGCCGCAATGGAAGTATGTGACATGGAAGGCAGAACAGTGTACATGTCGGAAGTGATGATCTTAAACGGGAAAGCTACCAGGCTCGACCTGTCTGAATTATCAGAAGGAATTTACATAGTCAGAATTTCTGTCAATGGAAATGAAAAAATGGTCAGGCTTGCGATTGTCAGGTAACTAATGAATTGTTTAAATTGGAGGGCGGAAAGTTTCCGCCCTTTTTTATTTTACCTTAATGATCTTTGTACGCTGCACGCTTTTATCACCTTTCACTATCTCTACAAGGTAATTGCCTGATGCAAGATTTTCGCCGAAAGTATTTTCAGCTTTACTTGTTGTGAATTTTTCCAGGATGTTACCATGAAAATCATATACACGAACATTTAATTCTTCACCATCAAACCCTGAAATATCAAGTTTAAAATTTCCGTTTGAAGGGCAAGGATAGATCTGTGCCTGGAAGTTTTCATCATAGCCAGTCAGTGACCTGCAATTAATGTTCACCCTTGTGAAAACTGAAAGCTTCGAACAACCGGTGGCATTCTTGGTTACCCTTACCTTGAAATTGCCAGCCTGCTTTGCATAATAGTTTCTTGCGGTGGCACCCTGAATGTTTGTGCCGTTTCTCAGCCACTGGTAAGATAATGAAGAAGCAGTGTTGGCTGTAAGCTTGACCGAATCACCCGGACAAATATCCACTGTATCTGACGGGTTGATTACTGCAGCTGGCAACGAGATTACGGTTACATTAATGGTGTTGCTGGTGGCTGATGACCCGCAACTGTTGGATACAGTCAATGAAAAGGCTCCCGTGCCTGTCACTTTTTTGGTCGGAGAAGTTGATCCACTGACAGCACCTCCATTTTTTTTCCATTGATAGGATGTCCCGTTGGTTACTGAATTTATTGTCACCGATCCGCCTTTACAAAAAGTTGTCGGACCGGAAGCGGTGATCTGAACCGTAACAGCAGGGCATGCTACGGTAAAAACAGCTGTCATTCCCATTGCAGCATGAGGTGTGCATTTATAGTTATACGTTCCTGTCTTGGCAGGAACGTATGTATAGCTGGTAGTTCCCGAAGTAATGTTGCTGTTCCATGCAGCGGCTCCGGAAGGTATAGTTACACTTGTAGTGGTATGAATACCGCTTGACCAAACCCATCGCACGGTATCTCCAAGATTTATTATAAAGGATGAAGGCGTAAATGCATGGTTTGCTACAGTCACAATTTGTATGGCTGCGTGTACGGAATAGTTGCACAGAAGCAGTACCAGGAAAGAATAAATTTTTCTCATAACAATAATTTTTATCACAAATTATAAAATTTAATGCAGAACTCTCACCTCCCTCATCAACGTGTTAAATAAATACCCTCAATTCGCAGATAAGTACAATAAACGGAAAAAGTTGTCGACACTGGAAAATGATTTCATGCAAAATTTATCACAGGTCAGATAATATGTGGAAGATTTATTTTTATTTTAGCAGATATAAAAGCATATGGAAGGATTCAGGCACAAACTGGAAATCCAGGTCAGGTTCAAGGATATTGACCGGATGGGTCATGTCAATAACGCAAATTATTTTACCTATGTGGAATCTGCCCGATGCAAGTATTTTGATCATGTTCTTGGGGTTCAGTCCGACTGGCATTTGCAGGATGGTGTGATCATGGCGCATGTTGATATGGATTTCAGGGCACCGCTGATGTATGATGATGAAGTGGTGGTTTATACCCGTTGCTCAAGGCTGGGTACAAAAAGCTTTGATTTGGCTTTCCGGATCATGCGACTTGAAGCTGCTGCAGGAGGAGAAGTGATCAGAAAAGAAATGCTTGCTGCAGAAGGCAAAACAGTAATTGCATGCTATGATTATGATCTGAAAAAAACAATACCCATACCTGCAGAGAAAAGAAAGAAGATCGAATTATTTGAGGGCCTGCTTTGAGTCTGAATATAATCAGTAATCAATAAGCTGCTGTTCCATCTCAGGCAGCTCGCGGTATTCATACTGCTGTGTTCTCAGTTGCGGTTCAAAACCGGCTTCACGAATTGCATCCTGGATACCATTCGATGTAAACCGGTGAGGCGCCCCTGCAGCAGAAACTACGTTTTCCTCAATCATAATGGAACCGAAATCATTTGCACCGGCATGCAGGCAGACCTGGGCAACAGACTTTCCAACAGTCAGCCATGAAGCCTGGATATTCAATATGTTTGGAAGCATGATCCGGCTCAGTGCAATCATTCGGATGTATTCATCGCCTGTCACCTGGTTACGGATTCCTTTTACATTCCTCAATATGGTGTTTTCATCCTGGAATGGCCACGGGATAAAAGCGAGGAACCCTTTTGCATCTGCAGGCTTTTCAGATTGCACCTGCCTGAGCAGCACCAGGTGCTCAAACCTTTCATCGAGCGTTTCGATATGGCCAAACATCATTGTTGCACTGGTTGTGAGCCTGAGCTTGTGAGCTGCACGCATCACATCAAGCCATTCCCTACCGGAACATTTTCCTTTCGAAATCATCCGCCTTACCCTGTCATTTAGAATTTCAGCACCTGCACCGGGCAATGAATCGAGACCGGCTTCCATTAGCTCTGTTAGCACCCGGGTATGGGTCATTCCTTCCAGGCGAGCAATATGGGCAATCTCCGGCGGACCGAGTGAGTGAAGCCTGAGCTGGGGATACAACGATTTCAGCTCACGGAACAATCCGGTGTAGAATGAAAGCCCGAGTTCAGGGTGATGACCACCCTGGAGCAACAGCTGCTCACCACCATACCTGAAGGTTTCCTCGATTTTTCTTTTGTACTCGGGTATGGATGTGATATATGCCTCGGGATGGCCGGGTACACGGAAGAAATTACAGAATTTGCAATTCGCTGTACATACATTGGTGGTGTTTACATTCCTATCGATGATCCAGGTGACTTTACCATCAGGCTTTCTTTCCTTTCTGAGCTCATTGGCTACATACATCAGTTCTGAAGCCGGAACGTGCTCAAAAAGCGCTTTCCCTTCAGCAGCACTGAGAAAATCAGAATGGAGTGCCCTCTTCAATAAACCATCATAATTCATCCGGGTTCGGTTTGTAACATATAACTGTCGATGCGTTCAATTGTTTTGAAACCCGGCGCAGAACATCCGGTAACATTGCCTTTTAATGAATTGATCCTGAAAACAAACCTGTGCCGTAAAAACCTTCATGCCTTGGCAATTGCTTCATTACAGGGCACATCCATAAAAAACTCTTCATTTCAATGGAAATAATCGTAATTTCAACCCCGCAAAAATAGTATTAAATAATGAAGACAACAATCAGGAAAGTTTCCTCTTTTGGCCACCAGGACCACCTGGTTCTTTTCACCAAAGACAAGGCGAAATTCAACACCACTTTTTTTTCAAAAGCCGAGCAGGATTTCGTAAAGCAGGAGATAAAAAACGATAAAAAGCTGATTGGGATCAACCAGTATAACAGGTGGATATTTCTTGCCATCATTGAACGCGGCGGTAAAGAACAATACATTATCAATGAAACTGCAAGGAAGCTGGGTGAAAAATTACTTGCAAGGCTAAAAGCTTTACAACTGGAAAGCGTGGTGTTGCTTGACGAGGGGTTGCATGACGAAATCCCTGCTTTTGCGGAAGGGATGGCCCTTGGAAACTACCAGTTCCTGAAATACCGGAAGGATAAAGAAAAAGAATCCAGCCATTTTAATATGATCAAAATACAGTCGAAGAAGATTACCGATGAAGAAATAAAATTGCTGAATATTGTGATTGAAGCAACTTCGATCGCACGTGACCTTGTAAATGAGCCTCAGTCACACCTCACTTCCACCGTGCTGGCAAAAGAGTTCCAGCAAATGGGAAAAGCGGCAGGTTTTAAAACGGAGGTTTATGACAAGGCAAAGATCAAGTCGAAACAAATGGGTGGATTGCTGGCAGTAAACCTGGGCAGCACGGAACCACCCACATTCACCATCATGGAATGGAAACCTAAAAAGGCCATCAATAAAAACCCGATCGTGCTTGTAGGAAAAGCAGTGGTGTACGACACGGGCGGCCTCAGCCTGAAGCCAACAGCTAACTCCATGGACTATATGAAAAGTGACATGGCTGGCGGAGCAGTTGTCGGATCTGTCTTGTATGCGCTGGCCAAAGCCGATCTCCCTGTTCATGTGATCGGACTTGTTCCTTCCACTGATAACCGCCCCGGGGGCAATGCCTACACACCTGGGGATGTAATAACCATGTACAGCGGTCTTACAGTTGAAGTTCTGAACACAGATGCGGAGGGAAGGCTAATTCTTGCCGATGCTTTGCACCATGCAAAGGAATACAATCCGGAGCTTGTGATGGAATTTTCTACGCTTACCGGTGCTGCTGCTGCTGCAGTGGGTCAATATGGCATTGTATGCATGGGAACGGCGAGTGACAAAGTTAAACTGCAGCTGAAAAAATCAGGTAATAATGTTTTCGAAAGGCTTGCGGAATTTCCTTTCTGGGAAGAGTATGATGAGCTGATCAAGTCGGATATCGCAGATCTTAAAAATATCGGAGGCCCTGTTGCAGGTGCCATTACAGCTGGGAGATTCCTGCAGCATTTCACCGATTATCCTTACATGCATTTCGACATCGCGGGTCCTTCGTTTATACGCCTTGCAGACAGCTACCGCGGAAAAAACGCAACAGGGTCCGGTGTGAGGTTTATGTTTGATTATTTTAAAGGCCTGGCCGGCCTGTAACAATTAAGGGTTGGTACCCGGATTCAGAGGAAACAAATAAATTTTATTTAAATCGTATGCAGGAGAATGAAAAAATAAAGGTAGGGATCAGTGTAGGAGATATTAATGGAATTGGGATTGAACTCATCATCAAAACATTTTCGGATGCGAGGATGCTTCAGGTATGCACACCCATCATTTATGGCGCATCCAAAGTGATATCCTTTCACCGCAAGGCTTTGAATATTGCAGAATTTAATTTCAATACCATCAGAAGCAGCGCGGAGGCGAATGACAAAAAACTGAACCTTGTCAACTGCTGGGAAGAGGAGATTAAGGTTGAGCTGGGCCAGCCTACTGAAACTTCAGGGAAGTATGCCTTCAAATCGCTACAGGCGGCTGTTGCAGATCTGCGCGACAACAAGATCAATGCCGTGGTTACTTCACCTATCAACAAGGATGTGATGCAGCAGGATGGTTTCAGGTATGCAGGCCATACGGAATATTTTGCCGACATTTTCGGAGTCAAAGAACCGGTGATGATGCTTGTAAGCGATATCATGAAGGTTGCATTTGTAACAGGGCATGTACCGGTTAAGCAGGTACCGGGGCTGCTGACAAAAGAAAAGATCGTTTCGCGCCTGAAGGTAATAAATGAATCGCTGAAAAGGGATTTCGGAATTCGCAAACCCCGGATCGCCGTGCTTGGCCTGAACCCTCATGCGGGAGATAACGGTTTGCTTGGCAGTGAAGAGAAAGAGATCATAACGCCAGCCATAAACGAAGCTTTTGAATCAAAGATCCTCGCTTACGGCCCTTACCCGGCTGACGGATATTTCGGCTCGTCAACCCTTACAAAATTCGATGCAGTGCTGGCCATGTACCACGACCAGGGACTGGTTCCATTTAAATCCGTTGCATTCAACAGCGGTGTCAACTTCACGGCCGGCCTCCCTGTCATACGTACATCGCCCGATCACGGCACCGCATATGACCTGGCAGGAAAAGGCATTGCATCCGAAGATTCATTCCGGCAGGCCATATACACAGCATGCGATATTGTTGAAAAAAGAAAATCGTATGATGAGGCCAACGAAAACCCGCTGCGTTATGCAAAGCTTAGCGGCGACAGATAAGTTAAAAAGTTCATAGCCTGAAACTTCAGCGTTTTTCCTGTCAGACAGTGCAACCCATTGCTTCACATCAGAAACTGACTGTAACCTGGCCCATCATATTAAAAAGCGCCTGCGGGTAATAATAGTTTTCAGTCGTAAATTCCCCACCGTATACATAGCTGAAGGTATAGCCATTACTCACATACTTCCGGCTGAAAATATTTGCAGCCAGCAAAGTAAACTTAACTTCCCTGATCGATTTAAATCCGGTTGAATAATTCAGCCTGGCATCAAATACCGTGTAATCACCGATCATTCGGTTCCTGTTTGATGTATTGTCGAGATACTGCCGGCCCACGTGCTTTGCCAGCAGATCCACAGAAAGGTTCTTAAGCGGCATGATGCTTACCGTACCCGAAGCAGTAAGTGAGGGTGAAAATGCAAGGTCAGTGCGTGTATGACGGACAAGCTGCTGTGAGCCATCATCGTAATTGTCGATATATTCATCAAAGGCCCTTATTTTATTTTCACTGATGGTAATATTACCGTGCAGACTTAACAATGAAGCCGGCGAATAAGACGATTCTGCCTCCACTCCCTGCCGGTAGCTGGAAGGAACATTTACACGTGTATAATTGCCCACATCGTTGATCTTGCCTGTCAGCACAAGCTGGTTATTATAATTCATCAAAAAATAATTAAGCCCGGCCTTTATTTTTCCTGACTGGTAACGGAACCCTGTTTCCAGGTCTGCCATAGTTTCTGCCAGGGGCCTGCTGCCGGTTGAAGATTCGGTATAATCATCCCGGGAAGGTTCACGGCTGCCTTTGCTTATTGATGCATACCAGCTCAATGGTTTTTTAAAAGCCCATGATACTGCGAATTTCGGGTTGAAAAAGAACAAGCCTGCCTTCTGAGGGACAGCCAGAAGAGACTGATCGAACCCGGTGAACCGGTAATCAACATTTCTTACCTGCAGGTCACCTGTAATGGTGAGACCGGCAAAAACCTCATAATAACACTTAACATATACGCTTATGTCAGTTTTCAGGGCATTGTCATTTTCGTACCTGTGATCCGGTGCAATGTTTCCCAATCCCGCCCATGTGATCCTGCTGAAATGGCTGCCATCGTACTGGTTCCAAGCCCCGCCCAAAGTTGCTTTAATTTTTGACGAAGGCTTGTATGAAAGCGCAAAAACAGATCCGTAAAAAATGTTGTCCAGCCATTTTCTTCTTACCAGGTCCGTTGAAACGAGTGTATCACCACCTATGATCAGGTCAGGAAGTCCATAGCTGCTGAACGGGTCGTCCTCCCTGAATTCTTCATAAAATCCTTTGCCTCTGGTTGCATGAAATGTAACCTGGAGCTGCAGCAGGGGTGAAAAATCATGGCCGAGCAGCAGCTGGTAATGGTCCTGCCTGTAATCGTCGACCTGGTTTTCGTATGTGAAAGCGTTATATGTTCTGTTTTCAGAAAGCAAAGATTCCGGAACCCCGTTCCAGGCCTGGTAAGTTACTTCCCTGCCTGAAAGCATAGTGAATTTCACCATCGACTTTTTTCCGAAATAACCCCCGGTCAGCGCATATGACTTCAGATCAGCTGATGCGCGGTCAATGTACCCGTCGGAGACAATGCGTGAAAGTCGTCCTTCAAATGCCCAGTGGTTCCGGATAAGTCCTGTACCTATTGATATATTATTTTTAAACGTATTGAATGACCCGGCGGCATGGCTTGTTGAAACAAAAGGTACTGCGCCCAGCTTTCCGGTCATTATGTTGATGCTACCTCCAAATGATCCCGCTCCGTTTGAAGAAGTTCCTACTCCCCGCTGCACCTGGATATTCTCAACTGAAGAAGCAAGGTCGGGCAGATCTACAAAATAAACCTGCTGTGACTCGGCATCATTGAGGGGAACTCCGTTGAGGGTAACATTGATCCTTGATGCATCGCTGCCCCGGATCCGTACTCCCGTATAACCGATTCCTGTGCCAGCATCTGAAGTGGTCACCAGCGAAGGTGTCTGGGCGAGCAGGTAGGGAAGATCCTTTCCGGTATTGCTTTTTTCAATGTCGTCTTTTTCCAGAATGGTAAAAACAAATCCTTCATTGTCACCTGCACGGGTAGCGTTTATCAGCACTTCTTTCTGTTCGACCGACCGCCTTTTAAGAGCCACACGGAGCTCTTTGCCGGCAACCAGGTTAAACTCTTCTTCATATCCATCATAACCGATAAAAGAAATGCGTATCGTATACATGCCTCCTGAAAGCTGCACAAATGAAAATGTTCCATCGGCTTCGGTAACCGTGGCATGCGCGCCGGGATCCAACAATACGGAAGCGGAAACAAGCGGTTCACCTGCTTCATTTTTAACCGTACCTGTAACCGGGTATTGTGCCAAGCTTACAGGCGAAGCGAAAATCGCGAGAAAAAAAATGATACTGGAAAATGATTTTTTAAAGGTTGTGAATTGCATGACCGAAGCTTATAAAATTGCAAAGGTTATGCAACGACTGAAAATACAAGCTTACCGTTCCCTACGCCGGCATTACCCGGATCAGGTAGACTGGCGAAATGAAATCACCAGCTTTGGGTATAATCTCAGCCTTCCTTTATTGGTCAGCACCCCTTTGTAAGCGCAAAGGTATAATAAATTGAATACCGGAGAATAAATTACTGCGAAGGATATTTAATCCGGCCGGTTCAAAAATCCTAAAAGTGATAATTCAGTGCAACCTGAAGGCCAACCGAGTATGGCTGGTCCTTTACCGGATAAGAAATTACTGTTTGCGGATCAAGCTCGGGGTCAATGTCCTCATCGCCCAGGTTTTTTCCAAACCATTGGAATGGAAAATAGCGCGCAGTAAGTTCAGCGCTGACAAAAAAATGTTTCCCGAAATATTTCATTACTCCGATTCCCGCATAACCGCCGAAATAATATACGGTCATGGGTTCTGCGTATACGGGTAACGTATTAACCAATGAAGAATCGGCAGCGTTTGTCCATAAGCGTGTGCTGTACACGTGCCTGTCAAGGTTAATGGATAATGCCGGTCCTGCAAACACATAAAACAGCGGCTTGCCCTGGTTATGCTGCGAATAATCGTTAAAGCAAAGGCCCTGCTTGTTCTTTTCAAACGGTGTGTTGAGGAAATAGTGGAAGGTCAGCGGGAACTCCATGAAAGCGAAGGGTGATTTTCCGGAAGCACCGTTAAATTTTACGAATCCCGGGAAATCATTGAAGCCTGTCACAGATCCATCCTGGTTTACGGGCTTGTCGGCATAATAAAGTCCAAGACGCATAAACCATCGGCTTTTAAGGTCGTAGAGGATGTGAAGCCCGGTTGTAAAACCGATACCCGGCCTCTCGGAGGACCTGAGAAGACCGGCAGCATCCGGACCGTCGTCATTATTGGTCGGATGAATAAAATGTCCCTGGAAATCAGGGGACCCCATTACACCAACAGCCCAACGGCTTGGCCTTCCAAGCTTTTGCTTTTCCATTCCGTAATCCTGTGCCTGAAGCACGTTCACCATGCAGATGAAAACGGCTAAAGCCGGAATTACAAACAATTTTTTCATAGTCAGCGATTTTTTCAAGAACGAAAATATGGTAAAATCATTGCTGAAATTCAATACAATGAAAGATTTACGCACATGTTTTTTAACTTACACAGGACAAAACTGAGCTGGCTCACTTAAACTGCGCCGGATTCAGCTTTTTATTGCTGCTGTGCCTCAATTTATCACGGCTGGTTTTTTTTACAAGGTTTTTCTTCACCGCTTTTTCAAGGTCAATACCGGTTTGATTGGCAAGGCATACCAGCACAAACAGAACATCGGCAATTTCATCTTCAATTTTTTTTCCTTTGTCTGATTTTTTATACGATTGCTCACCATATTTCCTTGCCACCAGGCGGGCAAGCTCACCTACTTCTTCCATCAGAAGGGCCATATTTGTAAGCTCGTTGAAATACCTTACCCCATGTTTTCGTATCCAGGCATCAACAGTCTGCTGCAAGCCGGGAAGTGTCATTACCGTTGTTTTCATATTGTTTTATTGTGCTGCTGCAAGGAAGCAATATATTTCCCAGGTTCAAATTAAATATTTATTTTTCAAGCCATTAAAACCCTCAAATGATAACCCCCAACAAAAAAGTGATCAATGCATGGAGCATGTATGACTGGGCAAATTCAGCATATTCACTGGTTATCACATCTACTATTTTCCCGATTTATTACAACAGCGTTACCTCTTCATCCACCACAGATATTGTGCATTTCCTTGGCCGGGATTTTAAGAACACAGCGCTGTATTCGTATGCCCTTTCCGTATCCTTCCTGGTGGTTGCGCTGATCTCTCCTGTGCTGTCAGGTATTGCAGATTACAGCGGGAATAAGAAAGCATTCATGAAGTTTTTCTGTTTCCTGGGAGCCGCTTCTTGTTCCACGCTTTATTTCTTTGATGGCGACAACCTGTGGCTGGGCATCCTGGCATTCATATTTGCGGGAATCGGATATTCGGGCAGTATCGTATTTTACAATGCCTACCTTCCTGAAATAACCGATCATTCGGGTGCGGACAGGGTCAGTGCCAAAGGCTTTGCGCTGGGCTATACCGGCAGCTCGCTGTTACTTATCTTTAACCTGGTAATGATCCTGATGCCTGAATTGTTCTTTGATGTGGGAAAAAAAGTTCAGGAACTGATGCTGGCAAACAATAGCCTGACAGCAGATGAGGCGCTGGCGGATGCAAAAAGTTACTATTCCGGTGTTTCATCAAGATTTTCTTTTTTACTCGTTGGCGTCTGGTGGGTGACATTTGCTGCAGTGACTTTTTATTACCTTCCAAAAGACATTTACAACCGGAGACCGACAGGAAATGTAATATGGAAAGGATACAGGGAGCTTATCAAGGTTATTCACGAACTCAGTAACCAGGACAGACTCAAATCATTCCTGTTGTCATACTTTTTCTTTAACATGGGGGTTCAGACAGTAATGTATGTTGCCGCCCTGTTTGGCGACAAGGAGCTTAACCTGAAAAGCAGCGAACTCATTACAACCATACTGATCATACAGTTCGTCGCAATAGCAGGCGCCTATCTTTTTGCATTCCTTTCCAGGAAATTCGGGAATATGAATGCCTTGCTCATCGCCATCATCATCTGGATCGGCATTTGTATCGGTGCTTACTTTGTTTACACAGCTATGCAGTTTTATGTTATTGCATTTGTCGTAGGCATGGTAATGGGCGGCATCCAGTCGTTGTCGAGGTCAACATATTCCAAACTTCTTCCCGAAACGCAGGACCATGCATCGTATTTCAGCTTTTTCGATGTGTGTGAAAAAACAGGCATCGTTCTGGGGACAGCAACATACGGATTGATTGAGGAAATGACAGGAAGCATGAGAAACTCTCTCATTGCTCTCATTACTTTTTTTATTTTTGGCCTCCTGTTCCTGTTACAATTGATCAGGAAGGACCGCGTGGCGTTGTCAAAAGCCTGATTACGCCGAAATTACCTTTAAATTCTGTTGCCATTTCATGATTGTTGATATTTTCATCCCTTGCTTTATCGACCAGTTTTTTCCTCAAACCGCCCTGAACATGGTGAAAATACTGGAAAAGACGGGTTGTGGCGTCAACTATAATACGGGGCAGACCTGTTGCGGACAGCATGCATTTAAAGACGGATACTGGGACCATTGCAAGGCAATCGGTGAGAAGCTTATCATAGAGATGCAGAACGACCGGCATATTGTATGTCCGGGAGCTTCCTGCACAGGGATGGTCAAAAATTATTACCCGGAGATGTTCCATAATACAGTTCTTCACAACGAATACAAACAGGTACAGAAAAATTTCATCGAACTTTCGGATTTCCTTGTCAACGTGATGAACGTTACCGACATGGGAGCGATCCTCGAAGGCAAAGCCACATACCATGACTCATGCTCTGCGCTGAGAGAATGCAATATCAGGGAAACTCCGCGGACCCTGCTAAAAAAAGTGAAGGGGCTGGAGCTTGTTGAGATGGCAGATACCGAAAGCTGTTGCGGATTCGGTGGCAAATTTTCGGTGCGTTTTGAAGAGATTGCGGTAAACATGGCGATGAGAAAAGTTGAGCATGCCCTGGCAACCGGAGCCTCCTATATTATTTCAACCGATATGGATTGCCTGATCCACCTGGAAGGTTATATACGAAAAAACAACATCGCAATTAAAACGCTGCACATTGCCGATGTGCTGGCTATGGGATGGGAACCGTGATCAACAGAAGTAAACTCAGCAATAGTCCAACAGGGGATAATCAGGTCCAGCGTTTGCCAAACAAAAAGTGGATGTAGAAAATAAAAAATACCTGCTTGTTTTCTGCAAAAGCAATTATGGGAATTTTTTTCGGATAAGCATCAATTGCCATACCCACTTCCAGCGCTTTGATGTCATCATGATGCCGGCTGTATTCAAAGCTCATTCCAAGTTTGCCATAAATACCAGGATGCACTTTCATTTCGGTGATCCCATGAATAAATGATGCCCGACCGTAAATATCGCTCACGAAATGATCATTGGGATCATACTTCTCCACTTCTACATAATACGCATACTGATTTGCAGTATCCGGCTTCAATATATTCAGGTAAATAGGCTTTGTCATACCAAGAGAAAAGCCGCCTCCGTAATTCAGCCTGATTGAAACACCACCCTTGTCTGCTTTGTCGAAGAGCACACGCTGGCGGCCATATCCTGCTCTCAGGATGAGAAAAGTATTCATTTTACCGAAAATATAGGATTTGGCATTTTCGACATAAGGATTTACGGACCGTATTTCCTTTGGATGCTTCATGGATACAAACTCTGCCTCAAAAAACCTCTTTTTGGAAACAGTTTTGTTCTTCGCACGGCGAAAGAGCAAACCCCAGCCATTTGAATGGATATTTATGCCTGCTGTATATTCATTCCTCAAAAGAACTGGCACTTCTTCCTGGTATTCATTCGGGTTTGGAACAACCTGGGCTATTGTAAACAAAGGCGCCAGCAGGGTGCCAATACAGATGAAAAGACAGCATTTTCTGATCATAGTCACAAATTTAGTCAATTTTTATTCCGATACATCACAATCCGGTAATTTTCCTGTCATCATATCCCTGTTTCCCTGCTGGCTATTGAAGGAAACCTGCGTGCCACGGCATATGAAGCCTTCAGCAATATTCCAAAAAACAAAATCAGGAACCAGAGCCTGTTGAACTGCATGACCAGGGGAAATTCAAACCTTGTTGCCAGCATGTTCATGACTACAGAAAGAAATCCGATGCAGAAAAGAGTAACGGTTAACCAGATGGCATATTGCTGATAGCCCGGCATTTGAAACACGCTCCACGCCAGCATCAACGGGAAAACAAGAAGCAATAAGTGATAGGTTGCCGAGCTGGGTTCAAGCAGCAGGATCAACGTAATCATTAAAGCACCACCCAGAGGAGAAAGGCAAGGCGACTGCCGCAGGTGCCATAAACAGTGTATCACAAGTGCAACCGGAATGAAGCCGGCACAGATTTTAAAAATAACAAACAGTGTCGTTGATTCATAAAACGGGTTGGGATTCCAGGTACTGTCCTTAATAAACAAATTATTGAACAACGATTCAAATGACTGGAAGAGTATTGAAAATGTTGCCTGACCGGCTATTCTACCCTGCAGGTGCTGGGCAAAAACCTGTTTCGTGAAAACGGAATATACTTCCGGCCCTAAAATCCATAGTCCCGGAATGATCACAATCAGCAAACCTGAAGTCATGCCGGCTACAAATCGAAATCTTCCTGACAGAAGGAAAACAGGAATAAGGGCCATGGTAAAATACTTTATGCTCATCACAACACCCCATAAAAATGATCCCAATACAGGATTATTATTCATCACAAGCAGATATCCCGCCAAGGTGAGAAGCAGCATCAGCAGGTACACCTGACCAAGCATCAGCTCGTTGGACAGGCAGAATCCGGACAACAACAGGAGGTTTGCAGAAAAATAAACCGACCCACTGATAATCTTTTTTCCAATAATGATGATAGCTGTAATTAAGACCAGGTTTAAACCTAACCATATACGTTTTGCAGCGAGTGGAGCAAACGGGGTCAAAGGAATCATCATAAAGGCCGTGTGTGGAGGGAAAGGGGAAAACCGTGCCGGCACATAAATATTTCGAACATGCGATTCACTGTTAAAAAGCGAATCGTGGTAAAGGATCATGGGTTCACCACCTTCAGCGACTAGTTTTGCCGAAACATAATAGTTCGGAAAATCAGAAACGATTTTATTCCATCCAGGTATGATGCCGAATTTAATATGAAACAAGCACAACAGCATAAACAGGACCGGGGCATATTTGCCCTTTATAGATCCACTTATTAAGCCGGTTATGGACATCATTAAAATGGGGGTCAGTTTGAATGCATTTCATTTGAATGTGTTCCATTTTTTCTCTTAAGATCAAAAGCAGTGATCATGGCAGCCGCCGCCCAGAAAAGAAAAGCGGCTTTATCGGTATCCAGAAAATTATTGAAGAATGAATGGGTTAGATAAGTGGTAAGTCCGACCAGCAGTACAATGCCAACCTGCCTGGTCTTAGGGTCTGCTGCCTTGTAAATGTTTCTCATGCCGGTTGCAATGGCAGCCATCACCAGCAACAAAAATGGAACAAAAACAACCAAACCTCCTTCCGACAACGCAAGCAGGTATTCAGAATGTGCAGTTCCACCGTGACCTACCTTTATGTTATTCGGATTTGTAATGCTGATGCGGGTCATTTCACTTCTTTTCTGAAACGGAAAATATTGAAACTGGTATGTCCCGAGTCCATAACCGGTCAGCGGCCTGCTCTCAACCATCCTTAATGCACATTTCCAGCGGTTGAGCCGTTCACCGTTGCTCTGGTCGTTTCGTATATTGGTAATTGACTTTGTCTGTTCTTCAAGACCTGCTCCCCGTGCATTCGAATCATAACGGTTTTGCCTGAAGCTTCCCATGATGGCATCAGAATTCAGGTACGCCACCAATCCGGTTGCTGCCAGCAAGGTGAAAAGTACTACCGGTTTAACCCTGATCTTCACCAGCACAAGCATGATCATTCCGCAGGCAAGGCTTACCCATGTTGCCCTGCACAATGAAAACAATATCGCAACAATAAACAACAAAGTAACAATGCGGAAAATGATCAATCCGCCGGTTCCGGTTCTGCGGATACAGTTGTTAAAAGAATACGCTGCAAATGCAGGCAATACAAATGCGATGCATGCGCTGTAAATTGTATGATCGGCATAAAAAGGGAGCACTACAGTGCCGGAAGCATCCTTGCTAAAATCATATGCGGAATGATTTACCAGTGCGTAAACGGCGATAACTGCAAGTGACAAGCCATAAGCAATCATGTATCTCATACCCCCGGAAGGATTATTTTTAACCACTTCATAAAACAGGAAATAATATACCCCCGCATATACGGTCTTTACCAACAGTGCCTTGACAGATATTGTAACCATCGTTGAGAATGCCAGTGAAATAATGGAAAAAGCCAGGAGCAAAACTACGCAGAGCGTAACGGGGTGCAGGAAAAATGCAGAGGAAAATTTCTGCTTTCCCGTAAAGTAACGCAGGAAGTATACGAAGAATAAAAATCCTTCAATCATTTCAGCGGGGAATATCACCTGGGTACCGGAGGCACCTGCGGCCAGCTTTACTGAAAACGGCAGTACGGCTGCTAGAAATAGCATGACCGGTGCAATATCCAGAAGGGCAACCAGCAGGGCAGCCATAAAAAAAAACGCAGCCCCGGATACTGCGATCATCCAGCTTGTGTTGCCCCTGAAAAAAAACAGCAGTAACAAAAGCATGAATCCAACTGAAACAATGCTGAAAATATTCCTATGAACGCCCGGGATGGTCATTTTAAGTGTTTACTACGCTTTTTCGCAGTGAGCTGAATTTCTCAATCATAACGGAGAGACCTGCACCAAAAATTAAGGCAGCCAACATGGCAGCAGGGATGATCAACACACGCTTTGGACCCGCTTTTTTGAAAGAGGGTTCGGCGGGAGTAATGATATAGCATGAGGGTATCGCGCTGTTGAGGCTTGTATATGCCTGGAAGTAGCTCGACTGTATCTCGCTAAGCTGCTGAAGCTTGAGCTGATAGTTATACAATGCTTCCATATCTTTGAGACGGCCCTGCCCCCTGGCCTTCTCAATTGCAGCCTGGACCTCCAGCTGTTCCTTCAGCTTCTCTGTATATGATTTATCCTTCTGTGTAACCTGAAGCGAAATAGGCGTTTCAATAAAACTGTTAAGCGTCTGAATGATCTTGTCGGTCTCCAGGGATTTATCAAAATATTCCCTGGATATTGAATTGAATGCAAGCCTGAGGTTATCCTTGATAATGCCGCTTTTAACCGCATCACCGATCCTCACCATCTCATTTGCGATCTCTGCAGCAATCCGGGGACTGGTATCGTATACCTTGACTGATATACTGTTGAACTCAGTGCGGCTGATGCTGATATTATCTTTGAGGCGCCTGTAAAAGGCATCCCTCCACGCCAGCTCAACCGTATCTGTTTTATAATGTTTGACCAACCCGAACCTCCTGATGATCGAATCGCGCACAATACTTGAATTCAGGATCTGCATCTGCTCGTCTATTTCCTTGTCGGCTCCGAACCTCGGGTCCTTTTCAATCAATATTTTATTCGAATTGGTGCCGGGAGGATAAAAGATAACCTCCGACTTATAATAAGGCGGAATAAAATATGGCAAAGTGAAAACAAAAGCTGCTATGCCTGCTATGATGACCAGGGCAAGTATCTGCCTGTACCATTTGTAAATGATACGAAGCAACAACACGCCATCAGGCAACTGTTCCCGGCTGGTTGGATCTTCCATATTTTCTGAATTAACTTTCTTTGACGAGGCTAAAATACGATTCAAATCCGTTACCTGCATATCTGATTTCTGACTTTGCCACGTCCTGAAGAACCATCGGAAAATCCATAAAATAATGAAACATGAATTCTTCTGCTTTTTCCGCTTGCTTACATCTTGACAGAATAGCTCCAGGTTATCCTGAAGGGTTCATCATATAGTACATCGGGACTGTAAGCCTGAAGCGCTCCACGCATAAATCCCTAAAAACTATAAACTTTAAACCCTTAACTATAAACTTAAATGCGGGATGGCTCAATGAGAATTATCATCGTATCTTGTATTTCTGCTTTCGGCCCTTTTTGAACTTTGAACCCCGCAATGCTGCGACGCAATGCTGCGGGATTGCTCAATTGGCCATTTCCTTAAAGATTATTATTCTGCTTTCGCCACATTAAAACCCTTCCACTTCCGGCTGCCTGTACTTCAGCCAATATTTCTGAAGCGCCTTTATTTCATAAGGATAGCTGTAAAGTTTGTTTTTATAACGGACCGTTGAAAGCCGGCGGATCCATTTCTTTTGACGTGAGCCAAGCT
>Ga0190272_10000438_pt1 | contig 22177 bp, 8 predicted proteins | sample Popmic504T_FD_133746 | JGI IMG/M metagenome (GOLD analysis project Ga0190272, IMG submission 133746) | Populus adjacent soil microbial communities from riparian zone of Shoshone River, Wyoming, USA - 504 T | ecosystem: Environmental > Terrestrial > Soil > Riparian zone | place: USA: Wyoming... | reverse complement strand
GCGCGGAACGCCATGCACTTTGCTGAATCGCCCGGCAATCAGCAGCTTGCCGTCTGGCTGCAAAACCGCGGCGTCGATTTGCCCGTTCGTGAAGTTCCCTGCGTCGAATGGCAAATCGAGCGTCCCATCCGGTTCGCTGATGGCTCGGGCCGATTGCACTCCCGGTCCAGCGATGGCCAGGAGTGAGAGCGTCAGTATTGCCGCCAATTTCCGCATTGCGTTAAAACGCGTTGGCCTTCGGTAAGGCAGCGGCGTGACGCCTCTCGCTTGGTATTTTCGTAAACGCATATAGTGGAGGATGGAGGCTCGTATACCGGATCTTATTAGTTGAACGTCACAATAAAGGCAGGACAGGACACAATCGGCTAATCACAGCGGGGAATGCGGCCAGGTGAACGACGGTTCACGGACGCTAGTTCGGACGCACTATCGCAGAACCCTTACTGATAGATAGCTAATACTGGCCTCGAACTAGAAGCGATCGGTTCCGCGACAATTTTGGCGCGTAACTTCAGCGAAGGCTGAGTCCGTCGCGCTATCCACACCACGAACGAGTGTAGGATCAGGGGCGCGCGGTCGAATCCTTCTCCGTTGCCACCGCCGGGACCGGGATGGAGGAGGAGCTGAGATAAACCTGCGACGTCTTCAGCGGGGCCGGCGTGGAATTGTAGCCGCCAGCCAGAAAGACACGGGCGCCATCGCTAGCGGCCGCGAAATTGCGCTGGCTGGTGCTCAGAGGCAAGCCGACTCGCCATTGTCCGGTCGAAGGGTTGTAGATGTTCACCTCCGACGATGGTTGTGGCGCGGTTCTGCCGCCACCCAGGACCCACATCTCGTTGGCGACGCTAACCGCGTGCGTCTCACCCGTCGCTCTTGGTATGTTGGCGATAAGAGAAATGGAATCTTTCACGGGATCGTAAACGTAGGAGTTGGTTGTCTCGGTTAGATTGCAGGGGACGAAAGTAGAGCCGCCCGCCGTGAAGATGAGATTGCCAACCGCGGCCGCGGGAATGTACGCCAGCGCCACGGGCAGGGTGGCGGATTTCTGCGTCCACTGTGAACCAGGGGAATTCTCCGGCGTAAATTCAAAGATTCGATTGGTGACCTCGTGGCCAATGGTGAGGCCACCCATGATATAGAGCTTGTTTTGGACGACGGCAAAACCGCCAGGCACCGTGTTGGGGGCACTCTCATTCCATGGTTCGATTCCCACTGTCTCAATAATGTCGGTCACAGGGTTATATCGGAAAGCGCGCTTGGTCGCAGTCATGGCGCCACCTCCTGTCGTGCCCCCTACGCAATAGATGTAGGGTGTACGTCCAACGCTCAGGACCCCGCAGGCCATGTTACAGACCTGGTTGTCCGGCAAAGGCGCGGTCTTGAATTTCCAGGTATTGGTTTTCGGATTGTATTCGTAGGGCGCGGTCATTTCCGAGCCAAACGCGTCGCTCATCCGGCCGCCCATGGCGTAAAAACGCCCGTTGGCCGGGAAATAAACGCCGGTAGCGCGAATGAGCTCCGTGGGAAGATCCGGACTACTCGACCAGCTGGCGACTGGTGCGCCCGACAGGAATTGGCCGGACGCGAGCAACCCTGAAACGGTCAGGGCCAGAAGGCGTGTGAATCTAAGTTGCGATTCTCTCATGGTTAAATTCTTGGTCTATGGCACAGATCGCGAACCGCGACGCCGGGTTTGGTTGTGACAAAGATACCTTGGATCCTTTTGACCGGGCAAGCCAATTCGAGCGGCTCGGTCATCGAGCACTGCTCTAATCTAAAGCGTAAACCTCAACCAGGGCCACACCGGTCAGGTTGTTCGCGCCGCGCACAATCGCGGTGTAGCCGCCGGGCGCGAGATCTTGCACAATCGCCGACTCCAGATCGTTCGCGGGCGGAATGCCTGTCGCTATGATTTCAGCTTCTTGCACGGGATCATCTCTCCAGTTGTCATTGAAGACGAGGAGCGTGCCGTTGCCGTCGTGCAGGTCCAACGTCGGATTTTCCAGCGCTCCTGATAGCGGCAGGGAGGGGCCGATCGCACGCACGATTACCCTCAGTGGGTCTTGCCCCAGCACAATCAACCCGCCGATGAGAACGTTATCCCCTGTCTGCACCAATCCGCGCGTCGAGATGTTCGCCAGCTTCGAATCCACCTCCTGATCCAGATCGTACGCCTCCACCAAGCCGATACCGGTTCCGTTGTTGGCCCCGCGCACGATGGCTGTGTAGCCGGAGTTGTTTGCCGCGAGCGTGACCACAATGGCCGATTCCAAATCGTTGCTCGGTGGAATCGTGGTCGCGATGATTTCGGCTTCGTGTCCTCCGGTCCGCCAGTTGTCGTTGAACCGGATGAGACCGCCGGAGGAGTTGCGGAGCTCGAGCATCGGATCAGTGAGCACCCCGGGGAAGGAGGAGGAGAGAGAAGGTCCTATGGCACGCACGATGATCTGCTTCGGTTGCGCGCCGGTGATGATAAAGCCGCCGATGAGAACGTTGTCGCCGGTTTCCACGCGCAAACGCGTCGAGATATTTCCAAGAATGCCAGGGGTGCCTGTAGGCGTGGGCGAGGCGGTGGGCGTCGGTGTGGCCGCAGGGGTTGGGCTTACCGTGGGGACAGGTGTCGTCGTCGGTGTTGGCGAGGGGGTAGGCGTGGCGGTGGCGGTCGCTGTCGCTGTCGCGGTCGTTGTTGGTGTTGGACTCGGCGTGAATGTTGGTGTCGGTGTCGCGGTGAGAGTTGGCGTCGGCGTGGCGGTTGACGTCGGCGTTGCGGTGGGAGTTGGCGTGGGGGTCGGCGTCTCCGTCGAAGGCTGATAGGTGACAGTCAACCGCGGCGGATTATCGCTGTTTTCGCTGCTGTTGAAGCGCTGCGCCCTTCCCGCGACGTTTTCATTCCCGCGAATCATCCAGCCAAAGTTGCTCGCAGGATTGGAGAACCATCCCTGGACGTCCGCGACCAAACCGCTGCCGCTCCACGTGTAAGTTGTGTTGTCCGAACCGACTGTAGTGGTCGCGCTGGGGGTGGATGAAAAATCGCCGCCGGCAGTGAGCCAGAAAGCTGTGTCGTAGAAAGTGTGGATCCAGGTAGCATCGCCTGGCTCCGATTGGACGCCGGCCCCGCCGGGCTCGCCGGCGTCGGAAGCACCCTCACCCCAGTCGCGCAACGCTTTGCTCAACGAGACCGACACCGAACTCCCATGGGAGAGGGAGACGAACATCGTGAGCGACGCTCCGGTGATTGTTGCGTTGGCGGGGATCGACGAAAAATCGAACGCGATCAATCCCCGACGCAAGCTGTCCGCGGCCGTCTTTCCCGTAAAAAAATAAAGGCCCTGACCGTTGCTTAACGATCCGAAAGGATCCTGATAAAGCGTGTTGTCCTTGTTCGGGAGCAGGACAACCGTTTCGGCGAAGGTGGCACCACGCATGGCGGCGAAAAGCAGGAGGGCCGCCAGTGAGGTGTATGTCTTCATCGTGCAGGGGCGGAGAAGTTCTCGTGATATTGCGTTGGGAGCCAGCCAAATCTCAGCCGGCCCGCCTGTTTTCGTCCAATAAAATGGCGCTCATCTCGGACGAGTCACGCCCTGCCCGTCAGTGCACGGCGTTAGTTTAGTCCGTAAGCCTCCACAACGGCGATGCCGGTCGTGTTGTTCACGCCGCGAACAATCGCGGTGTAGCCGCCAGGTACGAGATTGTGGACCATCGCCGACTCGAGATCGTCCCCGGGCGGTATGCCTGTCGCGACGATGGCGGATTCTTGCACCGGGTCCTCTCTCCAGTTGTTGTTCGAGGCGACCAGGGTGCCATTGCCGTCATGCAGGTTGAGGGTAGGATCGGCCAGTGTTCCCGATAAGGGCAACGAGGGGCCGATCGCGCGCACCATCACCCGAAGGGGATTTTGTCCCAGCACTATCAACCCGCCAATCAATACGTCGTCCCCGGTCTGGACAAACCCGCGAGTGGATATGTTCGCCAGCCTTGAATCAACGGTCTGATCCAGATCGTACGCCTCCACCACGCCGATGCCGGTCCCGTTGTTAGCGCCGCGCACGATCGCGGTGTAAGCCGAGCCATTGGCCGGCAACGTCTCCACGATGGCCGCTTCCAAATCGCTCGAGGGTGGTATACCGGTCGCGAGGATTTCTGATTCCTGCGCGGAGTCGTCTCTCCAGTTGTTGTTGGAACGGATGAGACCGCCCGAAGAATTACGCAGCTCAAGGACGGGATCGCCCAGTGCTCCCGCCAGAGGCAGCGATGGCCCGATGGCGCGCACGATGATCTTCTTGGGTTGGGTGCCAGTAACGATGAATCCGCCAATCAGAATGTTGTCGCCCGTTTCGACGCGCAGTCGCGTCGCGATGTTTCCCAGAGTAGCGGGTGTGGTCGATGGCGTCGCTGTAGGTGACGGGGTGGGCGTCGCAGATGGACTGGGCGTGGCACTTGGTGTTGGCGAAGGCGACGGAGGAGGTGTTGGTGTTCCGGTAGGCGTCGGTGTAGGTGTAGGTGTTGGTGACGGCGGAGGTGTGGGTGTTCCGGTAGGCGTCGGGGTAGGTGTTGGAGTTCCAGGCGTCCCAGTCGGCGTGGGGGATGGCGTTGGAACAACAACTGTTGCGGTGAGGCGCGCGAGACAAATACGAGGTACTCCATTGTACCGATTAAAGATTCCGCCGATGAGAAGTTTGTTGTCTGCCTGGATCGCCAGCGCGGTCACCTCAGGGAGGTCCAGATAGGCATTCACGGGCGAGATATCGATGCCTGTGCCGGTGGCGAAAGTCGAATCCAAGGCGCCGCTGCTGGTCAAACGCACAATTTGGCCCGGCGGACTGGTAAAAGCTCCGCCGACGAAAACTTTCCCATGTTGGAGCGCGAGAGTAGAGACGGTGTTGTTAATGGTAGGCCCGGCAAAAGTCGGGTCGAGAAAACCCTCGCTGGTCAAACGAATGACGCGCTGCCGCTGTCCCCCGTTGAAAGTCGTGAACCCCCCTCCCGCGTAATATTTTCCATCCGGCGCGAGCTGCAATGTGTAGACCGGGCCATTAAACCCAAACCCCCCGGTATTGAATCCCGGATCCAGTGCACCGGTCGTTAGGTTCACTCGCGCAATGCGACGCGCAATTTGGCCATTGTAGGAAGTAAACGTGCCGCCGATAACAATACCACCAGAGCCATCCGGCGGTGCGATCGCTCGAACAACATAGCCGCCACCCGTCTGATTGAACCCAGGGTCGAGAACGCCGGTCGGACCGAGTTTCGCCAGTCCTAGGCGGAACACTCCATTGAACAACTCGAAAGCACCGCCCACAAAAACGTTCCCAGCCGCATCCTGCGCGAGCGCATAAATAGTGGAATCCGCTCCAAGGCCAGGATCGAATGAAGGGTCGAGCGTCCCATCCGAGTTCAGTCGCGCGATTCGTCCGCGCGCGACGCCATTAACGGCTTGGATATTCCCACCGATTAGAATCTTTCCGTCCGGTTGGATCAGCAACGCCCGCACCGAACCGTAGGTCCCGAGTGCCGGGTCGAAAGATGGATCGATCGTCGAGTCCGGATTCAGGCGCACGATATTGTATCGCGGAGTGCCGTTGAAAGAACTGAAGAAGCCGCCGACAAGAATCTTGCCGTCCGATTGGATGGCGAGCGCATAAATCTGAGGAAAGGCGTCCACTGCGCCGGACAAACCTGTGAAGGTACTCTCCACGGAACCGTCGCTGTTGGCCCAGGCCATGTTGGAACGAGGCACTCCCCCATACGTCGTGAAATATCCACCTACGAAAATCTTGTTGTCACTCGCACGCACCAGAACCGCGGCCACATTGGAAGCCAGCGGCCCGGCTCCCGTGGCCGCAAAACTGGCATCCTTTGCGCCGGTCGTCTCGAGACGCACTATATTGTTCGCCACAACTCCACCTAACGAATGAAACGATCCGCCCACGATTAATTTTCCGTTCGGCTGCTGCGTCACGGAGGTAACCCTTCCGGGGTCGTCATAATTCCTAAACTCGGCGGTGCCGAAACTGCCATCGACGGCGCCGGAGGTGGTCAGGCGCACAATGCCACTGCACGGGACGCTATTGAAGTCCGTGAAAATTCCGAAAACAACGACCTTGTCATCGGCCTGGATGAAAAGGCCCGAGACCCATCCTGGAAACGTCGCCGTGCCGGGAGTGAACGTGGCGTCGAGACTTCCATCAGTATTTAGTCGGACAAATCCGGGGGCAGGTTGATTGTCGAACGTGTCGAAGTCTCCCTGGATAACGATCTTTCCACTCTCGGGTCCTGCGTTCTGGCGCACGGCGTACCGGACCACGGTGAAAAATGGATCCCAGCTCTTCAGCGCGCCGGTCCCCGGATTGAACGATGCATCGAACGTCCCATCGCCGTTGAATCGAGCCACGCCCGAGCGCTCCACGTTCGCCCCGGGTCCCGTGATCACATAGAAAAAATGGCCGACGACCACGACTTTCCCATCTGGCTGAAGGACGGCGGCTTCAACCACGCCGGGATTGGTCGCGTTGCCGGAGCCATCATCCAGTCCGTCGAATGAAACGCGGCGGTTTACATTGAAGCCCGAATCAAGTGAACCGTCGCTATTGAGCCGCCCGATGCCGCCAAACGACCCGACAAAGATAATCTTGCCGTCCGGTTGAAGGATCATGTCTTTCGCCCCATGCGTCAGACTGCTGTCGGGATTGAAGGACGGATCCAGCGTGCCATCGGTGTTGAGACGGGCCATACCCTGGCGCGTCACTCCATGCACTTTGGTGAATTGTCCGGAGACAAGTAGCTTGCCGTCGGGCTGCAAGACCGCGGCATCCAACTGACCGTTCGTGAAATTCCCTGCGTCGAATGGCAAATCGAGCGAGCCGTCCGGCTCGGTGGTGGCGCGCGCCGAAGGCGCCCCCGGCCACGAAGCTGTCAGGACCGACAACAGCAAAAGCACCGCCATTTTCATCAAACTGCGAAGAGGCGTCTTCCTTCGGCACGGATTCATGATGGCTCTCGCTTCGTCTCTTTTCGGGCTCATATATAATTCGGGTGGGTTCGGAGAATGTTCGTGGGCGCCCTGCTCGGCCAGAAAATACCGCCTACCGGCGCTCGCGGCGCAAAACCGGTGAAAACGCGCGCTTTCTTACGTATTTAACGTCTATTGGGCAAGTGGAAAGTTCCGCTCTTTTTCCACTAATTCAGCCCGTAAGCCTCAACCACTGCGATGCCTGTCGTGTTGTTCACGCCGCGGACAATTGCGGTATAGGCGCCCGGCGCGAGATTTCGCACAATAGCCGACTCTAAGTCGTTCGACGGCGGTATACCTGTCGCAATGATTTCAGCTTCCTGTCCTGGATCGTCTCTCCAATCGTTATTGGAGGCGATTAGTGCGCCATTGCCGTCATGCAGATCCAGTGTTGGATTTGCCAGTGCTCCTGCCAACGGCAACGATGGGCCTATCGCACGCACGATCACCCGGAGCGGATCCTGCCCCAACACAATCAATCCACCGATCAAGATATTATCTCCTGTCTGCACCAATCCGCGCGTTGAGATGTTCGCGAGCCTGGAATCGACCGACTGATCCAGATCGTACGCCTCCACCATCCCTATGCCTGTCGTACCGTCTTTCCCCCGCACGACCATCGTGTAGTTCTGGCCCGGAGTCAGCGTCCAGATAATCGCGGACTCGGCCGCGTTGCCTGGCGCCAGTCCGGTAGCCGTAATCTCCGCCTGCTGCGCCGAATTTTGCCAGTCGTCATTACTAAAAAAAAGAGTGTCTCCCTGGAAAAGCTGCAGCGTGGGGTCAGCCAACGCGCCGGGCACAAAGTCGCTTAGCGTCGGTCCGATCGCGCGAATAAGGACTCGCTTGCCAACGGTGCCGGTCGCGATCATCCCGCCGATGAGCACATTGTCCCCTCCTTGAACGCGAAGGCGGGTTGAGATATTGCCAAGTGTCACGTTTGTCCTGGGAGGCACAGTGGTCGTGAGCAAGGTGGACGAATTTCCCATGTCATCTTCGGCAAACGCCTTCAGCACCGTTCTGCCACTCAATGGAAAACTGAGCGGTGTTTGGTAGCTTTGCACCGTGCCGTCATTGACCGTGTAGCGAATCGCAGGATTCGCTGTCGCATCATCGTATGCAGTTAGCTGCACCACCACGGAGCCGTCTGCCTCGGAATAACTCGCGTCAAGAGTCGGCGCAACGTTATCGACCGCACCTGTCACTTGGTGAGAAGGTGTTACCGTCTCATCCGCCTCGAAGACCCCATCATTATTTGTGTCCACGAATAACTTCGAGGTTCCCGATGGAGCGGAGAGCTGCCAGCCCTCAGCGCTGGGGGCAAAGCGGTAGCGAGTCAAAGAAATGGCTCTGCCCGCGGAATCGTAGGTCACAATTTCCGCTTCCAATTCCGTGGTGACGGCCGGACTCGTGATCGTGAATTCCTTGTTGGAGTCACCCTCGATTTCGATCCACCCGTCGTCGGTGTAATACTGGATGTTTAATCCGGGAATCTTTTGGATCGCCATGTCGGTCAACTGGGTGTTCCGGTTCCCAACGTCATCTGTGATTGGCACATAACCGATGCCGAATATTGTGATAGATCGCCGCGTTTCGGATCCGAGTGGTGGTGGTGGTAAGTGCGGCGGAGGTGCCGGGCACCCTGGCGTTGGAGTTAGGTCGAGGAAAGCCGCAATGTGCGCATGCACACAGGAGTGTTCGGCTAATCGGACATGCTCCGCTGGATTGGTTTCCGGGTCGTCGGAGTCTACTTCGATTGCCAGGGGCGTCGTGTTAGGAGCCAGGTATTGGCTGGGTCGAGCCGCGCTTTGGGAAGGGACGATATTATCCCCCGGCCCCATAGTTCTTTCGTTCTCTCTAAACCCGCACACTTGAAGAAGTCGGAGCCCTAGCACGCTCCAGTTCTTCTCAAAGGCGACAACATCCGATGTGGTAGTGGGCTGCCCGTCTTTTTTCACTAAGCCCCAGACTTGGAGATAGGGAATATCGGGACTATCGCCGTGCCAATCGTCTTGAGCCGTGGTGTGCAGGGTGGTGTTGATTGTTTCGAAACCGGGGGCGATGCGATTAAGATATTGCCAGAACGCGGCTGGGGAGTAGACCTCGCCAGCGCCGCCTGTGCCATTCAGATCCCGGCCGCCCTCCGAGAGCAGGGTGGTGCGCCCGCTGATATGTCCATCCTGGAAGGGAGGGAGAAGCTCGGCCGTCGAGGGCATCGACCGAAGTGCGGCCTTCATTTCTGCCCGGTTAGGAATATCGATAATTTTATAGGGATAAAATTCGCCGGTAAGCATGCGGTAAAGCGCTTTGGGCGAACCCCAGCAAGGTGTGCCGATAGTAATGACTTTGTTGATGCCCAACGCATAATCAGAAGTAAGCATATACTGGCGAAGGAGAATTCCTCCCATGCTGTGAACAATGACATCGACTTTTGCTCCGTCGTGCAATTGACGAATCTGACTGATGTAGTCGTGAAGAGTATCGACGTGGCTGCTGTTCCTCTGGCGCCAGTCGTAGGGAAAGGTGAATAGCGTAGGCTTCTCGGGCCAGGGTTGCTCTAGCAAGTAGTTGTTAGTCATTCGCTCCGGGCGTTCCGCGAAATTGAACTCCCGATACTGCAGGTCCTGCACGAGGTAGTTCATCAGTGGCCCGTAAACGATTTCCCTTCCAATCCCCGCAAAGAAGGGATCGTAGTCGAGGACAATCCCCACGGCCTTGATATCGGAGACGAAGGCGTGCAGATTCAAGGCCCGGATATCCTGCGGCTCGATTGTGGGCCAAAGATACTCTTGATTGCCATTGGCCCCGGTCTGCCCGTTACCCGTGAGCTTGCTCCCTGCGATTCCCGGAATGAAGACGAGGGGGCGTCTACCTGGTTCCTCAGTGTGAGCAAGGCGATAAATAACGCCTCCTCCTCCCTCCGCCACGCCGTAAAAATCGCCATTCGTGGCTTGAACGAGACGGTAGCCTGGAGACCTGCCGGTCGGACCATCGAAAGTAAAGGAATAAAGCGACGTTAGGCTCCCGTCCGAAGTGATACGGAATACCGTGCCGAAATTGTCACTACCTCCACCCACGGTGGTCCCGTAAAGAGATCCACCGGAGGACAGGGTCAAACTTACGGTGGGAGTCGCGCCATCCGGATTGGAGTCCGTAACAGGGTTTATAGGGGCAAATGAGTAAATGGTAGTGAAGGTACCACTTGGTGTTATCTTAAACAGCGTTCCCGTACCACCTGAACCACCATCGCGAGTGCTCCCGTATAGGAAACCGCCTGGTCCCTTCACCAAGCCGCCGCGCGGGCGCGAGCCCTTCGAGCTGGCGGTGCTCGCAGGAAACTCGGCCAGCGTCGTGAAGTTACCAGTAAGACTGACTTTGAAGACTGTTCCCTGGAAGTTAGCCCCTCCTTGAAAGGTGGTGCCGTAGAGGCTACCATCGTCTCCCTGCTCAAGCCGAGCCAAAGGCGCATGTCCTTTGCGGGTAACGTTGTCAAAATCCACCAAAATAGTATGGGTTCCAGACGGCGTGACTTGGAAGACCGTTCCTCGATTATTTGTCCCGCCGTAAGCTGTGGTGCCGTACAGATTTCCGTCTTCCCCGAGAAGCAAAGCGGCCGATGGGTTAGTCCCTCGACCAGGACCGTTGTTCCATCCCGTAAAGTCGACCAAGGTGGTAAACCCTCCAGTTGTTGTAAACTTGAATACCGTCCCTACCCCGTACTGCCCTCCTTGATGGGTCACTCCGTAAAAAGTTCCCTGGCCGTCACTTACTAATTCACCTATCGGACTCGCCCCACCTACATTTGTCCCAAATGACCTATTGAACAGGTGAAGGGTGGTGACGGCTCCGGCCGGCGTCATCCTGAATATGGTACCTCCGTGTAAGCTAGCCTCGGCGCTCACTCCATAAAAATCTCCGTCCAAGCCCTGAATGATTCCACCTGTCGGATTGTTGCTATCCTCGTAGGGGCCAAAAGCGTGGACGACAGTCACCAAGTCTTGTGCGGCGCCAGAGATAGGCAACGCGAGCGCAAACAAAGCACATAACAGTGAAGTCCGAAGGGTAACAGAGGATAGGCGCAGATCGGATCGAATTCGCCCTACCGATGGCGAATGGTTGGAGGAACCTGGAATACACCGCACGTTCTCTTCGATATTATCTTATCGATTTTCGGTCAAGCACATATTCCGAATGAAGCGGAATATTTCAGGGCGTCATTGAAACCACGTCGCGCTCGGCAGAGTAACGGGGAAACGGCGCCGGTAACACGACCAGCAGCCCTGCGACGTGGACCATTCAGCGGAACAAACTCCACCACATCAAAATGGCATGTGCCTCGGCGGTCAATTCAATACAGCGATTTTGCGACTCCTCTCGATTCGATTTCTTAGCGTTCATCTCTGGAGGCGTTTGATCTGCTCTGACTCCACACGCTTGGGCATGGTCCGCCCTTTTTTACGTTGAGTGTCAGAGCGCAACCGGAAAATGGCTTCTCTTTTCCACTAATTCAGTCCGTAAGCCTCAACGACTGCGATGCCTGTCGTGTTGTTTACGCCGCGAACAATCGCGGTGTAGCCGCCAGGTACGAGATTGTGGACCATCGCCGACTCCAGGTCGTTCCCGGGCGGGATGCCTGTCGCGACGATGGCGGATTCTTGCACCGGGTCCTCTCTCCAGTTGTTGTTCGAGGCGACCAGGGTGCCATTGCCGTCATGCAGGTTGAGGGTCGGGTCCGCCAGCGTTCCCGATAAGGGCAGCGATGGGCCGATCGCGCGCACCATCACCCGAAGGGGATTCTGTCCCAGCACAATCAACCCGCCAATCAATACGTCGTCCCCGGTCTGGACAAACCCGCGGGTGGATATGTTCGCCAGCTTTGAATTAACGGTCTGATCCAGATCGTACGCCTCCACCACGCCGATGCCGGTCCCGTTGTTAGCGCCGCGCACGATCGCAGTGTAAGCCGAGCCATTGGCCGGCAGGTCCGCCACGATGGCCGCTTCCAAATCGCTCGAGGGTGGAATACCCGTCGCGACAATATCAGACTCCTGTCCCCCAGTGCGCCAGTTGTCGTTGGAAATGATGAGACCGCCGAAAGAATTACGCAGCTCGAGGACAGGATCGGCCAGCGCTCCCGCCAGAGGCAGCGAAGGTCCGATGGCGCGCACGATAATCCTTTTCGGCTGCGTGCCGGTGACAATGAAGCCGCCGATCAGGACGTTGTCACCCGTCTCCACGCGCAGGCGGGTTGAGATGTTTCCCAGAGTAGCAGGAGTAACGCCTGGAGTTGGTGTTGGCGTAGGCGACGGCGGCGGCGTCGGAGTTGCGGTAGGCGTTGGTGTAGGTGTGGGCGTCGCGGGGGTCCCACTCGGCGTGGGGGTCGGAGCAGTCGTTGCTGCCAGGCGAGCGAGACAAATACGCGGTATCCCGTTGTACCGATTGAATATTCCGCCGATGAGAAGCTTATTGTCTGTCTGGACGGCCAGCGCGGAGACCGTAGCAAAGGTCTGGTAAGCGGCCGATGGCGAGATCTCGATGCCTGTGCCGACGGCGAAAGTCGAATCCAGCGCGCCGCTGTTCGTCAAACGCAGAATCCGGTTGGTCGGATTTGTGAAAAATCCGCCAACGAAGAGCTTCCCACTCTGAAGCGCCAGAGCATAGACGGTATTGTTCATAGATGGTCCCACAAAAGCCGTGTCGAGGGAGCCGTCACTATTCAAGCGAGCGACCCGCGATCGTGTGACTCCATTGAAAGTGCCGAATAATCCTCCCGCGTAATATTTGCCGTCCGGGGCGAGCACGACCGCGTGGACCTGACTATTGAAGCCTGTGGTTGTCGGAGGTCCCGGGGGTGTAAATCCCGCATCGATCGCACCGGTGGTTCCATCCAATCGCGCAATACGACGCGCGGATTGGCCATTGTAGGTAATGAAAGATCCGCCAATAACAATGCGACCGGCGCCGTCCGGCGGAACGATCGCATAAACAGTGCCGGCCGCGCCACCTCCGGTCTGGTTGAACGCAGGGTCGAGGGCGCCAGTCGAAATGAGCTTCACCAGGTTCAGCCGGAATCCACCATTGAAGGTATCGAAAGCACCGCCAACAAAAACGTTACCGCCGGAATCCTGCGCAAGCGCTAAAACGGTGCCATTCGCGCCGGTGCCCGGATCGAATGAAGCGTCGAGCGTTCCGTCGGCGTTGAGTCGGGCCACCCGGCCGCGTGCGACGCCGTTCACCGCAATAAAATTTCCCCCAATCAGAATTTTCCCGTCCGGTTGGACGAGCAACGCGCGGACACTGAAAGTCGTCCCAGTCGCCGGGTGGAAAGAGGGATCGACCGTTGCGTCAGGGTTCAAGCGCACGATATTGTAGCGCGAGGCTCCGTTAAAGGAACTGAAGAGACCACCCACCAGAATCTTGCCGTCGCTTTGCGTGGCCAGGGCGTAGGCCTGGGGGTACGCGTCTTCCACTCCAGCCAAGCCGTTGAAAGTGCTGTCCACCGAACCGTCGCCATTGGCCCAGGCCACGTTGTTGCGAACGGCGCCGCCATAGGTCGAGAAATAACCCCCCACGAAAATCTTACCATCACTCGGGCGAACCAGGACCGTTAGCACATTGGTCGCCGATGGTCCGGCGGCGGCAGCAGCGAAACTACCATCCCTCGCGCCAGTCGTCTCGAGACGGACGACATTGTTCGCAGCCGTGCCACCTAACGAATGAAACGTCCCGCCCACAATCAATTTTCCGTTGGCCTGTTGCGCCACTGAGTCGACGATTGCAAAGTCGCTATAATTCCTGAACTCGGCGGTGCTGAAGCCACCATCCACGGCTCCGGAGCTGTTCAAGCGTATGATGCCACTGCAAAGCACGCCGTCGAACGACGTGAGGCTTCCGAACACGACGACATTGTCATCGGACTGAACAAAAAGACCCGAGACCGATGACCAAAACGCGCCACCGCCGGGGGTGAACGTGTCATCGCGACTTCCATCGGTATTCAGGCGGACAATCCAGTTGACGAATTGATCGGCGAACGAGGTGAAGTTTCCCTGGAGAATTATCTTTCCGCTATTGGCTCCAATGCCCTGGCGCACCGCGTAATTCACAACCGTCTCGAACTGGTCTCCGCTGTTTGCGCCGGTGCCAGGGTCAAAAGAGGGGTCGAACGTTCCATCGGCGTTGAAGCGGGCCACACACGAGCGCACGGCATTCGTGCCGGGCCCTGTGATGATGAAAAAGAAACGGCCGGCAACTACGAATTTTCCATCCGGCTGAAGCACGGCGGAATAGACCGCGCCGGGATTGGTCGCATTGCCCGATCCGTCGTCCACTCCATCGAGCGAAACTTTGCGATGCAAGGTGAAGGTATTGTCGAGGGAGCCATCACTGTTCAGTCTCCTGAAAATACCGAGGACGATAATCTTGCCATCGGGCTGGAGGATAATTCCGTTTGTCCCGTCCGACACAATGCTGTCGGGACTAAACGACAGATCAAGCGTTCCGTCCGTGTTCAGACGGGCCATGCCGTGGCGGGTGACGCCATGCACCTTGTCAAATGTTCCAGAGATCAAAACCTTGCCGTCGGACTGCAGAACGGAGAACCTTACCTCTCCGTTCGTGAAACTCCCCGCGTCGAATGGTAAATCGAGCGTTCCGTCCGGTTCGAGGGTGGCAAGTGCCGATCGCGCTCCCGGCCCTGCCATCGCCACCCACAGGAGCACTAACAACGTCATCGTTTTCAACAACTCGATAACACGCTTCGCGTTGCGGCCGCCCAGCGGCGCTGTGATGCCTTTCACCTCGTGCATTTTTGAGCTCATAGATTGATTGGGGATCTGGGGTTTATCATTTCCTGCTAGTAAGTGCGTAAACTTCGACAACCGCTACGCCTGTGGTGCCATTCACGCCGCGGACAATGACGGTGTAGGACGCGTTGGTGGCGGGCAGTGTCGTTAGTATCGCCGACTCCAAGTCGTTCGTCGGTGGAATGGTCGTTGCGATGATCTCGGCCTGCTGATCGCCGCTGCGCCAGTTATCATTCCCTTGGAGCAAAGCGCCATTTCCATCGCGCAACTCCAGCGTCGGATCCTCCAACTTGCCCGGTACCGGCAGCGATGGGCCGATCGCTCGGACCATCACCCGTTGCGCCCCGCCGCCGAGCGCGATCGTTCCGGCGATCAACACGTTGTCATCGGTCTGGACCAATCCCCGAGTGGAGATATTCGCCAGCTTCGAGTCCACGGTTTGATCCAGGTCGTATGCTTCCACCAGGCCGATGCCGGTGGTGTTGTTTATCCCGCGCACGATCGCGGTGAAGGCGGAATTGTGGGCGGGCAGGATCGCCACGATGGCTGATTCCAGATCGTCGCCTGGCGGAATGGTTGTCGCGATGATTTCGGCCTCCTGCGCGGGATCGTCTCTCCAGTTGTTGTTGGAAAAGAGAAGACCCCCGGAGGAATCGCGAAGTTCGAGGACAGGATCCGCCAGGGCTCCGGTGACTGGAAGGGATGGGCCAATGGCACGGACGATGACTTTCTTCGGCTGTGTGCCGGTGACAATGAACCCACCAATTAGAACATTATCACCTGTTTCCACCAGTAACCGCGTCGAGATGTTACCCAAAGTGCTCGGGGCTGGCATCGGGCCGATATCATACAGGTCCGCTTGGCCGAGCGAAGGAAGCCCAGGGCCACCATCACTGCCGATGCTGCCTCCCGCGATAAGCACCGTCCGGTTGCTCTGCAGAGTTAAAGTGTGCAAAAAACGCCCGGGTGAGAGGTTGCCCGTGGAATTCCAGGTTCCGCTCGCTGGATCATAGAGTTCCGAGCTCGCCGTCGTGCCACCGGGGACGAAGCCGCCGGCGACGAGCACCTTCCCGGTGGGGAGCAGCGTTGTCGCGTGATCTCTGCGGCCAATGGCGAGGCTACCCGTGCCATTCCAGGTCCCGCTCGTAGAATCATACAGCTCCACGCTGCCGAGATAGCCACTCATTCCAGAACCGCCCGCCACGAGCACCTTGCCGTTGGGCAGCAGAGTAGCGGTGTGACCAACCCGCGGCATGGCCAGGCTTCCGGCGGCGCTCCAAGCCCCACTTGCCGGATCATACAATTCCGCGGTAGGGACATAGCCGCCAGCAGCGTTGTTATAACCTCCCACTATCAACACTTTGCCGGTGGGCAGGAGAGTCGCGGTGTGATCATAGCGTGCAGCTGCGAGACTACCTGTCCCGCTCCAGGTGCCGCTCGCAGGGTTGTACACTGCCGCGCTGCCGAAGACATTAGACGAACTGAATAGGCCTGCCGCGATGAGTATTTTGCCGTTGGGGAGCAAGGTCATCGTGTGACCAAAGCGCGGAGGACCAAAGCCGCCTGTGGCGCTCCAGGTTCCGCTCGCAGGATCATAGAGCTCTGCCGTGGCGACGGTTTGGGGGCCGTTTTTCCCACCCGCGACCAGCACCTTACCACTTGGCAACAAGATTGCGGTATGCTCCCAGCGCGGAGCGAGAAGGCTGCCGGTAGCGCTCCAGGTTCCATTCGCTGGGTCGTAGAGCTCCGCAGTGGCGGAAATCGAAGAATTAGAAGCGCCTCCTGCGACAAGAACCTTGCCGTTAGCAAGCACGGTTGCCGTGTGACCATAGCGCGCCACGGCGAGACTGCCTGTGCCGCTCCAGGTGCCACCGCCGCCAAGCTGCGTGAAAATGCCGTCAACTCGAATTCCGCAATCCGCCTGCAGCGCTCGGGGGGCGGCCCCATTCTGCTCGCCAGGATCCAACCCGTCCACCTCGTCCTGCCCTTGTATTTCTGTAGTCAGAAATAGAAGCAACGGCATCGCCGCCAGTCTCATCATCCGGCCAAGACGCGCTGGCCCACGCCCATACAGCGACTTTGCGACTGCTCTCGATTCGGATTTTTTAACGTGCATTTGTCTGGAGGGTTGGAGGCGTTTGATCTCCTCTGAGTCCCACTCTGTTGGGCACGGAGCGGCCCCCTTTTTACGTTTTGAGTGTCTAAGGGCAAGCGAAAAGCTCCGCTCTAGTCGATTAATTCAGGCTGTAAGCCTCCACCACTGCGATTCCTGTCGTGTTTTTCACGCCGCGGACGATCGCGGTGTAGCTGCCCGGCGTGAGATTGTGGACCATCGCCGACTCAAGATCGTTCGACGGCGGTATGCCTGTCGCGATGATCTCAGACTCCTGCGCGGGATCATCTCTCCAATTATTGTTCGATGCGACCAGCGTGCCATTGCCGTCATGCAGGTTGAGGGTCGGATCGGCTAGCGTTCCCGGGAAGGGCAACGATGGGCCGATCGCGCGTACTATCACCCGCAGCGGATTTTGCCCCAGCACAATCAACCCGCCGATCAAAACGTCATCGCCCGTTTGCACGAAGCCACGCGTTGAAATGTTCGCCAGTTTCGAATTGGCGGTTTGATCGAGGTCGTACGCTTCCACGACACCGATGCCCGTTCCGTTGTTAGCGCCGCGCACGATGGCCGTGTAAGCCGAGCCATTGGCCGGCAAGGTCTCCACGATAGCCGATTCCAAATCGTTCGATGGTGGAATACCAGTCGCAAGGATTTCTGATTCCTGCGCGGAGTCGTCTCTCCAGTTGTCGTTGGAGCGGATGAGAGCGCCCGAAGAATTACGCAGCTCGAGGACAGGATCGGCCAGCGCTCCCGATAAAGGCAGCGATGGCCCGATGGCGCGCACGATGATCTTTTTCGGCTGCGTGCCCGTAACAATGAACCCGCCAATTAGAATGTTATCGCCCGTTTCCACGCGCAGTCGCGTCGAGATGTTTCCCAAGGTAGTTGGACTAGCGCCGGGGGTTGGTGTTGGTGTGGGAGTCGCCGCGACAACGGTTAAGGTGAAGTTCTGGGTCGCACTCGGCGCTACACCATTGTTCGCCGTGAAAATAAGTGGGTAGGTGCCAGCCGTGCCGGCGCCAGGTGTGCCGGCGAGCGTCGCAGATCCGTTGTTGTTGTTCGTAAACGTAACGCCAGCGGGCAGCGCGCCGGACTGCGTGATCGCCATATTAGCGCCGGTCGGGAAGCCCGTTGTCGTCACCAGAAATGTCCCTGGGACGCTTCGCGTGAAGGTGGTGCCATTCGGGCTGGTGATGTCAGGCGGCTGATTGACGGTGAGGGTAAAGCTCTGGGTCGCGTTCGGCGACACTCCGTTACTGGCGGTAATCGTAATTGAATAATTGCCCCCGGTCCCGGCGTTAGGTGTGCCGGCGAGCGTTGCGGTGCCGTTATTATTATTGATGAATGTCACTCCACCGGGAAGCGCTCCGCTAGCGGTAATCGACATGCCGGCTCCGGTTGGGCTACCAGTCGTCGTAAAAGTGAAGCTGCCCGCGCTACCGACTGCAAACGTGGTGGTGTTTCCGCTCGTTATTGCCGGAGGCACCAAAAAGGCATTCCGCACCACTTCCGTAATGCTTTCCGAACCGTCGGACTGGCCGGTGCCATAGTAACCGCTAGCGCGGATGTAGATGTTTTGCTCCATTGGCAAATTTAAGCCCGTCACGTTCCAGTTGCTGCCGTTCGCCGTGCCGTTGCCCAAGGGCGCATAGTTCACGTTGTCGGTTGAAGATTCAAAGGCAACGCGCGCGAATTGCACGCCGGAACCGCTGCGCCTCCATGTAATCGTACCTTGCGTCACAGCCAATTCTTGCCCCACGGCCGTGTTGTTCGTCAAACGCGCGAAAAGATGTCGCGATTGTCCACCGATGCTAAAGAAGCTGCCGCCCGCCAGTATCTTACCGTCCGCCTGCAGCGCAATTGAATTCACCCCGGCACTCGCGTTCGGATCAAACGAATCTGCCGAGCCGGTGGCATCCAGCCGGGCTATAAAGTGCCTGGTCTGTCCAGCGATGTTCGTAAAACCGCCACTCACCAGAATCTTGCCATCGGCCTGCACCGCCATGGAAAAGGCGGCATCATTTGCGTTCGGATTGAAGGAATCAGCCAAGCCGGTGGTGGGATCGAGCCGGGCGATCCGGTTGCGCGTCGCTCCACCGATACTCGAGAAACTGCCGCTCACCAAAATCTTGCCGTCCGCTTGTGTCATAACCAGAAGGAGCGAAGCGTCTGCGTTGGGGTTAAACGAATCTGCCAGGCCGGTCGTGGGATCGAGCCGAGCGATGAAATTGCGTGTCGCTCCACCTATGCTGTTTGGCCCCGAGAACTGTCCTGCAGCCAAGATTTTGCCATCCGCTTGCACGGCGATTCCGGGCACAGGAAGGTTCGCGTTCGGATTGAACGAATCCGCCAACCCGGTGACAGCATCCAGCCGGGCGATATAATTGCGCGTTTGTCCGCCGATGTTCGTAAAAAAACCGCTCACCAAGATTTTGCCCTCTGGCTGGACTACGAATGAAGAAACCGCAGAGCTTGCGTCCGGGTTGAAGGAATCGGCCAGGCCAGTCGTGCCATCGAGCCGGGCAATATGATCGCGCGTTTGTCCGCCGATGCTGTTCGTCCCGCTAAAAAGACCCCCTACCAGAATCTTGCCATCCGACTGCACGGCAATCGCGGTGACATTATTGTTGGCGTTTGGGTTGAAACCCATGTCGAGGGACCCGTCCACGTTCAGACGCGCAATGCTATTGCGAGTAACGCCCAGGATTGTGTGAAACCTGCCACCGATGAGAATTTTACCGTCCGGCTGGACTGCGATGACTTGAATTAAGTCACTGAGCGGACCGAGATCGAGCAGCGTCTGGTCGAGCATGCCATTAGTTTCCAGCCGGGCGATCCGGTTGCGCGTCACCGGCGCTCCCCCATTTGGCCCGAGCTGGATGAAATTACCGCCTGCCAAGACTTTGCCGTCCGGCTGCAGCGCGATTGCATTGACAAAACGGTTTTCAAAAGTGTCGTTCGGGTCGACCCTCGGGTCGAAGGAATCAGGCAAGCCAGTTGTGGCATTGAGCCGCGCGATGCCTCGGCGCGGCTGTCCGCCGATGAATCTGAACCAGCCGCCCACGAGAACCTTGCCGTCCGACTGCACCGCGATTGCCTGGACCATTTCATTCGGGTCCGGATTGAACGAGTCAGCCAGGCCGGTCGTGGGATCGAGCCGGGCCATATGATTGCGCGGCTGTCCTCCGATACTCGGCCCGCCGAAGTGAATGAAAAAGCCTCCCACCAGAATCTTGCCGTCCGTCTGCACCACGATCGCATTGATATAACCACTCGCATTCGGGTCCCACGAATCAGCCAGGCCGGTCGTGGGATCCAGCCGGGCGAGGCGGTTACGCGTTTGGCCGCCGATGCTGTTCGCTCCGCTGAAAACGCCGCCCACCAGGATCTTGCCGTCCCCCTGCACTACGACTGAGAGGACACTACCGTTCGCGTTCGGGTCGAAGGAATCTGCCAAACCGGTCGTGGCATCGAGACGGGCGATGCGGTTGCGCGTCTGGCCGCCAATGCTGACGAAATCCCCTCCCGCCAGGACCTTGCCGTCGCCCTGCACCGCGATTGTTGAGACAGCGCTGTTCGCGTTCGGGTCGAACGAATCAGCCGCTCCAGTAACGCCGTCGAGCCGGGCGATATTGTTGCGCGTCTGGCCGCCGATAGTCGTGAAAGTGCCGCCCGCTAAAACCTTGCCATCCGCCTGAACTGCGATTGAAAGGACATTCCCGCTCGCATTCGGATTGAAGAGGGTGTCGAGGGTGCCGTCCGGATTCAATCGGGCAAGGCGATTGCGCGTGACCGCCGCTCCCCCATTGGGCGAGAGCGACGTAAACGTGCCGCCAAGAAGAATTTTGCCATCGGGTTGCACGACTACCACAATGACCTCGCCGTTCGCGTTCGGATCGAAACCGTCCAGCGCGGATTGCCCGCGCACGGTCGCAACTAACAACGTTAACAGCAACGACAGCGTTGTGAGCTTCGCTAGTGCCTGGAGGCGCGTTGAGCTTGGGGAATGCAGCGGCATCGTGACGCCCATCAGTTCGGATTTTAGATTCATATAAAGGGAGGGGGCGGATTGGGGATGCTGGAGGGCGACTGGCCTGGCAGGCAACCAGGCCATGAGAGGCGGGCTCCTTCTTACGCCTTTAGTGTCTAAGCACAAGGGAAAACGCAGTCGCCATCGCGCTCGCTTAAGCGCGCGCGACGGCGCTTTGGAGACCGCCGCTCCTGGTTGATCAATGACGCCCGGTGCGCGCGAGGAGCGGTTCCCACCAACCTCGATTGTCGGCGTACCAATTGATCGTCGTTTCGAGGCCTTCCTTGAAATTGTGGAGCGGTTTCCACTTCAGCTCGCGCTGGGCGAAGGAGGAATCGATCGCGTAACGCCGGTCGTGTCCGAGGCGGTCGGTGACGAAGGAAATCAAGCTCTCCGGTTTGCCGAGCTGGCGCAGAATCAGTTTCACCGTTTCCAGATTCGGCATCTCGCTGTCTCCGCCGAAATTATAAACGCTCCCCGGTTTTCCCTCGAACAGGGCGGCCACGACCGCCGCACAATGGTCCTCCACGTGGATCCAGTCGCGCACGTTCAAGCCGTCGCCATAAACCGGGAGCGCCTCGTCGCGCATCGCGTTAATGATCATGAGCGGGATCAATTTCTCCGGAAACTGGTAGGGCCCGTAGTTGTTCGAGCAGCGCGTCACGATCACTTCCTGGCCGAAAGTTTTGTGGCAAGCCAGCGCCACCAGATCGGCGCCCGCCTTGCTCGCGGAATAGGGCGAGCTCGGCTCCAGAGGAGATTGTTCGGTGAACTTTCCGCTTTCGCCCAGCGAACCGTAAACCTCATCGGTCGAGATCTGGATGAAACGCTGGACGCCATGCCGCCGCGCGCAATCGAGGAGCACCGTGGTGCCCACTACATTGGTGTGAATGAAGTTCTGGGGTGAATTAATGCTCCGATCCACGTGCGACTCGGCGGCAAAGTTCACCACCGCATAAAAGGAGTGCTCGGTCATGAGCGCGTCCATCTGATCGGCGATCGCAATATCTGCTTTGAAAAATTCGTAGCGCTCGCCATGTTCCTCGGCTACGCCGTCCAGATTCGCGAGATTCCCGGCGTAGGTGAGGACATCGACGTTGCTCACCGAAGCAGGCTTGTAATGTTGCAAAATATACCGAATAAAGTTGCTCCCGATGAATCCACAGCCACCGGTAACGAGTATGCGCATGGAAGCGAGTCCTAGCAGTGGAGCGGAG
>Ga0190272_10000437_pt1 | contig 22189 bp, 13 predicted proteins | sample Popmic504T_FD_133746 | JGI IMG/M metagenome (GOLD analysis project Ga0190272, IMG submission 133746) | Populus adjacent soil microbial communities from riparian zone of Shoshone River, Wyoming, USA - 504 T | ecosystem: Environmental > Terrestrial > Soil > Riparian zone | place: USA: Wyoming... | reverse complement strand
TGTTGCTGATCCCCCCGCCACCGCTGTTGGGGAATTTTCCTTGCGCGAAGCCGTTGGCGATGGTCAATCCGGAGATAGTCACAACGCTAGGACCTATCCCCGTTGCCCCTCCCACGTGGAAAATGCGGAAGCTCGGCGTTTTACCGCCAGTGGCCCGAAGGATCGCGAGAACGTCCGCGCCTGGTCCGCTAATCGTTAGGTTCTTGTCGATGAACAATTCTCCGTTAGTCAACGAGATCGGGCTGACCACCTGAGTCATGTCGAACGTGATGGTGGCGTCGGGACAGGCATCCAGAATCGCCTGCCGTAATGAGCCAGAGCCGCTGTTGGCATTGGTCGTCACGATCGGGGAGGTCAGACAGCTCACGACGGTAGTTGAGACGGAAGAGCTATCGTTCTTATTATTGGGATCGACGAGGTCTGAGCTAACCGACGCCGTATTGGTGTAAACCGTGCCCTCCGGCGCATCAGTACTGATGTGACCGACCAGGGTAAAGACGTCGCCGCCCGGGGGCGCCAGGCTGGGATTTGAGCAGGAGATCGTGCCGCCCGAGCCCGGCGCAGGGGTCGAGCACGTCCAACCGGCCGGCGCCGAAAGCGAGACGAAAGTCATGTCGCCCGGCAGCGTATCGTCCAGGGTGGCGTTAATAGCATTATTAGGCCCGCCGTTGACCACTTGAATGGTAAAGGTCACGTCCGATCCGGCGAGCACTTCGTTGGCGTCAGCCAGCTTGGTCACTCCCATGTCCGCGCCCGACTCGATGACACTGGTCGAGGTACTGGAACTATTGTTTTCCTCATTGGGATCAAACGAGGTCGTGCTGACCGACGCCGTGTTGTTGTAGATCGTCCCCGCGGGCGTTCCCGGGGGAACGTGGCCCACCAAGGTAAAAACCTCGCCCGCAGTGGGCACCAGGCTCGGGTTCGAACAAGAGACGGTGCCACCCGCACCCGGGGCCGGGCTCGAGCAGGTCCACCCGGCGGGCGCCGAGACCGAGACGAAGGTCATGTTCCCCGGCAGCGTGTCACTCACCGTGGCGCTCACAGCGTTACTAGGCCCGCCGTTCGTTACCGTGATGGTGTAAGTGATATCCGAATCGGGGGGTACCTGATCGGCGCTAGCCAGCTTGGTCACTCCCAGGTCGGCGTTTGGTTCGGTGACACCGGTGGTGGCGCTGGAACTATTGTTGTTCTCATTGGGATCAAACGTGGTCGCGTCGACCGTGGCCGTGTTCGTGAAGATCGTCCCCACGGGCGTCCCCGGCGGGACGTGGCCAGTCAGGGTAAAAACCTCGCCCGCGGTTAGTGCGAGACTCGGGTTCGAACAGGAGATGGTGCCACCCGCGCCCGGTGTAGGAATTGAGCAGGTCCACCCGGCAGGCGCCAGGAGGGAGACGAAGGTCATATTTCCCGGCAGCGTATCGTCCAGCGTGGCGTTAACAGCGCTATTAGGCCCGCTATTCGTTACTGTGATGGTGTAAGTGATATCCGAATCGGGGGGCACCTGCTCGGCGCTGCCAAACTTGGTTACCCCAAGGTTCGCTTCAGGCTGCGGGGGTGGGCCATCGATTTGTGCCTGAGCGCTGGGTGCCAGGCCGCTCAACAACAGTGCGCCAGCAGCGAAGGCCGCCAAGGATATAAATCGGGTAATATTTCGGGTGCTCATGTGAGGGTCTTTCGAGTAGTCGGGGTGGACTGCGCCCAATCGAACGCCAGAGACTAGCTGCTGTCAATGTTCTCCGTCATGCGACGGGCCCACGGAAGCCAACGAGGTTCGCTACGTGATGATCCATGGAAGATGGATCGTGATCACTTCGAAGAGATGCCTCATCGCTGCATATTGCGTCGCCGCCCAGACCCGCGTAAGAAGACGCTCCCATCTAAGAACATTTCATGAAACTCTCGTTCGAAAGACTGCTCCTTTTCGCGGTCAGCCTCGGCGTCGTTTGCCAGACGGCCGGGGCCGAGCCGAACAAGGACGAAGCCCGGTTCCTCTCCAACGTGAGGCAACTTATCTTTGAGGGACGGCGTAGCGGGGAAGGTTATTTCTCGCCCGACGGCAAGGCGCTCATCTTTCAAGGCGAGCGCGAACCGGACAATCCGTTCTACCAAATCTACACCCTGGATCTTGTCTCGGGAGAGACTCAACGCGTTTCACCGGGGACAGGGAAAACAACCTGCGCTTTCTTCCGTCCGGGGAAAGAGGAGGTGCTTTTCGCTTCGACACACCACGATCCAAAAGCGCGGGAGAAACAAAAGACGGAGCTGGATTTTCGCGCTTCCGGGAAGGAGCGCCGGTATTCGTGGGATTACGACGAGGCGATGGATATTTTCGTGGCACGTCGCGATGGCTCGAACCTTCGCCAGCTGACAAAAGCGAACGGGTACGACGCGGAAGGGAGTTACTCGCCGGACGGCAGCAAGATCGTGTTCTGCTCGCTTCGCGACGCGTATCCACTGGAAAAACTTTCCGCGGAGGATCGCAAGCGCCACGAAACGGATCCGGCTTACTTCGGCGAGATCTATCTCATGGACGCGGACGGTTCGAACCCGCGCCGGCTCACTTCCACGCCCGGCTACGACGGCGGGCCCTTCTTCTCGCCGGATGGAGAACGCATCATCTGGCGGCGGTTCGATCAGAGTGGCGCGATCGCCGACGTTTACACGATGAAGCTGGATGGCTCGGACGAGCGCCGGCTGACCGATTTCAAGGCGATGTCGTGGGCGCCCTTCTTCCATCCGTCGGGCCAGTACGTGGTCTTCACTTCTAACAAGCTCGGTTTTTCAAATTTCGAACTCTACCTGGCCGATGCGGCAGGCGACCACGAACCAGTGCAGGTCACATTCGCTGACGGCTTCGACGGCCTGCCGGTCTTCTCACCCGATGGCAAACAGCTTTGCTGGACGACGGGCCGCACGGCCGACGGGAAGTCGCAACTCTTCCTTGCTAATTGGAATCATGACGCGGCGCTGAAGACCCTTTCACAATCACCCCGCGCCGGTCAAAACCCCGCTCCATCCGCTTCGGCTGCGCCCTCGCGGCCCGAGCGTCAGGGCACACCTGAGATCACAGCTGCCGATCTCCGGGAGGAAGTTGGTTTCCTTGCGGCGGAGGAACGTCAGGGCCGGATGACGGGAAGCGCGGGCGCCCAACAGGCGGCGGAGTACATCGCGGCGCGTTTACGGGATGCGCAACTGAAGCCGGCCGGAGACAACAACACCTTTTTCCAGAAGTTTGAATTCAATGCGGGGGTGAAGGTGTTGAAGGAAAAGAACGAACTCGTCCTGCGCGGAGACGCAAAGACCGAACCGGTCCGGTTCCAAGTCGAGAAAGATTTCGTGCCGCTTTCGTTCACGGAGAACCAGACGGTCGACGCAGAGGTCGTGTTTGTCGGGTACGGCTTATCCGTGCCGGGCCAGGGAGCCGACGGTTACGATTCGTATGCCGGGGTGGATGTGAAGAACAAAATCGCGCTCGTCCTGCGCTACGTCCCGGAGGAGGTCGATCCGAAGCGGCGGCAGGAGCTGAACCGCTACGCCGGGCTCCGTTACAAGGCGATGCTGGCGCGCGAACGTGGCGCCAAGGCCGTGTTATTCGTTACCGGACCGAACTCGCCGAACAAAGGCGAGTTGGTGGCCGCCTCCTTCGATGCGAGCATGGCCAATTCGGGAATCGTGGCCGCGAGCATCTCCGGGAACGTGGCGGACGCGCTCTTCCAGCACACGGGTAAAGACTTGAAATCGCTTCAGTCCGCGCTCGACCGGGAAAATCCCCATGCCGAAAGCGGCTTCACTCTTCCGAATGTCACCGCCCACATCACAGCCGCAGTAGAACACATCAGGAAGGATGACCGCAACGTGATCGCCGTGCTCCCGCCCTCCGGTCCGCCGGAGCAGGCCGAGTACGTCGTGATCGGCGCGCATTACGACCACCTCGGTTTCGGCGAGACCGGCGCGATGCAGCGGAAAGGCGAGGAAGGAAAAATTCATCCGGGCGCCGACGACAACGCCTCCGGAACGGCTGCAGTCCTGGAATTGGCGGCTTCGCTTGCGGAGGAACGGAAAGCGAAACCGCAAGAGTTTCGCCGCGGGATTGTCTTCGCGTTTTGGTCTGGGGAAGAGATCGGCATGATCGGCTCTTCCTACTTTGTCGAGCATCCACCATTCACCCTGTCGAAAGTCGCAGCCTACCTGAACTTCGACATGACGGGCCGGCTTCGAGAAAACAAGCTGAGCCTGCAAGGTGTCGGATCATCAAAGACGTGGCGGCGCTTGATCGAAAAACGCAACGTGGCGGCCGGTTTCACTCTATCGCTCCAGGAAGATCCCTATTTGCCCACCGACGTGACGGCCTTTTATCCGAAGGGCGTGCCGGTGTTGAATTTTTTCACCGGTGGCCATGACGACTATCACCGGCCCACCGACACGGCTGACAAGCTCGATTACGACGGATTGGAGCGAATCACGAAGTTCGTTCGCGCTTTGGTCGTGGATCTCGCGAAAGAGGAGAAGCGTCCCGATTACGTGAAGGTGCAGCAAAGCGCCCAACCTGGCGGTCGCGAAACCTTGCGCGTCTTCCTGGGCACAATTCCCGACTACGCCACGGAAGTAGTGGGCGTGAAACTCGCGGGGGTCCGCGGCGGCAGCCCGGCGGAAAAGGCGGGCTTGCAGCCCGGAGATATCATCGTCGAGTTCGGCAGCCAAAAAGTATCGAACATCTACGACTACACTTACGCGCTCGACGCAGCCAAGATTGGTCAGCCGGTGGATATCGTCGTGATGCGCGACGGCGAGCGCGTGAAAATCACGGTCACGCCGGAGGCGCGGAAGTAGGCCAAACTGTAGGGCGGGGTCGCTGACCCCGCCAGTGTGTCGCACTGCCGATCCAGCAACTGGCGCCGAATTCCGGCGGGGTCAGCGACCCCGCCCTACAGAAGAAACAGAGCGACGTTGCTACTCCTGGATCGCCGGGTTGTCGATCCCGAGCGCGCCGGCCAGATCCGTGAAATGTTCCTGTTCCTGCGCGATGATCTTGCGGAGCACTTCACTGATTCCGAACTCACCCATCGCTTCCGCCTGCCGAATCCGCTCCCGGTAGTTGACGATGGTTTCCTGCTCATTCGCGAGGTCGAACCGGAGCATGTCTTCCGCTTTGTCCGATGTCTTGACTGGCTGAGGGGTCGTGACCGGCGTGCCGTTCAAGTAATCGATTTGCTTCGCTATCAGGATCGCGTGGTTCAGTTCCTCGCCGGCGTGGACCTGCAATTCGCGGGCGATATCTGTGAATTGGGCTCCCTTGATTGTCTGACTGTAGATTACGTAGGCGATGATGGCCTGGTATTCGCGGGCGAGATCCTCGTTCAGGAGCTCAATGAAACGCTCGCGGCTCAGTGGTGGGTCTTTGCTCATGTCCAATAATCACCCGCTCCGCCCAAGTTTCAAAGGCGTTCAAACTGCCGGCGCGTAATCTAATGGAACTGCGCGTGCGCCCGGATCAGTTCCTCGAACGAACTGTATTGGTGGGCTTCAACTTCACCAGGGAACTTCGCGCCGGAACGTTGCCACTTATCCAGCCAATCAGACGAAAGCAGCTCGTGACGGCGGGACGAAGAGACGCGGCACGCCGCAGGGGTAAGCGCAATCGTGGTCTCCAGTTTTTCTCCGGCGTTGCGGCCGCGAGCAACGTAGAAGCCGGCGGCCAGAAGAGCGGCGCGGTTCGCGGTGGAACAAGTGTAGGTGAAGAGTTCGGCGGCACGTCCCGCGCAAGCTTCGAACACCTGGCGAAATGCGCTCCAAGTCCACTGATCGCCGGAGGTCTTGGTGGAAAACATGTCGTAGAAAATAAGGTCTGGCGGAGCGGGAGCCGTGGACATCGTTTCGAGGAAATCGCCCGGTAGAAGCAGCCAGCTTAAACCCGCATGGAGCCGGGATTGCCATTGGCCTTCTTTCAGAATTCCGGCCGGGCCACCATGACGCAGATAAGGAAAGTCGCGGCTGTGCCGGAAGGCGAGCCACAAGGAGTCGAGGTCGTTTTCGAAGCTTATGATTCGCAGCGGACGCACTGGAGCCTTTTGCGCCTGCTCTTCATAGCAAAGGATCGCCGCCATCGCATTCGCGGCTGCGCCGAGCCCGACGTCCCAAATAACCAACGGCGCGGCGCTCTCCGGATTTTCGCTGGCGGACAGCCGGACGCGCTCGGCCAGGTTGGATTGCTCAATGTAAAGGCTCCTCGCTTCCTCCATCGGCGGCGTGCGCGAATGCATGATCTCGCCCGACGAAATTTGGCGGATGCTGGCAAAACCCTCCCACGCCACGTGCACTTCGTAATTTCCCAAGGTGCGGAGCTTCGTTCGCTTCGGTTTCTGCGCGCGGATCGGATTATCGAGATCGGACTCGTGCAGGAACGCGCGCTTCTCGCGATAGAGGTCGAGGAAGCTATCGGCCAGAATGCTTTCGCGGATCTCGCGCATAAGCTGATGATAGAAATGGATGTTGTGCTTCCCGAGCAACTGCCACCCGAGCGTCTCGCTCGTCTTGGTCAAGTGATGCAGATACGCGCGTGAGTAGCGCGCGCAGGTGGGGCAGGCGCACGACGGGTCGAGTTTCTCCTCAGAGAATTTGTAAACGCCGCGGCGCATCTGCAAGAACCCCCGCGAGGTGAAGACGGCGCCGCGCTGAGCGAGTTGCGTCGGCATGATGCAATCGAACATGTCGACACCGCGATGGACGGCTTCAAGAAGATCGAGGGGCGTGCCTACCCCCATAAGGTAACGCGGTTTGTTCTCCGGCAGAAGGTGCGCGGTGAATTCGCATACGTCTTCGCGTTCGCTCTTGCTCTCCCCTACCGCCAGGCCGCCGATGGCGAACCCGTCGAACGGCATTTCCCCCAGAAAGCTCGCGCTTTCCCGTCGCAATTCCTTGAAAAGCGCACCTTGCACAATTCCAAAAATCGACTGCGCTGAATCTCCGCGCGCGGCGAGGCTCCGCGCCGCCCAGCGATGCGTGACCCCGAGTGCGGCCCGCGCCGTCGCTTTATCCGCAGTCGAGGCGATGCAATGATCGAGCGCCATCATGATATCGCCGCCGATCGCCTTTTGCGTCTCGATGCTGACTTCCGGGCTGAGCAGGATCGTCTTCCCGTCCAGGTAACTCTGGAAAACCGCGCCCTCCTCGCTCATCGCGCGGGAGTGCGGTAGCGAGAAAATCTGAAACCCACCCGAGTCCGTGAGGACAGATCGTTTCCAACTCATGAAACCGTGAATGCCGCCCGTGCGCCGGAAGACTTCGGGACCTGGGCGAAGCAAGAGATGGTACGTGTTGGCCAGCAGGATCTGCGTGCCCGCATCCTCGAGCGTCTGCGGAAGCTGCGCCTTTACCGTGGCCTGCGTTCCCACCGGCATGAAGAGCGGCGTCCGAACCTCATTGTGCAGAGTCTGAAATGTCGCGGCCCGCGCGCGCGAGCCTGTCGCCTGCGCATCGAGGCGGAAATTCAAGCGGGAGCCACTCATAACCGGGAATGAATACTAATGGCGCAATCGGTTCGTTGCCGGCAGGTTTTTTTGGAACCCATCTTGAACTAGCTTTCTTCGTCTTACAGCGATTTCAGGCGCACGGGAAGGTGCCTGGGCGAAAGCTCCGCATCCTCCCCGGGCTGCCAGGATGCGCTTGCGGGGTCGCAGATGTCGGACACGCGTCTTTTTGCTTCACAGTCCCAGCCGGCCTTGGATAAAGTCCTCGCAACCGAGCCATGTCGTACTCCCCGGATTTTCTACACGACGTTTTTGTTAGCTACGCATCGCCAGATGAGAAGCTCGCCGGGTTGATCTCCTATTTCGCCACCCGTCTGAAAGAAAACCTGGCGAGCCAAGGCGTGCGTGACGGCGTTTCGATCTTTCTCGACAAAACCCGCCTCGAAGACGGAAGCAGTCTCAGTAACCAAATTCTCGCAGGAGCGGAGTCCACAGCAGTGATGGTGGCTTTTCACTCGCTGGCCTACGACGATTCAGCGGATTGGTGCCATCGGGAGTATCACGAGTTTATTCAGGCGAATCCAAATATCGAGGGCCGCTTCTTTCTCATTGCTTTGGACGGGGAAAGTTTGCCTACCGCATCGCCCGTATTTTCGGGGGTTGACCGACACTTCCGTTCTTTCTTTACGGAAAAGAGTGGCCGGCCCTTCTCGTTTTCGCCGAAAAGTCTAGACTACAAGAACTCCGAGGAGCTCACTCTCGAGGAAGAGATCAAATCGCTCGCCAGCCAAATTGCGAAAACCCTCCGGCGGCTGCGCGAGGGCTCCCCAAAAAAACGCGTTTTCCTGATGGCTTCAGACGTATTCGACAAGCAAGCGCGGAACCTTCAGGCCAGCTTAACGGACTCGGATTTCATTGTTCTCAAATCATCGCCCTGGCTGGATAAAGAGACTCGGCTCAGCTTAGCTCACAAAGGGATTGAGCGTGCCCATCTGGTGATTAATATCCTGGAAAACTTGGGAACCGCAGCGCCATCAAAGCCTATAGTGCACGTGGGCGAGCAAATCGAAATCGCCGCGAGTCTTCACAAGCCCTGGCTACAGTGGCTCCCGAGCCAAAACCATGGCCTTTCGGACGCACAGATAGCGATCCTGAAGACAAAGGCAGAAGTCATCGCGGCAAGTCTCGAGGAGTTCAAGAAGATTGTTATCGCACGGTTGACCCGGCCGGAGACGCCGCCTACCGCACCGCCACCCTCTGTTCCCGGCGCAGCCAGATCCGCAGTTTCTCCGCCGTTCCCACTTTTTATCAGCGCCTCGGCCGATGCAAAAGGCGCTTTAGCGGACCTCGTCAGGTTAACGAGGGCCATGGAAATAGGGTACGATGGGCATGTGGATAAGTCGGCGGACAATGATTCCGCGGCGATCGAAACCTGGTGCCGCCACATCAAAGAAAGCATTGCGACCTTTCACCATACGGCAGTGGTTTTCGTAGATGGTTTGTGCCCGAGTGAGTGGATCGACACCCGGCTAAGAAATTATCTCGTACTCGAGCGCGATCTCCCAAGTACGCCGAAGACGGCCGTGTGTAATTGTCCGCCGTTACCAAAAGGCGACCTCAGGTATTTCCGGCCTCCACCAGGACGCGTAACTTTCCTCCCTTGCGACGACGATGCGGCGTTACGCGAATTTCTCCTCCGGTGACCGAGCCCGATTGTCCTTACCCCGGACTGCGCCCCTTTCGGCAGTCTGAAGCGAAGTTTTTCTGCGGCCGCAGCCAGCATCGGATTGAATTGCTGACAAAGCTGGAGCAGTCGCGTTTTGTCGCGGTGGTGGGAGCGAGCGGCTCTGGGAAATCGTCGCTGGTGATGGCCGGCCTGCTTTGCGACATCGCCGATGGAATGCTGCTGGAGGTGCCTTCCGGAAAAAGCCGGGTGGTCTATTTCAAACCTGGCCTCAATCCCTTCGCGTCACTCGCTTCGTCGTTAAGCGAGAAACTGGACGCGGAGGTGCGCGAGGTCGAGCGCGTGCTGCGGCGAAGCGCGTTCGGTTTGGGCAACGTCCTCGATCTTTTTGACCCCAAAGGGACGGACGCCTACGTCGTGGTAGCCGATCAGTTCGAGGAACTTTTCCGTTTCGCCACTCTGAGCAAGAAGGAAACTGAGGCGCCGGATTTTCAGCAGGACCGCAAGGATGCCCCTTTGCTTGATGGCGTGCATAACGAAGCGCAGGCCTTCGTCGATCTTCTTCTCGAAGCCACCAGGAATGAGCGGCGCCAGGTTTTCGTCGTGCTTACAATGCGCTCGGATTTCCTGCACCGCTGCGAGGCATTCGATCGCTTGCCCGGAATGATTAGCGCGCACCAGTACTTGACGCCCCGCTTGCAACGCGATCAGCAGGCCGACGCCGTCGCGGTTCCCTTGAAGCACTTTCAAGCAACGATCAAACCCGCTCTCGTCAACCTCATCCTGAACGATCTCTCTCCGGAGCAGGACCAGCTCCCTATTCTACAACATGCCCTCGCACGCATCTGGCTGGCCGCTCAAGTTCGAAAGAGCAACGAACTGGCGATCGCCGACTATAATACAGTGGGCGGGATCGCAAACGCGCTGAACGAGCATGGCGAGGACATCTTAGAAGACGTCTTCGGTCGTAGTGGCAGGCGGCTGGGACAATCTGGAGTGGGCAGTTTCTTTCGCTGCCTTGCGGAATTCGATCCTACCGGAACCCTTGTTCGACGGCCTCGGACCGTCGCGCAAGTGGCTGACGAATCAGGATTGTCGACGGATGACGTTCGCCTGATTGCCAACTGTTTTCGGGCGAATTTCACTCATTGGCTCATGCCCATGATCGAGCATAAAGCGGAGCTGAAGGACAACGATGTCCTGGATCTCACCCACGAAAGCTTGGTCAGGAAGTGGAAAAGGCTTGGAGCAAAGCCATTGGAGATTCTCCCCAATGAAAGCAAAAGCATGGAGTTTCGGCGTGCTTTCGCACAGGACCTGGGCTGGATGGGGATCGAGCAAGATAGACGCGACAGCCTCCTAAGAATCAAAGAGAGAATGATGGACGCGGGCTGGAAAAGCGATGGCACCTCGCCGGGAGCGTTCGCGCTCCTCATGCGAGTAATCGCACCTTTTAGTTCCCTCCCCCTCACTCGGATTCAATTCTCTCGCCACGCTAAAGCCCTGCGGTCGCCGACTCCAACGCCCGCGTGGGGACGGCGATACGGCGGGGCGATTAGGGCAACTCGCCTTTTCCTGCGTCTCGTCTTGTTTCGGCTGGTTCTGTTTTGGGCGGGGTTGGCCGTCATAGGGGGCACGATTTTTTATCTCTATGTGGGGAAGCGCCAGCAGGCACAACAACTGAAATTTTCGGAATTGCAGTTAGAGCTGGCTAATTTAGTCAGCAAAGGCGAAGCGGATTCGCTTGCGGCGCGGATCGCCGCCTCCCAAAAGCAGAATGAAAGCCTTGTCGCGGAATTGACGGACGCGAAACAGACGATCGAGCAAGTGCAGGACCGGCTGAGCAAACAGGAGAGAGTCCTGGAAGCAGCGAATGCACTCGTTTCAGGTGCGCCGAACCTGATTTTCAACAAGCTGCGCGATCTGTTGCAAGTCCAGGGATATCGTCCTGAAGTCGTGACTACGGCTCCCGTCGAAGCCGAGAATATCCTTTCGCGTGCAGTCGCGATTCCGGCGCACGACAAAGCGGTCGAAGCGGTAGCATTCCTGGAAATTGACGGCGCGCCCATGATCGCCAGCGGCGCCCTGGACCATAGGACAAAACTTTGGAAGCTAGATGGCAGTTTCGCTGATGTTATCTTCGAGCACGATGCCACCTCGCTCACGACGGTCGATGGGTCGCAACTTGTGACCGCGAGCGCAGATGCTTTTTGTCGAGTCTGGACGCGACCAAACCTACGTGCCGAATTCAGGCTTGCCCCAGCCGCCCCTGGCGAAGGCGTTGTCAGCGGCCAAGTAGTTTCGGGTGGACGCGTGCTTATGGGAACTACCCGCGGACGCATCGCACTGTGGGCCCCTGGAGCAGGGCCGCCGAGCTTCTTCCCCACACAAGACACCAGTGTGGTTAATTCGATAAATTACCTAGCTTCTCGGCAATGGGTCCTTAGCTCGCACGATAGCGGGTTAGTGCAGCTATGGAGCATTAAGGCTAATCCGCCGAGATTGCTACAGTCCCGCAAGTACGGATCACCCGTTAGCGCCGCTTCCATCGATCCTACCGGGAAGTGGGCTCTGATTCCCACCGGAACAAAGGACGTAGATCTCATTCGTATTGAAGTACCAGATGAAAAGGGGGGCGGGCCGTCCGAAAAGACTTACTCGCTCCCTCATCAGGCTTTGGTGGTCATGGGACGTTTCAGTGCAATTGGCGGTCTCCTTGCGACCGCCGATAATCGCGGACGAATCTACCTTTGGTCACTCGCCTCTTTTGGAACACCCTCGGAAAAGAAACCTCCTGAAGCGCTTATTTTAAGCGGGCACAGCAAGAGAGTTACGGCGCTGAGATGGGATCCGAATGGGCGCTGCCTGGCAAGCGCGGATGAGAGTGGTACGATCCTCCTCTGGCAGGACCCGGTTAAGCGCGTAGCCACCCGGAATGCTCGTTTGCCATTCGTCCTGCCTGGGCACGAGGCGGCGGTAAAGGGCCTTGCCATAAGTCGGAAAGGGTTATTCATCGCAACGGCCGGCGCTGACAAGATAGTGCGGATCGCACCCTTTTATCCGACCTTTGCTGGTAAGTGCCAGTTGGGGTTTGGCGGCCTGAGTGACGCCGGAGTGGCGCCCGGAGAGGGGCTGGCACTGTTCGATCAAAATCAGGTAGCTGCTCGCCCCGACCTCTTTTTTTCCGATCAGGAGCTGGCAGACAAAGGCCTCTCCGATGCCGAGATTGCGAAGCTCGGGCCTGCGCGTCGGCTGAAAGCAGATCAGCTCTACGTAGCCGCGCGGTGGGATTATTCGCTCACTTCCCGCGCTTTCCTCCGCGGCACCAGAGTCAAAGTGCGCAATTCGAAAACGGGGAAGGAAGTGTTTGCGCAACCCGTCGATTGGGGTCCGAATGCTTCCACCGGCGCCGTTGCTGACTTATCGCCCGGTCTTGAGAAGGCACTTGGGGTGATGATCGGCGACAAGGTCGAAATCGGTATCGATCTTCTCACGCTGCCCGAAGCTAGCGCTCCGGCTAGCGCGGAATGAGCATCTGCCGATAAACCGCTTCGTACTGAGGAACAATATTGGCCGCCGTGAAATACTTCTCCGCACGCGCGCGACCCCGTTCGCCAAGTTGACGCGCGAGATCCGGTGAATCGGCCAGCGCATCGAGCGACGAGGCCAGGGCGGCAATGTCGCCGAACTCATGGAGATGAGCGGCCCCATCTACCACCTCGGGAATTCCGCCGATGCGGAAGGCGACGACCGGCTTGCCGAAAAACAGGGTCTCGAGAATGCTCAGGCCAAAGCTTTCGTTCTCCGAGGTGTAGAGCCCGGCATCGGCGGCGGGCAAATAATTCTCTACCGCCGCCGCATCCTCCCGGATGATGACGTGCTCGCGCAGACCGAGTTCGTCCAAAAGCGCTTCATAGGGGGCGAACGAACCGCCGGCCAAAATCAGCAGCCTGATTCGGTCCCGATTCGATGTGCTCGCAATCACGCGCAAGAGGAGATCGATACGCTTGACCGGCCTGAGATTCGACATGTGCACCACGAGAAACTCGTCCGAGACTCCAAGCTCGCGTCGCACTTCTTCGCGACTCCGGGAAGGTGCCGCGGGTGTAAAGAAATTCGGAATGACCTGGATCGGTTCCCGGAGTCGAAACGTCTCCTCCGTTTGTTGTCGCAGCCATTCCGAGACCGTTGTGACCGCATCGGAATGGATGAGCGCGTGTTCGATCGCGGTCCGGTATTGAGGATTTGGACCGAGCAAGGTCATATCCGTGCCGTGCAACGTCGTTACGACTTTCGGCGCAGAATTACCGATCATTTCCGTGGCAAGGAAAGCCGCCGTCGCGTGCGGCACGGCATAATGCACATGGAAAACATCCAGCTCATCGTGCCGGCCTACCTCGGCCATTCTAACCGCCAGCGGGAGAGTGTAATCGGGACAGGGGAATACGCTGCTTTGACCGACGGCGACCTGATGGAAGTGAATTCGCGGCAGCGACAGGTCGAGCCGGACGGGTTTGGCATAGCTAAAAAAATGGACCGTGTGGCCACGGGCCACGAGTTCCGTGCCAAGCGCAGTCGCGAGAATTCCGCTCCCCCCGATTAAGGGAAAGCAGGTGATCCCGATTTTGAGCGGTCGTGAACTCATTCCGGTCCAGTATACGCCTTGTCCGCGTCCGAAATCTCATCGCGTTGGACGAAGGTCACACCGGGCGCGTCTGTTTCGTCGAGATATTGGCGCTCACCCGCCCCGGCCACATAATGGGTGCAACGGATGACCGATTGCATCCAGCGCAGACGCGTGTCGCGGGTTGGGCTGATCTGGGTCGCGTCGTATGGTTGGGACGGCAGCTCCAGATAGCGATCCGCGCCTTTGTGGAGGAGCAGTTTCCCATCGCGATGCCGCGCCCGAACGACTTCTCCCTCCCAGGGAACGTCCACAAAATAATCATCGACCGGCGTGGCTCGTTTCCGGAACTCGGGATCGCCCGAACGTTCCACCCGAATTCCCTCCAGCAAACCCATTCGGGCATACATGTCGTGGCAGAACTCAGCGACGCTGGAAGCCTCAATACCTTTGAAGTGGTCGACCAGCTCGGGTCCGACATAGTTTGGCAGCTGGCGCGCAAGCTTCGTCTGCCATTCGGGCAGGACAGTCTTGGCAAACAATGGAGAAAATTGTTTCTGGATCTTGTTCGCAAACTGGAAATTCAAGGAGTCCTCCCGTCCGGTGTGCCGCTCGCGCAGGACGGTGACCGTCTCGCGGCAATCGTGATCGCTGTCGTGAAAAAAGAATACGATCTCGCCGCCAATCTCCTTTTGCAGCCGGCGCGCGGCAGAGATCTTGGCGTAGAGAAAGCGCTTGGGGAAAAAGCCGCACGGCTGTTGCCCGAAGCAGATGATCGGCTCAGCCATGGTGTTCGATCAGGCTGGAGCTGGTCCAGACGGATCGTTTCGGAAGAGCAGCTGTTGCAGGATCGGCGCGATGAGCAGCACGCCGCCGCAGCCGATCACGTTATACCAAAGATAGCCAATATTAGAGGTAAAGAAGAGTGCGAGCACGAGCGTTTGCGCGATCAGACCGGCGTAGAATACGGCGGACCCTCGAACCCCGCGCAGAAAGAAGGCAACCAGGAAAAGGCCGAGGATGCTGCCGTAGAAAACCGAGCCGAGGATATTGCCGGCCTCGATGAGATTTTCGACCAGGCTCGCAAACGAGGCGACGGCGATCGCCACCAATCCCCAGGCCAGGGTCAGCCATCGAGTCGCGACGACGTAGTGATGGTCCGTGGCCTTCGGCCGGAGAAGAGGCCGATAAAAATCAATCGCACTGGTCGATCCAAGTGCGTTCAAGACGGCAGACGTTGCCGACATCGTGGCGCAAAAAATAACGGCCACCAGCAAACCGACGACTCCATGCGGCAGGTGATCCAGCACAAAGGTAATGAAGACGTAATCGGAGTCCTTGCTCTTCGGGTTCGCGCCTGCCTCGATGAGAATTTTCTTCGTGTTATCCCGAATGGAGCGCGCCTGCGCTTCGAAGTCGCGGACCTGGGCAGTTAACGTCTCCGACTCCGCCGCAGAAGCCTTGGGCATGGCCTGGAGCGCGTCGCGCTTCCGGGTGAAGACGTCATCAAACTGCGTTTGCAAGGCGCTGAGCTGCGGACCGTGGCCGTTTTCGATGGCGCGTTGATAACTCGGCTGATTGAAAAACAGCGGCGGCTTCTCGAATTGATAGAAAAGAAAGATCATCACCCCAAGGAGCAGGATGAGAAATTGCATCGGCACTTTCACGATGGCGTTAAAAAGCAATCCGATGCGACTGGCGCGGAGGGAACCGCCGGCGAGGTAACGCTGCACCTGCGATTGATCCGCGCCGAAGTAAGAAAGCGAGAGGAAAAATCCACCCAGAATGCCGGACCAAATCGTGTAGCGCCGGGACGGATCGATCGAAAAATCGACCGCTTCGAGTTTTCCCATTTTACCCGCCATGGAAAGCGCAGCGCTGAAGGAGAAGTCCTCAGGCAGCCGATGGACCGCGATGCCAAAGGCAAGCGCCATTCCGATCAGTATGACCAAGATCTGATAACGCTGAGTGAGGCTGACGATTTTTGTCCCGCCGACCACCGTGTAGGCAATGACAAACCCGCCGGCCAGCCAGATGGTGAGATTCAAATCCCAGCCGAGCACAGCGGAAAGAATGATGGCTGGCGCATAGATGGTAATGCCGCCGGCGATTCCACGCTGCACCAGAAAGAGAAACGCGCCCAGCAGGCGCGTCTTTTGGTCGAAGCGCTGGCCCAGATATTCGTAGGCCGTGAAAACTCTCAGCCGTTGGTAGATCGGAACGAAAATCGCGCAGACGACAATGAGCGCGAACGGTTGCCCGAAATAGTTTTGGATGAACCCGATGCCGCTTTCGTAGGCCTGACCGGGCATCGACAAAAACGTGATCGGACCCGCCTGCGTCGCCATGACGGAAAGGCCGATGGTTCCCCACCGGATGCTGTGGTCACCTTTGAGATAATGCCGAAGATTGGGATGTCCGTACGTGCGCCAAATTCCGTAAAGCGGGATCGCGAGAATGGTCGCGAACAGGACGATGTAATCGAGCCGGTTCACGAAAACCGGAGAGTGAACGCGTAGAGCAACGCGACCTCAATGGCGAAAAGAACGATGGCGCAGGCGTAGGCCTTGCGCCAGGTGCCGAAGACCGGCGGTCGATCTTGCTCGCTCATTTCGCGTCGCGGAGGGAAACCATGTTGGCGAAAAGTCGATATGCTCCGGGCACCCCGGCCGGCAACTGCCGGAACCACGCGAGGCCGGTGTAGACGAAATAGCCGCTGCCCGATTTTGCCACGAGCAACCCACCATCGAGCGGCTTATCTCCCGGATCGTTGCACGAAAGGATCGGCGTCCACGCGGCATCCCATTTGTTCGGAAAATAGAGCCCGCGCTCCTGCACCCATCCCTTGAAATCCGCGGCGGTGATCTTGTTCGGCGAATTCATCACCGGATGATTCGAGGCGAGAATCCGCATCTCCGCAGTTTCGTCTGTGACCCGGTCGCGGGAAAGCTCCAGCAGGTATGGGCCGATCTCTTTCGTCTTGAGGTCGACCGTTGTGTTGTATTGGGCGACGACCACACCGCCGGCCTTCACGTAAGCGAACAATTCAGGCAGCCAGTTCGCGATCCAGTCGTGCGTGTTATAAGCACGAATTCCGAGCACGACCGCGTCGAATTGTCTGAGGTTTTCCGCGGTGATGTCGGCCACCTCCAACATCTTTACGGTGTAGCCGATTTGCTGAAGGCTTTGAGGAATTTCATCGCCCGCTCCGGGAATATACCCGATCAGTTCGCCTTTTTTCCGAACATCGGCTCGGACGATTTTTGCTTCTGCCGGAGGCATCAGGAGGTGGGCGCCAATGTGGGGATAGGCGATCCGATCGCGGGCGAACGAGTGATCGCGCCCATCGACCTTCACAATCGCGCGCAGCGTGCCCTCCCCGGCACTGGGCGGCGGATGAAGGGTGAAGGTCGAAAAAGTTTCGGCGTTGGCTGATTTCAGGTCGATCGGCGAGGACGCCGGCTCGATCCGCCAGCCGGTCGGAGCCTCGAGCCGGAGTTGACCGGCCACCGCGCCCGTGGAGGCCGTCACGCGGACTTGAATTGCTTTCGGTTTGTCGTCACCGAAAACGAATGATGCGTTCGGTAAATTTACAAAGACGGGCGGCGCGATGACCAGGTCTTGTCGCACTTCACCGACAATCGGATCGACTGAACGGTACTTCGTATCAACGACGTAACGAAGATCCTGATCACCGACGTGCAAAGCCACTTCCACTGGAAACGCCGGCGGGTTTTCGGCCAAGCCGATCAGGGTTTGTTCTTCGACCACAAAAGTTCCGAGCATCGCCCGCTTCCGGAGCCAATACGGCTGCGACCAGGTGACATTTTTCGGAACAGTGGGCCCGAGGTCTTTCGCAACAAGCTGGTCGCCCGGCAGCGGCAAATCCAGTCTGAGAGTTTCCCCTGAGACAGGTGTCCGCACCTCGAGCAATTGCACCGGCACTTTCGAGCGATTGATGGCCTCGAATTTTATCGGCAACGGCTGAGCGGCCGAAACCGCGGCGATCGCGGTTGAGCTTTCAATGCTGAGTCCGAGACAGGCCGCGATGAGCGAATCGACTTCGACCCGTTTCACTTCATACCAGTTTGGAGAGACGCCCGCCGTGGCATCCGGCGATTTGGACGGGTCGGAGCTCGTTCCAGCTGAGATTTTCTCGGTGAGCGCCTTCCGAAGTTCCAGGAGTTTGGGAATGGACGCCGCGGGATCTGCCGGGACGAATGTTGAAAGCAATTGGTCAATCTTTTCGGCAATCGCCTCCGATTTCGGCAGGCGGGCCCAGGTCGCGTCGACACCATCGAACAACCCGCTCGTGATCGGCGCGCCGTCGAGCACCTTGAAATATTCCTTCCGCGCCCCTCGGATAGGCGGTCTGCCCACCCCCTGGCTCTTGTGCATGCTCACACTGGCGGCCGCGATCTCGGTAAACGCCTTGCCCAGAAGCGGACTGAACCCGCCGGCCTCGATTGTCGCCAAACCGGTGGGATCGAAGGGAATGTTGCGGTTCGAAAAAAAGAACGGCGAGGTGTTCCAAACCAGGCGCACCGGTTTCCAAACCTCAACGAAAGCCAATTGTTCCGGAAAGCGTTTCGGATCGGCCGCCGCCTGAAAAGCCTCGCGCGCGAGAAGCGCGGAGGCGGTGTGGTGTCCATGGGTTTTGTCGTCGTCCGGACTGAAACGCGTGACGACAACATCGGGGCGAAAACGCCGGATCACCCAAACGATGTCAGCCAGGATCTTGTCGCGATCCCAAATGCGTAACGTCTCCGCGGCATTTTTAGAGAAACCGAAGTCGACCGCGCGGGTGAAGAATTGCCGGCCATGATCGAGGCGGCGCGCGGCCAGAAGCTCGTGCGTCCGGATGAGGCCGAGCCGTTCTCCCAGCTCCGGTCCAATCAAATTCTGGCCGCCATCGCCGCGGGTAACGCAAAGATAAGCAGTTTCATAAAGCGAACCGTTCGCCCACAACGCCATCAGGTTCGTATTTTCGTCGTCAGGATGCGCGGCGACATAAAGGACCCGCCCGAGCACTTTCAATTTCTGGAGCGCGACCTGGATCTCCGCTGCGTTCATCGGCGCGGGAAACATCGGCGGAGGTGAATCAGCTGCTCGCATAAGAGTCGTGGCCGCAAAAAGGAAAGCAGCTGTTCTCGAGAGAATGCGCAGGCCAGCAATCATGAGCGTAACAATAGAATCCCAGCGAGCGCATCGCCCATCGCGATCGTCGTAAGCAACTTCGCTTATTTGTTGATGTCCTGCTTCGCCTGCAGACGCTCGAGGAGCGGTTTCAGGGCAGTCCTTTGCTGCTCGGAAATCGCCACTGCTTGCGCCTTCTTGACGTCTTCGACCGCACCGCCAAAGTCACCCGCGGCCGATTTCAGCCGGGCGTTCGCCAGATGTCCGAACGGACTTTCGGGATAGCGTTTCACCACTTCCTTAAGAATCTCCATGGCTTCGGCCTCCTTCTTCTCAAACATCAGTCGGCGAGCGTAAGAATAGAGCTGCGGCGCCGTCGTCTTGGCGATGGCCTTTTCCCAGGTCTTCTTGGCGTCCTCAGGCTTGTTCATCGCCTTCTGAACATCGGCCTTCGTGGAGAGGTTCTCAAAGCGCTCCTCGTTTTGGATCGATGCGTCGGCCCACTTCAGCGCCTCATCCAGGTTGATCTTTTTCGTTGCAAGAAATTGCGCGGCCTGGTTGAGGGAGTCCCATTCGTACTGCTCTCGTCCGCGCATCTGGTCGCGGATACTCGCCACCGTCGTTTCATCACTGACCGAGACCTTGAACGGCACCGCGATTTTCTCCCACTTCATCGTCACCATGGCTGAGTCGGGCTTCAGGTCTTCGAACTCGAATTCGAGGGCTTCCTCCATTTCAGCCGGGCGGGGTTTAACGTTTACGCGGAGCGCGTCTTCCTCCTGTTTGTAAGTGTAACTGCCCCACGCGCTCGACATCTTCGAGAAAATCACCGTCCACGAATCCGCCGTTGGGATCATATGCAGTCCATAGGTTCCTTTGGCGAGCGGCTGTCCTTCCACCGAAACCGCATCGCTAAATTTGATCGTGGTGTTTTCGTTCGCGCCTGCCCGCCAGACTTCTCCGAGCGGAACAACGCCGCCCCAAATCTTTCGCCCATTCACGAGCGGGCGATGATAAGTGATCGTGATATCGGTCAACCCGACGCGCTGCTTGTTGACCGCGAGCTGACTGGCGTCCGGCAACTGAAGATCGGCCTGAGATGTTGCGATCGTCGCCAGAAGTGCGGTTCCGAAAACAAAGATGTTCTTAGCGTTAAGTTTCATGGTGATTGGGCTAAACAGTTCAACCGCAACAGAAGCGCAGACAAGGAGAGATTACGGAATAATCGTTTGATGCGGCCCAAAGGGCGGGGCGGTTTCATGAAATGTCCGGTCCAATCTGACGCCAGATTTTTTCAGCCGGAATTGATCCCAAATTCGGAACGGAAAATCCCGAGCGTGAAACGGAACCGCGGCACATTTTTGAGCGGTATTTTACATAACATCTTCATTATTATGCACTTATAAGTGCTGCATCTCAGCTGGCACGGGCTTTGCATAAGGGTTCAGCGTCAACCCATTAAACCTATGAAACAAAATACTCTCTCTGCCGAAGGCTTCGAATCGACCTACGCCCTGCTCGTCCGCTCGGAAGAAAAGGAACGCAGCATCTTTGAAGGCGCTGCCTACCTCGTCTTCGTTTTCACCGCGATGTTTTCGATCTGGCAAATGGTGCAACAGCCGGTCGCGTTGCCAAAGGGCAACGTGATCCACACCAGGTCGGTCGCGTATTCCACGGATACGGCTCAACGATCGTAATCGGCAACGCAGTCCAGGAACTCCGTTGCGATTAATCGCCGCCATTTTATTTGCTTCCGCCGTGCTTTGCCAGGCGGCGGAGAGCGCTGCTGGCCGTTGGGAAGGGTCAGCGCAGGTTCCGGGAGGAGAGCTCAAGCTCATTCTCGATCTGGCTGAGGAAAGTGGCCAGGGCTGGATCGGGTCGATTATTATTCCGGGATTCGGAGTTAAAGGCGCGCCGCTGGTGGACCTAAAGGGACAGGGATCCGACCTGGCCTTCGCCATCAAAGGCGTTCTGGGAAACGAAGGCGCCGGGCAGGCAGAAATCAGGGCGCATTTAACTGCGGATGGCCATCTCTCCGGAGATTTTGTTCAAGGTGGAAATACGGCGGCCTTCACCTTGAAAAAGACCGGGCCGGCGCAAGTCGAGCTTCCCCCGCAAAGCACTGCGGTCCGCAAGGAGCTCGAAGGGGAGTGGAAGGGTGAGTACGAACTGAATGGATACGCGCGTCACGTCACGATGAAGTTTGCGAATCGCGGTGCGGAGGGAGCTGCGGTCGAATTTGTCATCGTCGGCAAGAAAACGAACAACGTGCCGGTGAGTCTCGTGACCCAGGAAGGCGATTTTCTCTTCCTCAAGTCCAACGAGTTCGGAATCACTTACGAAGGCCGCTTTCGGAAAGAGTCGGGGGAACTCAACGGCACTTTCACCCAGGGCCCGTTCGAATTGCCGCTAGTGATGCGGCGGGCGCAATGACGACCTGCTCATGAGCATTTCCAGAATCGCCCTGGCATTGATCGCTTTGTCCTCCGCGCAAGTCGCGCAGGCGCAGTCAATGTTTCGCGGCGATGCGGCGCACTCCGGAACGTATGCGGGTCAGGCGCCGCGCCAGTTTCATCGGGTGAAATGGAAATTTCCGACCGGCGATCGCATCGTCTCGTCGCCGGTCTGGCACGACAAGGCACTCTACTTCGGGGGCGACGATGGGAACATCTACGCCGTCGATGCGGAAAGCGGACGGCAGATTTGGAAACGCACGACCGGCGGGCCAGTGCCTTCCACACCTGCGGTGGCGAATGGGGCTGTCTATGCCGCCAGCTATGACGGAAAGTTCTATGCGCTCGACGCGAAAACCGGAGCGATCAAATGGAAATTCGCGACCGGCGGTGAACGCCGCTTTGAAGCGAAAGGACTCCACGGTCTCGAACCGAAGAACCAGACGATCGCCGATCAATTTGATGTCTTTCTCTCAAGCCCCGTCCTCGCGCAAGGCGCGGTTTATTTCGGGAGCGGCGACGGTCATCTCTACGCGCTTGATGCCGTCTCCGGTGACCTGAAATGGAAATTCAAAACCGGGGACGTGATCCATGCTTCTCCGGCGTATGCGGACGGCGTTCTCTATGTCGGAAGCTGGGACAGTTTTTTCTACGCGATCGACGCGGCGACTGGAAAAGAGAAGTGGCGATTCCACGGTGGCGAAGATCCGGTGATCCACAATCAGGTCGGATTCCAGTCTTCGCCCGCGGTGGTGGACGGGGTCGTCTATGTCGGCTGCCGGGACTCGAACCTGTATGCGCTCGAGACGGCGACCGGGAAGGA
>Ga0190272_10000436_pt1 | contig 22190 bp, 22 predicted proteins | sample Popmic504T_FD_133746 | JGI IMG/M metagenome (GOLD analysis project Ga0190272, IMG submission 133746) | Populus adjacent soil microbial communities from riparian zone of Shoshone River, Wyoming, USA - 504 T | ecosystem: Environmental > Terrestrial > Soil > Riparian zone | place: USA: Wyoming... | reverse complement strand
TGTAGTGGACGTCGGCGCCCTCCTCGCAGATGATCAGGGTGCGCTCGAACTGGCCCATGTTCTCGGTGTTGATCCGGAAGTAGGCCTGCAGGGGCATCTCGACTTTGACCCCGGCCGGCACGTAGACGAAGGAGCCGCCCGACCAGACCGCCGAGTTGAGCGCCGCCAGCTTGTTGTCGTTGGGCGGGATGATTGTCGCCCAGTACTCGCGGACCAGGTCCTCGTGCTCGCGCAGCGCCGTGTCCATGTCGGTGAAGATCACGCCCTGGGCCTCGAGCTTCTCGTTGACCTGGTGGTAGACGACCTCAGACTCGTACTGGGCGCCGACGCCGGAGAGGAATTTGCGCTCCGCCTCGGGGATGCCGAGCCGGTCGAAAGTGTTCTTGATGTCCTCGGGGACCTCGTCCCAGTCGCGGCTGTTCTTTTCGGAGGCGCGGACGAAGTAGTGGATGTCGTCGAAGTCGATCTGACCGAGGTTGCCGCCCCAGTTCGGCGTCGGGCGGGAATAGAAGTGCTCCAGCGCCTTCAGCCGGAAGTCCCGCATCCACTGCGGCTCGTCCTTGTACTCGGAGATCGATTCGACGATCTCGCGCGAGAGCCCCTTCGGCGCCTTGTAGGCGTAGCCGGTCTCGGGATCGTGGAAGCCGAACTTCTCCTTGTAGTCGGCGTTGATGCCGGCCAGCTCTTGTTTCTCTGCGAGGACCTCAGGCGTAGCCATGGTCAGTCGACCTCCAAAACGATCGTGTCGTCCTCGACGGCTGCCGGGAACGTCTGCACCGGAGCATAGGCGGGCAGCGTCTTCGGCCTGCCGCTGGTCAGGTCGAAGAGGGAGCCGTGGCGCGGGCACTCGACGGTGCAGGTTGCGGGGTCGAACTCGCCCTCGGCCAGCGGCCCATCGTCATGCGAGCAGCGATCCTCGATCGCGTACAGCGTCCCGTCGCAGTTGAAGACCCCGATCTTGCGACCCTCGTGCTCGACCAGGCGCATCTGGCCGGGCGGCAGCTCGGCGGCAGGGCAGACGGCGATGGTTGTTCCTGCGGTGTCCGACACGGCACCTGCTTCCTTTGCTTTGTCCCCACGCTTGCGGGTTAGTGCGGGTTGAGACTTAATCCTACTTCTCCAGTCGGATTTTAGCGAGGTGGAAGGATCGACCGATGAGCTTCGCCGTGCGCCGTGGTCTTAGTTGACGCAAGCTTTCGACGAAAGGAACGAGGATGAGCGAGAGAACGAGCTACATACCAGGCACGCCGTGCTGGGTCGACCTGGTGACGCCCGACATCGAGGCGGCTGAGAAGTTCTATGGCGCCCTGTTCGGCTGGGAGATTCCCGAGCTGCCGAACTCGGCGGAAATGGGCGGCTACCGGCGGGCGAAAAAGGACGGCAAGGACGTCGCCGGGGTCTATCCCTTGATGGAAGAGGGCCAGCACCCGGCCTGGGCGACCTACGTCTCGGTCAGCGACGCCGCGGCGACGGCGACTCTGATCAAGGAGAGCGGCGGCTCGACGCTGGTCGAGCCGATGGACATCGGCATGGGTCACATGGCGGTCTTCGCCGACCCGAGCGGCGCGGTCTTCGGGCTCTGGCAGCCGGTCACCTTCGCCGGCGCCGAGCTCGTCAACGAGCCGGGCGCCTTCTCCTGGTCCGAGCTCAACACCCGCGACGTCGAGGGCGCCAAGGCCTTCTACGGCGACGTCTTCGGCTGGGGGCTCGAGACCGAAGACCTGGGGGAGGGGCGCGGCTCCTACACGACGATCATGCTGGGCGGTGGCCCCGTCGGCGGCGTGCTTGACATGAACGAGCGCGGTGTGCCCGAGGGCATCCCCGCCCACTGGCAGGTCTACTTCGTGGTCGAGGACATCGACGCCACGGTCGAGCAGGTCAAGGCCGGTGGCGGCGGCGTCATGGTCGAGCCGTTCGACGTCCCGGTCGGCCGCATCGCGATCCTCACCGACCCGCACGGCGCCAGCTTCGCGGCGATCGCGCTCAGCGAGGAAGCGCGGGCGAAAGCCCCGTAGGCCTAGAGGGACCCGAGGTCGGCGGCCGCTTCGGTGGGGTCGCCGACCTCGCCCTCGTCCTCCCATTCGGCGGACTGGCCGAGGCTGGCGCTCTTCACGACCTTCAGGCCCAGCATCGCGCACTTCATCCGCGTCGCCGAGATCTCGATCCCGAGCAGGTCGAGCACCGTCTCCTTCGGCAGCCGCACCAGCTCTTCGCGCGTCATCCCCCGCAGCTCGTCGGTGAGCAGCGAGGTGGCGGCGGTCGAGATCGCGCAGCCTTTGCCCTCGAAGGCGATCTCGGCGACGCGACCCTCCTCATCGAGCTGGATCATCACGTGCTGCTCGTCGCCGCAGAAGGGGTTGGTGTCCTCGAACTCGAGGTCGGGCTGCTCCAGGCGGCCGAAGTTGTGCGGCCGCTTGTAGTGCTCGAGGATCTGGTCGCGGTAGAGCTCGTCCATCAGAGGCCGAAGACCTTGCGGGCGTCGTGGAGGCCCTCGACCAGGCGGTCGATCTCCTCCGAGGTCGTATAGACGCCGAAGCTGGCGCGGGCGGTGGCGGCGATGCCGAGGCGGTCCATCAGCGGCTGCGCGCAGTGGTGGCCGGCACGGACGGCGACGCCGTGGCGGTCGAGGATCTCGGAGACGTCGTGGGCGTGGACGCCCTCGAGCTCGAAGGAGACCGGGCCGATGCGCTCCGGCCCCGCGGGCGGGCCGAAGAGGCGCAGGCCGGGCACCTCGGGCAGCCGCTCGAGGGCGTAGGCGGCGACCCGGCGCTCGTGCTCGAGCACTGCGTCCATGCCGACGCCGTCGAGCCAGCGCAGCGCCGAGGCCATGCCGATCGCCTGCGCGATTGCCGGCGTTCCCGCCTCGAAGCGGGCCGGCGGGTCGGCGTAGGTCGTGCCGTCCTTGGTCACCTTGCGGATCATCGAGCCGCCGCCGAGGAAGGGTGGCATCTCGCGCAGCAGCTCCAGCCGCGCCCAGAGCGCGCCGATCCCAGTCGGGCCGTAGAGCTTGTGGCCGGTGACGGCGTAGAAGTCGACCCCGAGCTCGGCCATGTCGAGCGCCGTCTTCGGCGCCGCCTGGGCGCCGTCGGCGAGGACCAGGGCGCCGGCGTCGTGGGCGAGCCGGGAGATCTCGGCGAGCGGATTCTCCGTGCCGAGCACGTTGGAGACGTGGGTGACGGCGACCAGCTTCGGCCCGCGCTCCAGCAGAGCCGCCAGCGCCTCCATGTCGAGCAGCCCCTCGTCGGTGACCGGGACCCAATCGATCTCCGCCCCGACCCGTTCCGCCAGCTGCTGCCAGGGGACGATGTTGGAGTGGTGCTCCATCTCGGTGAGGACGATGCGGTCGCCGGCGCCGACGTTGGCGTCGCCCCAGGCGCGCGCGACCAGGTTGATCGCCTCGGTGGCGTTGCGGACGAAGATCACCTCGCGGCGGTCGGCGGCGCCGAGGTGGTCGGCGACGGTCGCCCGCGCCCCCTCGAAGGCAGCCGTCGCCTCGGCCGACATCGTGTGGGCGCCGCGGTGGACGTTGGAGTGGTGGGTGCGCTCGTAGCGGTCGACCGCCTGGATCGAAGCCAGGACACGCTGCGAGCTGGCGCCGCTGTCGAGGTAGGCGACGGGCCTGCCGTTGACCTCGCGCTCCAGCGCCGGGAAGGCCACGCGGACCTTCTCGATCGGGAAGGGCGAGGCCGAGACGGTCATGCGCCTGCCGCTACCTCCTCGCCGATCCAGCCGTAGCCCTTCTCCTCGAGCTGCTCGACCAGCTCGGGGCCGCCTTCCTTGACGATCCGCCCCTCAAACATGACGTGGACGGAGTCCGGTTTGACCATGTGCAGGATGCGCTGGTAGTGGGTGATGATCAGGACGCCCATGTCCGGCCCGGCGAACTTGTTGACGCCCTCGGCGACGGTGCGCAGGGCGTCGATGTCGAGGCCCGAGTCGGTCTCGTCGAGGACCGCGATCTCCGGCCGCAGCAGCGCCAGCTGCAGCAGCTCCATCCGCTTCTTCTCGCCACCCGAGAAACCGTCGTTGAGGTAACGGCTGGAGAAGTCGTTGGGAATATTGGCCAGCGACATGGCCTCGCGGGCGAGTTTGGCGAAGTCTTTGATCTTGATCTGATCTTCGCCCCGGGCTTCCCGTCTGGCGTTGATGATCATCCGCAGGTACTTGCTGACTGAGACTCCGGGGATCGCGACCGGGTACTGGAAGGCCATGAAGAGGCCGGCGCGCGAGCGCTCGTCGGGAGCGGCCTCGGTCATGTCCTCGCCCTTGAAGGTGATCGTGCCCTCGGTGACCTCGAGCGCGGGGTGGCCCATAATCGCGTTGGCCAGGGTCGACTTGCCCGACCCGTTCGGGCCCATCAGTGCGTGCACCTTGCCCTTCTCGACGTCGAGGTCGAGGCCGCGGAGGATCTGCTTGTCCTCAGCGCTCACGTGCAGGTTGCGTATCTCCAGCTCAGCCAAATCTCACTCCGTTTCTGGTTTTTTTAAGGGGTCGGCGGCTCAGGCCGCGGTGCCCACCGGCGGGGCGCTGCGCTCGGCGACGGTCGGGCCGGAGAACTCCACCAGCTCGGCCAGCGTCGTGCCTGCCAGCGCCTTGGTGACGCCGCCCTGCACCCGTGTCCACAGCAGCTTCGTCGAACAGGCCTGGTGACCGTCGGTCTCGTGCGAGCAGAGCACTTTGCCCTCTGGCGTCTCGTGGAAGCACTCCATTGGTGCGATCTGGCCTTCCAGCGCCTCGACGACCGCGTCCATCGTGATCGTCTCGGCGGGCTGGGCGAGCCGGTAGCCGCCGTGGGCGCCGCGGGTCGAGGTCACCAACCCGGCCTTGCGCAGCTTCGCGACCAGGTGCTCGAGGTAGGAGAGCGGTAGCCGCTCCGCCTCGGCGACGGCGCTCAGCGAGATCGGCGCCGAACCGGGCTGGCGGCCCAGCTCGACCATCAGTCGCACTCCGTACTCGGCCTTGGTCGAAAACAGCATCGACACAAATCCTACTGAAGCGGTCGGTTATGCCGTCTCCGCCGCCGCCTCCTTGCCCAGCTCGACGTGGGCGCGGCTGTCGCTGCCGCGAATCAGGAGCAGGGTGAGGAAGAAGCCGAGCAGGGCGATTCCGGCGCCGCCGAGGAAGGCGGCCTGGAAGCCCTCGGTGAGCGCGTCGGCGCTGGGCGGTCCTGCCGTCGTCAGATCCTCTGTGCGGGAGACGGCGATCGTCGAGAGAACGGCGAGTCCGAGCGCGCCGCCGACTTGCTGCGAGGTGTTGATCAGCCCGCTGGCTAGGCCCGCTTCCTTTTCCTCGACGCCGGAGACGGCGGCGATCGTCGTCGTCACGAAGGCAAAACCAAGGCCAGCGGCTGCGAATAGCGAAGGCCCGAGGATGTCGGTAGTGAAGCCGCCGCCGACCGAGACGCGGCTGAACCAGAGCAGGCCGATGAAGATGAAGAGCAGACCGGTGGCCAGCACTGGCTTGTAGCCGACTTTGGTCACCAGCTGGGAGGCGATCCCGGCCGCGGCGATGATCACCAGCGAGAGGGGGAGGTAGGAGAGACCGGCGTGGATCGCGCTGTAGCCGAGCACCTGCTGCATATATAGGGAGATGAAGAAGAACATCGAGATCAGCGAGGCGCCGACCAGGAGGCCGACCACGTTGGCTCCGGTCAGGGTGCGGATGCGGAAGATCGAGAACGGGACGAGGGGCTTGGCCGAGCGCAGCTCGATCGCGACGAAGGCGGCGAGCAGCGCCACCGAGAGCGCGAGCAGGCCGATCGTCTGGGTCGACCCCCAGCCGGCCTCGGTGGCGTCGACCAGCGCGTAGACGAGGATCGAGAGCGCCGCGGTGACGGTGACGGCGCCGGCGACGTCGAAGGCGCGCGTCTCGTGCTCGGCGCGGCTTTCGGCGATCAGCCGCGGCGTCAGCGCGAAGATGAGGATGCTGACCGGGACGTTGACCCAGAGCACCCACTCCCAGCCGGGGCCGTCGGTGAGGATGCCGCCGAGCAGGACGCCGGCGGCGCCGCCGGAGCCGGCGACCGCGCCCCAGACCCCGAGCGCCCGGTTGCGCTCGGCGCCGTCGCTGAAGGTTGTCGTGACGATCGAGAGCGCGGCCGGGGAGATGATCGCGGCGCCGAGGCCCTGTGCGGCGCGGGCGGCGATCAGCTGCCCCTCGGTGGCGGCGAAGCCGGCGACGAGCGAGGCGATCCCGACCAGCGCCAGGCCGGCCATGAAGACGCGCCGCCGCCCGAGCAGGTCGGCGGTGCGGCCTCCGAGCAGCAGGAAGCCGCCGAAGGTGAGCACGTAGGCGTTGACCACCCAGGGCAGGTTCTCCTGGGAGAAGTCGAGCGCATTGCCGATCGAGGGCAGCGCCACGTTGACGATCGAGGCGTCGAGGACGACGACGAACTGGGCCGAGCAGAGCAGGACCAGTGCCAGCCAGCGCTTCTCTTGGAACTCTCCGGTAACGGTCATTCGCTCAGTCAAGCAAAACGGGCGCTACGGCTCGATCAAACCGCGACGGATCGCATACCTGACCAGCTCGACCCGGTCGCGCATGCCGAGCTTGCGCATCGCGTTGGCGCGGTGGTTCTCGACCGTCTTCTCGGAGAGGTGGAGGACCTCGGCGATCTGCTTCGTCGTGTTCGCCTCGGCGACCAGCTTCACCACCTCCTCCTCGCGCGGGGTCAGCTCCTCCTCGCCGCTGGAGCCGCGCTCGAGCACGTCCTTGATCAGTGTGCGCTGCGCCTCCGGGGTGAGGAAGGGCTCGCCGCGCTCGACCGCGCGGATTGCCGCCAGCAGGTCGGTGTCCGCCTGCGCCTTCAGCACGTAGCCGGAAGCGCCCGCCTTCAGCGCCTCGAACAGGTAGCGCTCGTCGTCGTGCATGGAGAGGATCAGCACCGCGACCTCGGGCGCCTGTTGCTTGATCTCGCGGGTCGCCTGCAGCCCGGTCAGCTTCGGCATCTTCACGTCGAGGATCGCCAGGTCCGGCCGCTCCCTGATCGCCAGCTCGCGCGCCTCGGCCCCGTCGGCCGCCTCGCCGACGACCTCGATGTCCCCCTGCTGCTCCAGCAGCAGCCGGATCCCGGAGCGGACGATCCCGTGGTCGTCGGCGATCAGGACTCGCATGCGCTCAGTCTCCCAGCCCGATGAGATCTAGCCGGGGACCGTGAGGCGGATCGTGGTTCCCGCTTCGGGGCGGGACTCGATCGTCAGCTCGCCGCCGGCCAGCAGCGCTCGCTCGCGCATCCCGGCTATCCCGAGCCCGCTCTCGGAGTCGTCGAAGGCGAAGCCGCAGCCGTCGTCGGCGACCTCGAGCTCAACGCCGCCGTCCTCGCGGCGGCGCAGGGCGACCGTGACGTGCCCGGCGTCGCTGTGCCTCGCGGCGTTGGAGAGGGCCTCCTGGGCGACCCGGTAGACGACGAGCTGGGCGTCGCCGCCGAGGTCGGAGAAGTCGCCGTCGGCGGCGAACGTCGCCTCGAAGTCGGCGCGCGAGAGTTGCTCGACCTGCCCGGCCGTCGCCGCCGCGAGGCCGAGGTCGTCGAGCGCGGTGGGACGGAGCTGGCGGGCGAGCGAGAGCAGCTCGCGCATCGCCTGGTTGGCGAGCGCCTTGGTCTCGGCCAGCTGCGCCTCCAGCTCGGGGGGCGCCGCCTCGCGGGCGGCCTCGAGCCGCAGCAGCAGCCCGGTCAGTGACTGGTTGACCTCGTCGTGGAGGTCGCGCGCGACCCGCGCCCGCTCCTCCTCCTGGGCCCGCAGCGCCACCGTGCCGGCGCGCCGCCGCTCCGCTTCCAGCCGCCGCAGCATCCGCAGGAAGGCGAGCTCGAGCCGCTCCACCTCCTCCGACTCGCCGACGCCGTCGATCGAGGCGGGGAGGGCCTGGCCCGGGCTGCTCAGGTCGACCTTCTCCATGTCCTCGATCAACTGCTCCAGCGGCGCAAAGCGCCGCCGCAGCGCGATCAGGCTGGCCGCGAGCACGATCACGACGATCGCCAGCACGACGATGACTAGGGTCGCCACAGGGCGAGAATAGGGGTTGGCCCCTATGGCAAGTTTCGCCTGCAAGCGGGATGATTCCCGCAGCTAGTCACTCGACAGAGGAGAAGCACGGCGATGAAGACCACGAGAGAGTCCACCTTCGGCGCGACGCTGCGCACGACGATCCTGCTGGCGTCACTCACCGGCCTGCTCGTCCTGATCGGCGCCCTTATCGGCGGACCCAGCACGGCCGCGCTCTTCCTCGGGATCGGGCTCCTGATCAACCTCGGCTCCTACTTCTTCAGCGACAAGCTGGCGCTGAAGATGAGCCGCGCCGAGCCGCTCGAGGAGTCCGAGGCGCCGCGGCTCTACCAGGTGATGCGGGAACTGACGACCCGTGCCGGCCTGCCGATGCCGCGCCTTTACATGATCCCCCAGGACCAGCCCAACGCCTTCGCCACCGGCCGCAACCCGAAAAACGCTGCCGTCGCGGTCACCCGCGGGATCACCAAACTGCTCTCCGAGGACGAGCTGCGCGGCGTGCTCGCGCACGAGCTCGCCCACATCAAACACCGCGACATCCTGATCCAGTCGGTCGCCGCGGCGATCGGTGGCGCGATCACCTACATCGCCTACATGCTGATGTGGTTCGGCGGCGAGGACGAGTCGCCGCTCAGCCTCGTCGCCTCGCTTGCCTTGGTCCTGCTGGCCCCGATCGCGGCATCGATCATCCAGCTCTCGATCTCGCGCCAGCGCGAGTACGCGGCCGACGCCGGCGGCGCCCAGATCTGCGGCAACCCCGAGTCGCTGGCCAGCGCCCTGCTGCGCCTCGAGCAGGGGGCGGAGGCGATCCCGATGCAGGTCAACCAGGCGTCCGAGCCTCTTTACATCGTCAAGCCTTTTTCCGGGGGTGGTCTCACGAGACTCTTCTCGACCCACCCGCCGATCGAGGAGCGGGTCAAGCGACTGCGCCAAATGCGCCCGTCGCTCTAAGGGCTTAAGAGGGACTGGCGGAACTCTCGTTCCGCCAGTCTCAGTCAGCTAGTTACCGACGTTCGGCCACCAGGTCGAGCCGTCGTAGACCATGATCAGCGCGGAGTCCCCGTCACCTGAGCGCCGCCGCCGATGTTGGTCCCGCCTTCTGAGGGGCCGAGGATCTGGACCGGGCCGACGCCGGGTTCCGCAGGAAGCCCGATCAGGAAGACGGGTCCGGTGAAACCGTCGGCGGGCGGTTTGATCGTCGCGATCGTCGGTTCGTTCCCTTCTTCGCCCGCGCCGATGACGAAGTGGATGAAGTGGGTGACTTTGATGGTCGCGGACTGTTTGCTGACTTTGAATTTCGGTCCAACAAGGCTGAATGGGTAATTTGCGTTGATCATTGGGCGAGCATAATTGCCGTCCGAGGCGCCGTGGCCCTGCGTGGACGATTCGCCCATTTGACCGCTCGCGTATTTAAGAACTACAATGTACGCGTAACGGGCTGACCGCATCACGATATGGCCAAACCCCGCGCTAGAGCCAAATCCGCCGGACCGCGCCGCCTCCCCCGCGGACGGCACGCGCTCGCCCCCGAGGAGGTCGAGCGCGACCAGCGCGAGCGTTTGCTCGCCGCGGTGCCGGGCGTGGTGGGGGAGAAGGGCTACGAAGCGATGTCGGTCGCGGACGTCGTCAAAGCAGCGGCCGTCTCCCGCAACGCCTTCTACAAGAGCTTCAAGGACAAGCAGGACTGCTTCGCCGTCGCCCACGAGCAGGGCCACGAGCGCCTGCTCGGGATCCTCACCGTGCCCTGCGACGACTCCGGGGCCGGGCTCGAAGAGCGAGTCGAGCGCTCGCTCTCGGCCGGACTAGACGCCCTCGCCGCCGAGCCTGAGGTGGCGCGCATGCTCTTCGTCGAGGCGCCCTCGGCGGGGGAGGAGATCGCCCTCCGCTACCACGAGTGGCTGAAGCGCTACGGCACCCTGCTGCGCGCCGCCGCCCCCGGCCTCCCGCCCCAGTCCATCCCTGCACCTGAGGTAGAGGGTGTGATCGTCGGCGGCATTGCCTCCCGCGTCGCCAGCGAGGTGCTACAGGGCAGGACCAAAAAACTGCGCGACCTCACCGGTCCCCTGGTCGAGTACGTCCTCGCCTTTTACCGCCTCAGCGAGCCCGGCCCCCAGGAGGGCCGCGTCATCGCCCTCGATCAGGAGCCGGCCCAAGCCGCCGAGCTCTTCGAAGCCCGCCGCCGCCAAGCCGGCGCGTAGCCACCCCACGCACCTCTTTTCCAGAGACCCTGGAAAGAACCCTGCCCTAATTCTCCACTGAAAGCGCCTGCTAATCAGGCACTTTTGTCAGAAATACCACGTGTGTATCTTGACAATCACGAACCAGCGTGTTTACATCCCGCTACGTCTTCTATAGGGAACGAAGACGGTATCGCTGACAGAACAGCACCAGGGACAAGGGATAACCGAGCCTCGCGGGAGCGCCGCCCAGGGAAGCGGCCGGCGGAGGGGCTCAGGGACAAGGAGAGAGCTACGTGAGAAGGCACGCGAAGGCATCGTCTACGGGATCGATCCAGGGCCAGGTCATCGGCTTTGCGACCCTCGCCATCCTCTTCCTCTGCGCCTTTCTCACACCATCGAGCGCCCCCGCCGCTGGCGACGCCAACCGCGCTAGCTGCCCGCTGGCGACCGAATCCTCGCCGGGCTTCCGCAGCTACCTACCCGACTGCCGTGCCTACGAGATGGTGACGCCGCCCTTCATGGGGGGCTTCCCGCCAATCCTCACCAGCGTTCCACCGCCACGGGGGAGCGAATACGACAGTGGCTCGATCCTCTTCAGCAGCTTTGGCACCTTCGCGGATGCTCCCGGGGCCTCGATCAGCGCGGCTCTGCAAACGCTCTATCAGGCGAATCGCACCATCGATGGCTGGCGCACGTTCTCGCCCATGCCGCCGATCCGCTTCGACACCCAGTTCCCCGGCAACGGCCCGAAAGTCGCGGTGATCCCCAGTGCCGACAACAGTGCCCTGATGTGGCGCATGCGCGACACCACCGAAGCCGGCTCCCACACCAGCATTTACCTGCGTCGGGGCAACGGCCCCTTCGAGGTGGTCGGCCCGATCACCGACGAACCGGGCCCCACTCCCAAGACGGGAGAAGAAGCCCTGCTGTTGATCGAATACGCAGCGGCGGACCTGAGTCGGATACCGCTCAGGGCGCTTGTGCCCAGCGGAGGCGTTGACCCCTGGCTCTGGCCCGGCGACACCACCCTCGAAGAAGAGGGAACGCTCTACGAATACGACCTCTCAGAACCGGGCATAGGCCTCCCCACATCAGAACCGAAGCTGGTCGGGGTCAAAAACGAAGGGCGACTGGCTAGCAACACAGAAGCCGAACTGATCAGCGAGTGCGGGGTCGTGCTCGGCGGTGGCGGATCCTTCCAGGCCGCCAACCGCATCGACCGCTCCATCTCAGAAGACGGCAAGTACCTCTTCTTCACCGCCGAACGCGGCTGCGCCAGCACGGTGCAGCCACTGATCAAGGAACTCTTCGCCCGCATCGACGGCGAAGAGACCATCGCGATCTCAAACCCGCCGCCCTCCGACTGCACCGCCTGCCTGAACGAAACCACCACGCCCACACGAGCGGCGGCGATCGCCAAAGCCAAAGCGCTCCAGGTCTTCTTCCAGGGAGCCTCAAAGGACGGCACCAAGGTCTTCTTCACCAGCTTCCAGGAGCTCTTCCCGGGAATCTTCGGCACAGGTGCCCAGCCTCACCTCTACCGCTACGACTTCGAGGCGCCGGCGGGAGAAAAGCTCGAACTGGTCTCCAAAGTCGCCGCCGGATCGGCCGAAATGACCAACCCCCCGGCCAAATACACCGGCGTCTCCGCCGACGGAGAACGCGCCTACTTCGTCGCCAAAAAAGTCCTCGCGAGCAACGAAAGCGCCGCCTATGACCCGGAAACCGAAGCCAACCAGGTGGCCGTGCAGGGCAAATTCAACCTCTACGGCTGGGAAGCGTCCAAAGACGGAGAACCGGCCCAGATCAAATTCATCGCCCAGCTTCCCGCCGGCAACCTCAACCCGATCGCCACCCCCGACGGGCGCTTCATCGTCTTCAGCTCCACTGCCCAGCTGGTCGAGTCCAACACCAGCACGGTCGAGCAGCTCTTCGAGTACGACGCGGTGAGCGGCGCTTTGGTCCGAGTCTCGGTGGGCGACCAGGGATACAACGACAACGGCAACACCTCCGTCAACGCACCGGAAAAACCGTTCGTCTCCGCCGACGGGCGCCGCGTCTTCTTCGTGAGCTCCAAGGCGCTCGCCCCCGGTGCCTTCGACGATCCCACCAACACCTCCAACAGCTTCAAGAACATCTACGAGTGGACCTGGAGCGGCGAGGCGCCAAGCGAAGCGGAGGCACGCGTCTTCCCGATCCTGAGCGCCCCCGCGGAGAACGGCGCGTTGAAAGCCAATATCTCCGTCCTGGAAGGCATCGACCCCACAGGGGACAACGTCTACTTCCTCACCACCGGGAAGCTGGTGCCTCAGCACACCGGCGGCCAGCGCGCCCTCTACACCGCCCGCGTCGATGGCGGCTTCCCGGGTCTCGCTGAGGAACCGAGCTGCGAAGCGGACGCCTGCCAGGGCCTGCCCACGGCGGCGCCAGGAGGCACATCGCTCGCCTCGGCGGCCCTGAGCGGCCCCGGCAACGCCAAGCAGCGCCGGCGAGCGAACAGGCGCTGCGCCAAAGGCGCGCGCAAGGCAGGCAAAGCAAGGAGCAAAGCGCGCTGCGCCCCCAAGCGGGGCAAGCGCGACCGACGAACGACCAAGACGAACCGGGGGGCAGGCCGATGAGGAGCGCCATCGAGAGGACCAAGCGAGCGGGCGCCACGTTGGCGCTGGGCGCGGCGGCGCTGCTGGCGCTTGCGCCGGGAGCATCGGCGCAGGGCATCTCGACCCAGACCCGTGGCGCCGGCCTCTCGATCGGCTCGATCGCCGAACCGACCTTCTTCTCGTCGGCTCGCAACGCCGAATGCGAAGCGGCGCCCGAAACCGAAGTCACGAGGATCGAAAGCTGCGACAGCTTTCGGGTTACGGTCAGAAATGAAGGTGGCTTGCCGACGGGAGTCGTCAAAGTCGGCGAAACGCAGACCTGCGAGGGCGAGGAGGACGTTTGGGACGAAACGAACCCGCCGAGCGAAGTCAACTACCAGTGGCTGGGTGGAATCAGCGGATTGGGCTTCCCCACGATCGTCGGCGAAGGCCAGACCTACACACCGAAAAAAGGGCCGCCGGCTGAAGAAGGCGACGAAGGCACAACTATCACCTGCAGGGCGATCGCGACCAACGCCTTCGGCTCCACGGTGGTCCACTCCCAGCCGATCCGGGTCGCCCCCCTGCCGCCAGCGGGAGCTAGGCCCACGGGCGTGCCGCTGGGCTTCTTCAGCACGCTGGAAGCCGAAGGCAACGGCTTCCAGCCGCCGCGCGCGCTCGTCGCCGGCGTGGAATCCGAAATCAGCCCAGCGGTGGTGAGCGCCGGCGAGAGCCTTGCTTGCGATCCGGGAACGTGGAGCCCGATCGGCAACGGCCTGGGCGAAAAACCCGTCTTGCGCTACCGCTGGTTGGTCGACGGCGTGCCCCAGGGATTTTTCGGTGACGGCGGCGTCGCCTCCTACAAAGTCCCAACCGAAGCGGAAGGGAAAACGGTCCAGTGCGAAGTGGCCGCCGTACACCACGTCGGAAACTTTGACGCAACCGTGTACGCGGCGAGCCAGAACCGCCTAGTGGTCGAACCCATTCCCGGCGGAGACCCGCCCCGGCTCGCGGGCGCTGGCGCCGTCACGGGCGGCCAACTCACCCTGACCAACACGCCGGTCATCTCTGGGGTTGAGCTGGCGGTGAAAGACACTCTCCCGGCCGGCGTCACTCCGGTGGCAGTGATAGGCAGCCTGTTCAGGAGCGTTGTTGTCGGCCTTCCTGACGTGACGCAACCCAGCCAGCAACTGCCCTGCGAGCTGGCGACCCTCACCTGCACCCTGAAGGCCCCACTGCCACCCGGCGCCGGCGTCTCGATGGACGTCTACGTCACCACCCAGCAGAGTGAAGGCGAGATCGGGCCGAACGCCGCCGAAGTCTCGGGCGGCACCGCGCCTTCGCGCGACACCGCCACCGAACCCGCGGGCAAGGTGCTGGCCGCGCCGATCGGCGAAGGCGAACCGCTCTTCGACGTGCGGGCCGCCTCCCTACAGGCTTTCGGGCCGGCCGGCCAACCCTCCGTCCAGGCGGGCGAACGCCCCGGCGCGGTGACAAACGGCATCCAGTTCCCGACCGTGCCGAACGGGCTTGTGCCATCTGTCGATGGCGAACAACCCAAGGTCCCACCGCCGTCGGCCAACGTACGCGACGTCCGCGTCACCTTGCCACCCGGCTTGGTCGGCAACCCGCTCGCCGCCCAGCGCTGCACCGAGGCGAAGGTCCAAAGCCTGACCTGCCCGGCGACGGCCCAGGTCGGCGCTTTCAACTTCACTCAAAGCGGACTCTCCAGGGCCGGCAACCAAACCCTCCCCGTCTATAACACCACCCCCTCCGAGGGCTACCCGGCCGAGTTCGGCGGCATCTACCTGAACCGCTTCGTCGGCATCTTCGCCAACCTGGTCCGCGCCCCCGCCGCGGAGGGCGGCTACACCGTCCAGGTCACGGTGCCGGGCGTGCCGCTGCTCTCGCCGATCACCAACACGCTGACCACCTTCTTCGGCGACCCGGCGGCGAGGGTGAGCGAAGCGGCCGGTGGCCCGGCCTTCCTGACCAACCCGAGTAACTGCGGCACCTCACCCGAGGCGACGATCGAAGCCGACTCCTGGCAGGAAATCGGCAACTACCGCTCGCGAATCGCGCCGCTCCTGTCAGCGGGCAAAGTCATCGAGGGCTGCGCACAGCTCAGCTTCGCCCCCACGATCGAGTTCGACCCCGACACGAGCCAAGCGGACACGCCGGCCGGCATGAGCTTCGAGCTGAACGTGCCCCAGGCGCCCGAGGCGGCTCCCTCCTTGGGCACGCCGCCCCTGAAAGACGCAGTAGTAACTCTACCCAAGGGCCTCGCGCCCTCACCGGCCCAGGCAGACGGCCTGCAGGCCTGCACGCCCGAGCAGATCGACGTCGACGGCGAAGCGATCAACGGCTTCGACCACGACGACGGCCAGCCGCACCCCACCCCGGGCAACTGCCCCCTGGCCTCGAAGATCGCCTCGGCCAAGATCGCCACGCCGCTCCTGCCAGAGCCGGTAAGCGGCTCGGTCTTCCTCGGCGCCCCCGACTGCTCCCCCTGCACCGACGCAGACGCCCAGTCGGGCAAACTGATCCCCCTCTACATCGAAGCCCGCGACAAGCGCTACGGCGTCGTCGTCAAGCTCGCCGGCACGGTGAAACCGGACCCAAGCGGCAACAAAGGGCTGACCGCGACCTTCCTCAACGGCCCCCAGTTCCCCTTCTCCAAGGTCGAGCTCGAGTTCAAGGGCGGCCCGAGAGCGGCGCTCTCGACCCCACTCACCTGCGGCACCTACACCGCCACCTCGAACTTCAGGCCCTGGAGCGCGCCGGAAACCCCCGACGCCACCCCGGCAACCGCTTTCGAGATCGCCTCGAGCCCCGCCGGCCCCTGCGTATCCCAGGAAGCCGACGCCCCCAACGCCCCATCCTTCGAAGCGGGAGTCCTGAACCCCTTGGCCGCCTCCTACTCGCCCTTCGTCCTGCGGCTGAACCGAGAAGACGGCAGCCAGCGCCTCAAAGGCCTGAACCTCACCTTGCCCCTGGGCCTGACCGGCAAGCTGGCCGGCGTCCCCGAGTGCTCTGACGCGGCGTTGAGCGCAGCGCAAGGCCGCTCCGGCAAAGCCGAGCAGGCGAGCCCCTCCTGCCCCGCCTCCACGGAAGTGGGCACGGTCACGGTAGGCGCAGGAGCAGGCCCATCCCCCCTCTACACCAATGGCAAGGCCTACCTCTCAGGCCCCTACAAGGGAGCCCCGCTGTCCCTAGCAGTCATCACCCCAGCGATAGCCGGTCCCTTCGACCTCGGCACAGTCGTGGTCAGGGCGGCCCTGCGGGTGAACTCCGAGACCGCCCAGATCACAGCGCAGAGCGATCCCTTCCCGACGATGCTCGCCGGGATCCCATTGAACGTGCGCTCGGTAGCGGTCAGGATCGACCGCTCCCAGTTCACCCTCAACCCGACCTCCTGCGCGGCGATGCAGATAAGCGGAGAGGCGATCTCGGTCCCAGGAGAGGTAGCTCCTCTCTCCAACCGCTTCCAGGTGGCCGGTTGCGAGGGCCTCGCCTTCAAGCCGAAGCTCAGCCTGAAGCTCAGCGGAGGGACCAAGCGAGGCTCCCATCCGAAACTGAGGGCCGTGCTCACCGCCAGGCCCGGCGACGCCAACATCTCCCGGGTCTCAGTTGCCCTGCCGCGCTCTGAGTTCCTCGACCAGAGCCACATCGGCACCGTCTGCACCAGGGTCCAGTTCGCGGCAGACAACTGCCCGAAAGCCTCGATCTACGGCTTCGCCAGGGCAACCACGCCTCTGCTAGACGAAGCGCTGTCGGGCCCGATCTACCTGCGCTCCTCCTCCAACAAGCTCCCAGATCTCGTCTTCGCCCTCAAAGGCAGGGTCGACTTCGACGCGGTCAGCCGCATCGACACCTCGAGAGGAGGGATCCGCAACACCTTCGACTTCGTCCCCGACGTCCCCCTGACCAAGGTGGTGGCGACCTTCCAGGGCGGCAAGAAGGGACTGCTGATCAACAGCAGAAACCTCTGCGCCTCGACCAACAGAGCGACCGTGAAGATGGACGCCCAGAACGGCAAGTTCCACGGCTTCCGGCCGGTTCTCAGAAACGACTGCGGCAAACGCCAGCGCCGCTAGTAGCTAGCTACCAGAGCTTCCTCCCATAAACCAGTCAAACCAGTCGCCCAGGCTCACGCCTGGGGGAAGGAGTTCAACGAACCATGATTAGAAGAAAGAGGATTGCGGTCCTCGGTGTCTCGATGCTTGCCGCGCTCGGGTTGATGAGCGTCAGTGCGGTCGGCGCTCAGGCCGGGCAGTGGACTATTAACGGGAAAGCGCTTGGCGCGCCCGGGTACGCGCCCTTCCAGTCAAAAGGCGGGCCGATCACCATTAGCTCATCCGGTGTGGACTTCGCTTGCCCCGAAATGATCAGCGGGGGCAACCTCCTCACCTCAGGGCTAGGGACCGCGTATGTCTCCCTGGTCGACTGCACGGTCGCGGGTAGCGAAGTCTGCGACATCGGCCCGAAATACACCGACCTCAAAGCCGATCTGAGGCTGAACGCGGACGGTTCGGAGCTGACTTTCGAAAACGTAAGCGGCTCGCTCACGATCGTCTCCGTAGAAGAAGAATGCGCGCTGATCGAAGGGGAAAGTCTGTCGGTCAAACTGAGCGGCAAAATAACCGCCAACGCCGGCGCCGACGCGGTGCAGCTGCCGCTGACCTTCCTCGGCGCGAAAGACAATCTCTCCATGGACTGGGGAGGCGGCAAAGCGGAAGTCAAAGGCAAAGCCAGCATGTGGCTGACCGGCGCCAATGTCGGCAAGCTGCTGGGGGCTTCCTAGCGGGCAGTCGATCTACGTGTTGCGACCCAGGGCGCGCCTTCGGGCGCGCCCTGGCCTGGATTTAGATTCAAAAGTACCAAGTGCGTATCTTGACAAACGCGAACTGACGTGTTTGTATTGGCTCTTGTCCTCCTTTGAGAACGGAGCTGGTATGAGCGACCGAGCTGGAGAGCTGGAGTAGGCGCGATGGCCCGCGACGTCGAGCTGCCGACTCGCCAGCCGCGCGCCTCGCGGCGACGGCCAGATGTGCCGCCGCCGCAGGTCGAGCGCATCCCGCCGCGCTCCGGGCTCTCGCGGGCCGAGGTGAGGGCCAACCAGCGCCACCGGATCTTCGACGGGCTCGCCGCCGCGCTCGCCTACCACGGCTACGAGGACACCAAGATCACCGACGTCGTCGAACTGGCGGGCCTCTCTCGCGCCACCTTCTACGAGCACTTCCAGGGCAAGGAGCCGTGCTTCGCCGCCGCCTACGAGGACGGGGTGGAGAGGCTCTCGACCGTGGTCGAGGCGGCTGTGGGGGGTGGGCAGGGCTGGGAGGCTCGGCTCTCGGCTGGGTTGAACGCCGGTCTCGAGTTCCTCGCCGCTGGCCCGGCGCTCGCCCATCTGCTCCTGGTCGAGTCGATGGCCGCGGCACGCCCCGCTCGGCTCGAGCACGAGCGTTCGCTGGCGCGCCTTGCCGAAGCGCTGCGCCCGCCGGCCGCCGAGCTGCCGGGCGGCGAAGCCGTTTCTGAGGAGACGGCGCGGCTGCTCGCCGGCGGCCTCGCCTCTCACTTGGCGGGGCGAGTGCTGGCCGACGAGGCCGACCGCCTCCCGGAGGATCACGACGTCCTGCTCCAGTACCTGCTCGCGCCGTACGAAGCAGTGGCGTCGCGTGCGGCCGATGAGCTCAGAGCCTGAGCGCTTCGAGCCCGACGCGCTCACCGCCGACCTGGGTCCAGGACCGGCGCTTTCGCGCCTGCCCGCCGGCCGCCACCGCCTGTCGCGGTCCTTCGTCACCCGCAACCAGCGCATGCGCATCCTTGCCGCAATGCTGCGGGTCCTCCCGCGGCACGGCTACCCGGCGACCACGATCGGCCACGTGACCAAGGAGGCCGGGGTCTCCCGAGCGGCCTTCTACGCCCAGTTCGAGAGCAAGGAGGAGTGCTTCCTGGCCGCCTACGACCTCGCCGGGGAGTGGCTCTGCGAGCAGGTCGAGCAGGCTGTCGACGCCGACGAGGAATGGCCGGCTCGCGTCCGTTCCGGCGTCTCGGCGGTGCTTCGCTCGCTCGCCGCCAACCCGGCGCTCGCGCAGCTCTTCGCCGTCGAGGTCCTGCAGGCCGGCTCGGCCGCCCGCGAGCGCCAGCAGGCATGCCTCGCCCGCTTCGCCGTGGCGCTGCGCGCCGGCCGCCCCGATGGCGAGCGGCTTCCCCCCGAGCTGGAGGAGATGCTGCTCGGCGGCGTCATCACCACGATCGGCCGCTACGTCGACGCCGGCCGCACGGAGCAGCTGCCCGAGGCGACCGCCGAGCTGGTCGAATACCTCCTGATCCCGTACTTGGGGCCGGGGGAGACCAGGCGCATCGCCCGCGCCGCCTGAATTGCAGACAATTACTTTCGCTAGTCTGGTGGGCTTATGGCCCAGGATCCAATCGCCGAGCGGCTCGAAGAGCGCTTCGACAGGATCGACGAGCGCTTCGACGCCATGCAGCGAACGATGATCCAGCTCGGTGGCCTCGTGATCGCGGCCCTGCTGGGCTTGATCGCCACGCAGCTGTAGTCAGTGATTCAGCAGCGCTATACTTTTTGAAGTAAAGCTGATCCGAATTCGGGGGATTTAGAGAACGCATGGCGCCGGAGACGCAGGCCAAGCAGCAAGTCGAGGAGATCGAGCCGTTCGAGGCGGCGCAGGAGATCGAGGGCGGCGACGTCGTCCTGATCGACACGCGCGAGCCGCACGAGTTCCAGGAGGCCCGCCTCGAGGGGGGCAAGCTGGTGCCGCCGGGCCTTCTCGGCGACGAGATCGCCGCCGCCGCGCCCGACAAGTCGGCGCGCACGATCCTCTACTGCCGCAGCGGCAACCGCTCCTACAAGGCGGCCGAGCAGATGCAGGTGCTGGGCTACGAGGACGTCGCCTCGATGGCCGGCGGGATCCTCGCCTGGCAGGAGCAGGGGCTGCCGGTGGTCGCGGCCGAGGGCATGACCCCCGAGCAGCGCGACCGCTACTCGCGCCACACGCTCCTCCCCGAGGTCGGGGTCGAGGGCCAGCTGAAGATGCTGAACGCGAAAGTCCTGCTGCTCGGCGCCGGCGGCCTCGGCGCGCCCACCGCGCTCTATCTCGCCGCGGCCGGGATCGGCACGATGGGCCTGGTCGACGACGACGTCGTCGACGCCTCCAACCTGCAGCGCCAGGTGATCCACAACACCGAGCGGGTCGGCGTGCCGAAGACCGAGTCGGCGCGGCTGACGATCGAGGCGCTCAACCCCGACGTGAAAGTGATCGAGCACCGGCTGCGGCTCGATGCCTCCAACATCCTCGAGATCATCGAGGACTACGACGTGATCGTCGACGGGGCCGACAACTTCCCCACCCGCTACCTGCTCAACGACGCCTCAGTGCGGCTGCGCAAGCCGGTCGTCTCCGCCTCGATCCTCAGCTTCGACGGGCAGATCTCGACCTTCGTTCCCTACGAGGGGCCCTGCTACCGCTGCCTCTACCCGACGCCGCCGCCGGCCGAGCTGGCGCCGAGCTGCTCCGCCAACGGAGTGCTCGGGGCGATGGCCGGGACGATGGGCCTGCTGCAGGCAAACGAGGTGCTGAAGCTGGTGCTCGGCATCGGCGAGCCGCTGATCGGCCGCCTGCTCCTCTTCGACGCGCTCAGCACCCGCTTCACCGAGCTCAAGGTGCGCCGCGACCCCGAGTGCCCGATCTGCGGCGAGAACGCGCCGGAGGTCCCCGAGTCGGAGATGGGCCAGTTCCCGGACTACGAGCTCTTCTGCGCCGGATAGCCCGGTAGCAGGTAGGTTTCCGGCTGATGGCGACCGTTCGCATCCCACCCGTCCTGCGCGCGCAGACCGGCGGCCAGGCCGAGGTCGAGGCGGCGGGCTCGACCGTCGGCGAGGTGCTGCGGGCACTGACCGCCGAGCACCCCGATACCCAGAGCCAGCTCTTCGGCGCCGACGGCGACCTCAACCGCTACGTCAACGTCTACCTCAACGACGAGGACGTGCGGGTGCTCGACGGTCTCGAAACGGGCGTCTCCGACGGCGACACCGTCGTCATCCTGCCGGCCATGGCCGGCGGCCGCTGAGCCTCCGTCTGCTTGCTGTCGGCAGCTCCACCGCCGACAGAAATTTGACACTTACGACACCCACGTGCGACGTTTTGTCCGCTAGCGTGGGATCATGGATGCGGTGAGGGAAAGCTGGACAGATGAGCGGCTCGATGATCTTAAGGCGGAGGTCGGCGAGCTGCGCAGAGAGATGAGGGCTGAATTCAGCGCAGTGCGTGGGGAAATCGCTGCGCTCCACCGCCTCATCCTCCAGGTCGGCGGCGGCATCGTCGTCACGATGCTGATCGGCTTCCTCGGGATCGCGATCCAGTTGTAGCCGCGGCGGCCTCGCCCTCCCTATACTTTTTGAAGTAACGGGAGAGCGATGGCCCAAGACGACCTACTCAACCGCCCCTGCGGGGGCCGCTACGGCGATGTCGTCGAGTCGATCGGCAACACGCCCCTGATCGAGCTGCCGCGCCTCTCGCCGAAGCCCGAGGTCCACATCTACGCCAAGCTCGAGGGGCGCAACCCGACCGGCTCCGTGAAGGACCGCGTCGCCCGCTCGATGATCGAGGCGGCCGAGGCCGAAGGCGCGATCGAGCCCGGCCAGACGATCCTCGAGCCGACCTCAGGCAACACCGGCATCTCGCTGGCGATGATCTGCCGCCGCAAGGGCTACCCGCTGAAGGTGGTGATGCCGGACAACGTCACCGAGGAGCGCACCCAGCTGCTGCGCATGTACGGGGCGGAGATCGTCTACTCGGAGGGCGCCAAGGGCTCCAACGGCGCGGTCGAGGTGGCGCTCGAGATGAACGAGGACCCCAGCTACTACATGCCCTACCAGTACGGCAATGAGGCGAACCCGCTCGCCCACTACAACGGCACCGCGGTCGAGATCCTCGAAGAGCTGGACAGCGTCGCGGCATTCGTCGGCGGCCTAGGCACCGGTGGCACCCTGATGGGCAACGGGCGCCGCCTCAAGGAGAACGATCCGGAGACGCTGATCGTCGCCGCCGAGCCGATGCAGGGTGAGATGGTGCACGGCCTGCGCTCGCTCGATGACGGCTTCATCCCGCCGATCATCGACATCACCCTGCTCGACCGCAAGATCATGGTCTCCAACCGCGACGCGGTCGTCTGGACCCGCAAGCTGCTCGACGAGGAGGGCGTCTTCGCCGGCGTCTCCTCCGGCGCGATCGCCCGCATCGCGGTCCGCATCGCCGAGGAGCTCGACGGCGGCAACGTCGTCTTCCTGATCCCCGACGACGGCTGGAAGTACCTCTCCTCCGGCGTCTACACGAAGCCGGTTGAGGAGATCGAGAACCTCGACTCCACCGTCTGGTGGTAGGCGCGGGGCCTCGGTCGCGATGAGGATCGCC
>Ga0190272_10000435_pt1 | contig 22212 bp, 17 predicted proteins | sample Popmic504T_FD_133746 | JGI IMG/M metagenome (GOLD analysis project Ga0190272, IMG submission 133746) | Populus adjacent soil microbial communities from riparian zone of Shoshone River, Wyoming, USA - 504 T | ecosystem: Environmental > Terrestrial > Soil > Riparian zone | place: USA: Wyoming... | reverse complement strand
GGCGCACCGGGCGGAGGTGCTCGCCGGCCGGGGCAAGCTCACGACCACGTTGCGTCACCGGCTCGACGGTGCCCCCGGCCTGCCGCCTTCCGAGGTGGCCGCCCTGGCCAGGAACTCGAACGGGGCCTTCACCCGGTCGGCGGTGCGCGCGGCACTGGCCGAGCTGGGGGCGGCCGAACGCGAGCCGGCGGAGCTGCCGCCCACTTCGCAGCCGGGGCAGTGGGCACAGCTCCCTGGCCCGCTCGCGCAGCTGGGGCACGCCTCGCTGTGGGCCTACCTGAACGGCTCCGGCGAGTTCGCCGGGGCTGCGACGGCGGCGCGGCACCTCACCGCTCGGCGCGAACGGCTGCGGGTCTCACGCAGCGCCGACAGCGCCGCCGAGACGACCGTGCTCAAGCTCGTCGAGCAGTGGCTCGCCGGTGACGGCCTGGCCGCGGCCCTTCGGCACGAGGTGCTGGCGGAGCTGGGCCGCGAGGCCGAGTTCGGCTACCCGGCAACGACCCGGCTCGCGACCGGGCTGGCCGACCGGCTGCCCGCGCTGGGCCTGCCGGCCGACCACCGAGCCGTGGCCTACACGGTCTGGGCTGCCCGCCGCTTCGGCAACGTGGAACGCGAGTTCGCCTGGACGGCGGCCTACCAGTCCGCGGTCCGGGCCGGTGAGCTGCGCGGCGCGCTGGAGGTGCTCACCGGGCAGCCCGGGCTCTCCGAGGAGTGGCAGGCCAAGCGGGACGAGCTGCGGGCCAGGCTCGCCGAGCTGGACCGGGAGCTGGCCAGGTGCCGGGCGCTGGAGCGGACCGACACCGAGGCGGCCGTCGAGGCCTACCTGCGCATCCGCGCCGAGCTCGCAGATCCTGCGGTCGACGTCGCGATCGAGCGCTGCCGCCCGGCGCCGGCAGGCGGCGCGGTCGCCAGGGTCGACGGCGACCGGGTGGTCGTCTCCTGGCGGCCCAGTCCGGCGACCGCGGGGCGGATCAGCTACCGGGTTACCCGCGGCGACACGGTCGTGGCCGAGACCGCCGGCACCTGCACAGCCACCGACCCGCGGCCGCCGGGCGGGACACCCCTGGTCTACCGGGTGCTCTGCCTGCGGGACGGCAATGCCGCGGACCGGTCCGCGGACACCGGCCCGGTGACGGTCCTGCCCGACGTGACGGAGCTGGAGCTGCAGGGTGGGTCCGACGCCATCACCGGGCGCTGGCGGCTGCCCGACGGCGCGGCCGGCGTGGTGGTGTCGCGCCGGCACGGGACCGCCGACGAGTCCGCGCTCCCCGGCACGCACGCCACGTCGTTCACGGACCGCGACGTGCGGCCGGGCGACAGCTACGAGTACCGCGTTCAGGCGCGGTATCGGCTCGACGACGGCTCGACGGCGCTGAGCCAGGGCGCCAGGGCCACCGCCGGCTGCCAGGAGGTCCCGGTCGCGGTGACCGACCTGCGCGCCGAGTTCGACGGCGACGAGATCGTCGCGGACTGGACGCCACCGGCGCGCGGCGAGGTGGAGCTGCTGGAGCTGCGCCAGGGCGAGGCGGTGCCGGACCGCGCGGTCGTGCCGGCGGCGAGGGCCAGGCGGCACGGCACCGCGCTGCGTGCGACCGGGTACGGCGTCACCGGGCACCTCCGCGGCCGCGCGAACACCCCCGGCCGGCGGCTGGTGCTGCTGCCGGTCACCGTGCTCGGTGAGCTCGCCGCGATCGGTGCGGCGCACGAGCTCGACGCGCGGCACGGCGGCGTGCGGTCGCTGCGGGTACTGCGGCTGGGCGAGGCGGTGCGGCTCACCTGGGAGTGGCCGCCCGGCGCGACCGAGGTGCGGGTGGTGTGGCGCACGGCGGTCCGGCCGTCCGGGCCGACGGACCCGCAGGCCTCCTTCGTCGACGTGACGCGGGTGGCCTACGACAGCAGGGGCGTCGAGGCGAAGGTCGGGCCGGGCGAGCACTGGTTCGGCGTCTGCACCGTCGTGGGCTCGCCGGAGCCGAGTTTCGGCCCGCTCGTCCTGGCCAGGGAGTCGACGCCCGGCGAGGCGAGCTACCGCGTCCGGCGGACCGGGCTGCTGCCGACCCGGCGCCGGTGGATCCTCGTCGTCGAGGGCCCGCCGGGCAGCGACCTGCCGCCGGTCGTGCTGCTGGCCAGGACCGGCCTGCGGCCGATGAACTCCGGCGACGGGGAGGTCCTGCTGCGATTGCCCGGCGGCGCGTCGCCGATGCAGGGCGAGTTCGTGCTGCCGCCGGCCCTGCGCCGGCCGGCGCACCTGCGCGCGTTCTCGGCGGAGGACCGGCTGGTGCTGATCCCGGCGCGTCCCGACGACCTCGTCGTGACCTGACCCGTACGACCTGACCCCCGGGTGATCTGACCCGTCGTGACCTGACCCAGATGGCGAACGGATAGCGAAGTTGTCGACAGTCAAGTGTCCGTACTGCTGGGTCGCACACCGGCCGGGCGACCTGCACCGCCGCTGCGGCGAGCGCTGCGCCAAGAAGGGCGACACGTTCCCCTCGCGGGAGCTCAGGAACGACCGCTGCCCACACGGTGAACCCCCGCAGGCGCGGCGGGCCTGCCCGGCCTGCGGCCGGGACCTGCTGCGCGAGTACATCGACAGCGGCGGGCGCAACATCGCCGTGATCGGCTCGGCCGACTCGGGAAAGAGCACCTGGGTCGGCGTGCTGGTGCACCAGTTCCAGCGCGGCCAGGTCTCCGAGCGGTTCACCGGGATGTCGCTGGAGCTGCTGGGTGAGGACTCCCGCCACCGCTACGAGCGCGACTTCGAGGAGCCGCTGTTCCGGGAAGGCCGCTCGGTGGGGCAGACCCGGTCGGCGCTCGTGGACACCCCGGAACCGCTGATGTTCAGCCTCCGGTTCCCCGGCCGGGCGCGGCTGCGCGGACCGTCGCGGGTGACGCCGGTGGTGACGGTCTTCTACGACACCGCAGGGGAGGACGTGGCGCGCGCGTCGGCGATGGACCAGCTGACCAGCTACCTGGACGCCGCGGAGGGGATCATCCTGCTGCTCGACCCGCTGCAGATGCCGAGGGTTCGCGAGCTGGTGGGAGCCGCCCGGTCGCCCGGCAGCCGGTCGAGGTTCACCGAGCAGCTGTTCGTGGTGAACCGCCTCGGCGAACTGCTGCGGGAGCGCAGCCGCGATTCCGTCACCAAGCGGCTCAGGACACCGCTGGCCATCGCGCTCACCAAGGTCGACCTGCTGCGCGAGACCTTCGGTCCGGAGTCGCCGCTGCGCCGGCCGTCGCGCCACGTCGGGCACTACGACGAGAACGACGGCGTCGACGTCCACGAGGAGGTCCGCGGCTGGCTCGGCCAGTGGTACGACCCGGCGCTGGACCGCAGCGTCGCCAACACCTTCGAGACCTACCGGTACTTCGGGTTCTCCGCGCTGGGCGCGGCGCCGATCGACGACAACCGGCTCTCCCCCACGGGTGTGCACCCGTACCGCCTGGAGGATCCGATGCTCTGGCTCCTGTCCAGGTTCGGCGTGATCCGAACGACAAGGACGAAGAGGCGATGACCGTGCACCAGCTGCACTACACCTCCTGCGAGGACGGCCTCGAAGGCATCCAGGGCTTCCAGGTCAGCGCCATGACGCCCGGCGCGCCCACGCCGCTGGTGGAGCTCGCCGTCAGGTCGAGCAGCTACGAGGCCGGCCCTGGGCTGGTGTCGCACCTCGGCGACGGGGACCTCGCCAGGTTCCCCGTGGCGCTCGGGTACGTGCCGGCCGGCCGGGCCGCCGCGCTGTTCGAGAGCCGCTACGCCGGCACCGACTTCACCGGGCGGGCGGGCAACTACTTCGCCCACGCGCTGCTGCTGGAGGACGTCGAGCACGGTCTCGGCGGCCTGTTGCCGATCGACCTGTGGCGCAGCCCCGCCTGGGCCGGCGCCCGCCAGGGCTCGGGCACCACGCTGCCGGAGCTGGCCACGCTGCCCCCCGGCACCGCGGCCGACCTGCCGAGCACCCGACGGTTCCTGGCCGCCGACGGCCGCGCGGAGACCCTGGAGCGGGTGCTCGGTGCCGTGCAGCGGGCGCTGACCGAGGACCGCGGCCGGCTCGTCCTGGTCGTGCCGGACGCCCACGACGCCGCGCTGTGGCTGGCCGCGGTGTGCCGGTCGCTGCCCAGGGCGATGAGCCTGCGCGTCTCGTTCGTCACCTACACCTCACGGCCGGAGAACCAGGACGTGCTGGTCAGCTGCACGACCCCGGACGTGCGCCTGCCCAGCTACGGCGGCTTCACTGTGCTCGACGTGACCGCCGACAGCCCGGGGGCCCGGGGCGCTTCACGCGATTCGGGCGCCTCAGGGGGCGCACCCGGCGGCGGCACCCGGTACGCGGCGGCCCTGGCGCGGGCGTGGCGGCTCGGGCAGGCCGAGGACGCCGTCCGGCTGGCCGAGCAGGTGGACCCCGCGCTCACCACGGCTGAGCTGGAGGCGTTCGCGGTGGTCCTGGAGACCACGATGGACCTGCCGGTGGCCGTCCCGGCCGGCGAGGAGCTGACGCTCGACGCGGTGATCCTGGCGGCGGCACGGCTGCCGGACCCGTTCACCACGGCCGCCTGGGAGCGGGTGGCCGACCAGGTACTGGACGCCGGCGGCCCGCAGGACCTGTCACGGTGGGCCGCGGTGCTCAGGTCGGCGCTGGACCGGCGGCACCCGGTGCCGTCGACCCTGCTGGGAACCTACTGCATCGCTGTGCTGAAGGCACCGGACGCCGACGACGCCGGCGGGCCACGCTGGCTGCCGCAGCTCGGCACCGCGGACCTCGACGACATCGCGGAGAACGTGGTGCTCCCGGCCCTGACCGGCACCGGCCCGACGGCCATGCCCCGACGGCTGGGCACCCGGCCGGACCTGCTGGACGCGCTGATCCGGGTGCTGGACCGGCGGCTCACCGACCACCGGGAAGTCCGGCGGCTGGCGTCCGCGCTGCCGCCGGCGGTGGCGCAGCAGCTGTCCAGGGCCGGCGGCGCGGGTGGCCGGTTGACGCTGCTGACCGACCTGGTGCTGGCCCGCGACGGCCAGGCGGACCGGGCGGCGGTGCTCGTCAGGGCCGCCCGCGGCGGCGTCGCCGGCTGGCAGCAGTTGGACGAGATCCTGTGGCCGGCGGTCCCGCCGGCGGACGAGGCCGTGCGGACCCTGCGGTCGCTGCCGGCCGACGTGCTGGTGGCGACCCGCCTGGTCGCCCGGCTGGTGGAGCGGGTCCTGCACGACGCCCAGCGCGGCGAGCTCCCGCCGAAGGACCTCACGCTCGTCGATGAGCTGCTGCGGTCGCCAGGCGCCGGCGGGATCGCGCCCGGCGACGCCGTGGCGTTGCGGGCTGTCCGGCTGACCGAGCAGCTCCGGGGCGCGACGCCGAAACGCCACGCGGAGCGGGACCTGGCGGCGGCGCTCGACGTGATCGCGGAGGCGTCGGGGGCCATCGGCGAGCGGCTCGTGGACGGCACGGCCGCATTCGTGCTGCGCAGCCGCGACCCGGCGACCCACGCCGACCTGCTGGAGCTCGCACTGTCGGCGCGCCCGGCACGGTTCATGGCCACCTACGGCGAGCTGGCCCGCGGCGACCTCGCCAAGGCGGCGCCGGACCGGGTGGCCGGGGTCATCGTGGTCTGGGAGTCGCTGTCGGACCAGCGCACCAGACGCGACCTGATCGAGAAGACCCTGCCCAAGGCCGTGGCGCGGCGCGGCGGCAAGCACCTGGACAAGGTCGGCGCCGCCCTGGAGTCGATCGCCGGCGGCCTCGGCCAACGCGCGCCGAAACGGTCGGGCGGCTGGGACCGCTGGTGGCTGGCGTGGCGGATGAGCCACGAGCGGCGCGGGCTGTTCGGCCTGCTGCGACGAGGACGGAAGTAGCCATGCATCCGGTCGCGCTGATCGCCCTGCTGCTGGGCCTGTGCTGTGTCGCGCGCTACCTCTTCGGTTTCCTGATCGCCGGCGGCGCCGCGGTCGCCCTCGTGGTGGGCGCCATCGAGTTCGTCACCGCCGCCTTCGCGGGCTTCACCCCGGCGGGGCCTGTCGGGCACCTGCGGATCGACCCGCCGGCGGAGAGCGAGGACGGGCCCGATCCCGCCTACCGCAGCTACTACGCGGGACCGGTGCTGCTCGACTACCGCAAGGTCCTGGCCCAGACCTTCGGCCGGGTCTGGGCCAGGGTCGTCACCGACCGGCGCGACGTGCACACCGGCCTGGTGGTGCAGCGGTCGCTGGTGCGCCGTGCCTGGGCGATCACCCGGCAGTCCGGCTCGCCGTACTGGAAGGTGGTCGCCGTCCCGTCGGCCTTCGCGGCCACGATCGGGTTGATGGCTGGCATGGCCGGTGCGTTCGCCCTGGTCGCGGTGACGTCGGTGATCTTCGGTCTGCTGCTGGTGGTCATGGTGCTCGCCGCGCTGATCACCGCAGGCACCACCAGGGTGGCCGAGTTCGGCATGCTGTACCTGCGCGGCATCACCATCGAGTGCGGGACCTGCCACGTGCGAGCCACCCGGCCGATCTACCGCTGCCCGACCTGCGACGCCGCGCATCGCCGCCTGGTGCCGGGCCGGGCCGGGGTCCTGCACCGCACCTGCCGGTGCCGGACCAGCCTGCCGACCCTGCTCGCGATCGGCAAGGCGAAGCTGCCCGCCCAGTGCGCGGAGTGCAAGGCGCTGCTGCCGGTGAAGGGCCTCACCGCGCCCACGGTGCACATTCCGGTGATCGCCGGCCCAACCGCCGGGAAATCGGTTTTCATGCAGACCTCGGTCACCCGGCTGATGGTCCGTGGCGACGAATCCGGCGGTGGCTTCGAGTTCGCCGACGAGATGGCGAAGTCCGACTTCGAGCGAAACGTCGGTCTGGGCGTGCACAACGATCCGAGCAAGATCCTGAAAACGGTTGTGCGGCGGCCACGGGCCTACAATGTCTTCGTCGGCAGGGAAGGCAGCAGGGCACGGCGGCTGCTGTATCTGTACGATCCCGCCGGCGAAACCGTGGAAAGCGTGGAACAGCTGGCCGAAGCGCAGTTCCTCGCGTTCACCAAGGGAGTCGTGTTCGTCATCGATCCCTTTTCGCTCCGCGCCGTGCGGTCCGCATCGGACCGCACCCTGCTGCGGCAGGTCAGCGCATCCAACACGGCAGCCAAGGCGGTGCTGGAGCGATTCGTCGAGTCGCTGCGGGAACGCCTGCCCACCACGCGCTCCCACCGGCTGAACCTCCCGGTCGCCGTCGTGCTGACCAAGGCCGACGGGCTCGTGGGGCTGCCCGAGGTCGGTCACCCCTACGCGAACCTCGGCGCCGCGTCGATCGACCGGGCCATGCGGGCCGAGCGGGACGCGGCGCTGCGGACCTGGCTGTCCGACACGAACGACCGCCGGGACCTGGTGTCCTCCCTGGACAACAACTTCGCCACCGTCGCGTACTTCGCGGTGAGCTACCAGGACGCGGTCGAGGTGTCGCCGCACGACCTGCCCGGCGGCGCGTCGGCCGTGACGAACGACGACCCGGCCGCCCCCCTGCTGTGGCTGCTCGACAGGAAGGCCCGACGATGAGCGACGAACAGGTACCGCACGCCGTCATCCAGGGGCGGCGGGTCGCCATGGCGCTGCTGATCACAGCCATGGTGTCAACCGTGCTGCTGGCCGTCTGGCTGGCCTCGTGGTGGGCGACCCGGCCGATCGTCTTCTAGCCCGCGTCGTCCTGGCTCGCGTCCTGGTGCGCGGTGTCGTGTTTCAGGACCACCACCTCGGCGAACCGCACGATCCGGTCGTCGACGCGGTAGCCCGGCCGGCGCGCGGTCACGACGGTGCCGTCGAGCGCCTCGTCGCCGGTCCGGCTGGTGCCGACGGCGCGGTGCTCGTGCCGGTCGAACCCCGCCCCTGGCTCCGGCCAGAACTCCTCGACGCCCTGACGTTCCAGGATCATGGTCACGTCCTCGACGACCTCGACGCACAGCCGCGCCGACTCGGTTCCGTCCGGCTCCGCCCGGTCGCGCAATGCCATTCCCCGGCTGCGCCAGTCGTCGGCCAGCTTGATCAGCTCTCGCACACCCGGCGGCAGCGCCTTCTGCGACTCGTTACGGCGGAGTTTCTCGTTCTCCGCGTGCAATCGGTCGATCACCTCGTTGAGAAACCTGCTCTGCCCGTGCAGGCCGGCCAACTCGGCACTGATGTTGCGCAGCACCGCGTCGAGGTCAGGACTTTCTTCCGCCGATTCGCCGACCTCGCCGGCCACCACAACCTCGGAATCCACGGAGCACCGTCTCCTTCATCGAACGCTATCGTCCGATAATAGTGAATGACGGGGTGTCCCGGTACCGGGGTACCTTTGTCGATTACCCCGTGTACTCCCAGTGCCACGGCTCCTCGCGTCCGCGGCCGGGCAACGCCCACGGCGGGTTGACCCACCCGTACGCGCTGGCGTTGTCGGCCAGCCAGGCGTAGTCCGACGAGCCGAACGACATGTTCCCGCCGCCGGGGACGCACATGTCGACGGCGAGGCCCCACCCGTGGTTGCTGGTGCCCGGCTTCGCCGTCAGGCCCGGCTTGGCCGCGTGCAGCGACACCTGGTCCTCGTAGGAGCGGTAGCCACCGCCGGCGCACAACGAGCGGCCGTTGACCGCGGCGAACGTGGCGTCCATCACCTCGTACGCCTTGGCCGCGCCGCACTGCAGCAGCGGTCCGTCGCCGCCCGGCTCACACAGCGCCGACGCCGGGATGCGGCCGTTGGCGTAGCCGCTCAGCTTGTCCCGCTCGGCCGCGCCCAACTGGTCGAGCCGGCCGGTGAGCTCCAACTGCTTGGCCTTGAGCTCCTGCAGCCGCGTCGCCAGGTCCGCCTCCAGCTGCGCGGCCTGCTGCTCGGCGGTGGCGGCCCGGTTGGCCGCGTCGGTGGCCGCCAGCTCGGCCGACTCGGTCGCGTCGACGACGGTGCGCAGCGCGTCGAGCGCCTGCCGGTTGTCGGTGGCGATGAGGTCGAGCGCGGACATCTGGTCCAGGTAGTCCTGCGGCGACTCGCTGACCAGCAGGGCAGCCAGCTGGTTGAACCGCGCTCCCTGGAACGACGCGGCGGCCAGCTTGTCCACCTGACCGTAGAAATCGCCCTGCCGGGCCCTGGCGCCGTCCGCCGTGACGGTGGCCGTCTGGAACTCGGCGTGCGCGGCCGCCAGCTCACCGCGCCGGGCGTCGAGCTGGGCCTTGGCGTCGTTGTACTGGGTGGTCAGCGCGGCCGCCTGCTTGCTGAGCTCGACGGCCTCGGCCACCGGGTCCTGGGCCGTCGCCGGGCCAGGTGCGGGAGCGAGGACCAGCCCCACCGCGACCGCCGCCGCGGCGATCACACCGACAAGGGAGCGCCCACCTCTGATCGAGGACACGTTCGCGCGTCCCTCCTTCGTGCTGTCCGCCTTCAGGTCTCGGACAGGTTACGAAGGGGCGTGCCGGTGGTACACGTCGGGTCCGCCCGATCACACGCTCCCGTAGCCGAGCTGCAGCGCGCCATCGGTCGCCCGTTCGAGTGACGCCGCTCGTCGCTGCGGAGGGACCGCTCGCGCCTGCTCAGGGGGCGTCAGCCCATGTGGGGGTAGCGGTGGTCGGTGGGGGGTACGAACGTCTCCTTGATGGTCCGCGGGCTCGTCCAGCGCAGCAGGTTGAGCATCGAGCCGGCCTTGTCGTTGGTGCCCGACGCCCGCGCGCCGCCGAACGGCTGCTGGCCGACGACCGCGCCGGTCGGCTTGTCGTTGACGTAGAAGTTGCCGGCCGCGTAGCGCAGCCGCTGGTGCGCGGTCTCGATCGCGGTGCGGTCGTTGGCGAACACCGCGCCGGTGAGGGCGTACGGAGTGCTCCGGTCCACCAGTTCCAGCACATCGTCGTAGGCGCTCGGCGTGGAGTCGTCGTACACGTGCACGGACAGGATCGGACCGAAGTACTCGGTGGAGAACATCTCGTGCGTCGGGTCGGAGCCCACCAGCACGGTCGGCTGCACGAAGTAGCCCACGCTGTCGTCGGCCGTGCCGCCCGCGAGGACCTCGACCGACGGCTCCGACGCCACCTTCTCCAGCACGTCGCGGTGACGGCCGAAGGCGCGCTCGTCGATCACCGCGCCGCCGAAGTAGCTCAGGTCGGCCACGTCGCCGTACTCGATCGCGGCGGCCGCCTCGGCCAGCTGGTCGCGCAGACCCGCGGTCCACAGCGACTTCGGCACGTATGCGCGGGACGCGGCCGAGCACTTCTGCCCCTGGTACTCGAACGCGCCGCGGACCAGCGCGGTGGCCAGCGCCGGTGAGTAGGCCGACGGATGCGCCACCACGAAGTCCTTGCCGCCGGTCTCCCCGACGAGCCGCGGGTAGCCGCGGTAGGTGTCCAGGTGCTCGGCGACGGTGCGCCACAGCAGCCGGAACGTGGTGGTCGACCCGGTGAAGTGGATACCGGCCAGGTCCCGGTCGGCCAGCGCGACCTCGCTGACGGCCAGGCCGTCACCGGTCACCAGGTTGATCACCCCGGGCGGCATCCCGGCCTTCTCCAGCATCCGCATCGTGTAGTGCGCGGACAGCTGCTGCGTCGGCGACGGCTTCCACACCACGGTGTTGCCCATCAACGCCGGCACCACGGCCAGGTTGGCCGCGATCGAGGTGAAGTTGAACGGCGCGATCGCCAGCACGAAACCTTCCAGCGGACGGTGGTCCAGCCGGTTCCACACACCAGGCACGGACACCGGCTGCTCGGCGAGGATCTGCCGACCGAAGTGCACGTTGAAGCGGAAGAAGTCGATCAGCTCGCACGCAGCGTCGATCTCCGCCTGGAACACCGACTTCGACTGGCCGAGCATCGTCGACGCGTTGATCGTGTCCCGCCACGGCCCGGCCAACAGGTCCGCGGCGCGCAGCAGCACCGCGGCCCGCTCGTCGTACGGCAGCGCCTGCCAGGCCGGGGCCGCGGCCTTGGCGGCCTGCACGGCATCGCGGACGTCGTCCGTCGTGGCGTTCCCGCCGGTGCCGAGCACGTGCCGGTGGTCGTGGGGCTGCACCACGTCGAAGGTCTCGCCACCGCCCATGCGCTCCTGCCCGGCGATGGTCATGGTGAGCTCGGCGCGCTCCCCCTCCAGCTCGGCGACGCGCCGCTTCAGGGACTCGGTCTGCTCGCTGCCCGGCAGGTACGGGCGCACCGGTTCGTTCGTCGGGATCGGTGTGCTCGTGACGGCGTCCATGGGATCTCCTGGTCTGGTGGTGCGGCGGTACACCCATCCTGGCACGGTGCGGCTGCGCTAGCGTTCCGGCCGTGGCGCGGGTTACCGGCATCGGCGGGGTGTTCGTGCGAGCACGGGACCCGGTGGCGTTGGCCGCGTGGTACGCCGAACACCTCGGGGTGCCGACCGAGCGCTACGGCGGCGCGACCTTCCACTGGTCAACCGGCACGTCCGCCGAGCTACACGGCTCGACCACATGGGCCCCGTTCCCCTCCGACACCCGCTACTTCGGCTCGTACACCCAGCAGGCGATGATCAACTTCCGGGTGGACGAGCTGGACGCGCTGCTGGCCGCGCTCCGCGACGCCGACGTCGAGGTGCTCGACGAGATCGAGGACTCGGAGTTCGGCCGCTTCGCCTGGTGCGTCGACCCCGAGGGCAACCGCGTAGAACTCTGGGAACCCGCCACCGGCATGTAACCCCGCCCTCATTCCCGCGCGCTGGGATGACGGGCACCGCTTGGGTGGGGCGCGGGCGGGAGTTCTCAGAGGAGTTCGAGGAGGAAGGGGATCTCCTGGGGGGCGTACCACGCGAGGTCGTGGTCGTCGGCGTCACCGAGGATGAACTCCGCGTCGGGGTCACCCATGTCGGCGGCGTCCACCACCTCGGCGGCGGCACGGACCGCATCGACGGCGTCCGGCAGGTCCACGTAGACGGCGGCGACCGCCGATCCCGGCACGGGCCCCGGCAGGGTCACGGCGCCGTCGTCGAGGTCGGGGCGCAGCCGGACGCCCTCGATGTCGGCGCACACCACGACCCGCCGAGCAGGCTCGGCACCGTTCCCCGACACCGCTGCCGGGGCGGGAGCCGAGTCAGCACCCGCCGCCCAGGCCAAGGCCGAGTCAACGGCCGACGGCGAGCCAGGGGCCGAGCCGGCACCCAAGACCCAGGCCGTGTCAGCGGCCGAGTCAGTGTCCGACGTCATGGCCGGACCGTGGGCCGAGTCGGGGCCTGGAGCCGAGCCGGCGGCTGGAGCCGAGTGAGCGGCCGAGCCGGTGGCTGGAGCCGAGCCGGTGGCCGACGCCGAGTGAGCGGCCGAGTCGGGGCCTGGAGCCGAGTCGGTAGGGGCGAGGGTGCCGGCCAGTAGGCGCAGGGAGGCGCGGGCCGCGTCGGCCATCGCGGCGTACTCCAGCTCCTCCGTGGTGCCGACCGCGTAGGACTCGCGCAGGGCAGGCGTCACGCCGAAGGCGGTGCCGGCGACCGGGGCCAGCTGTCCGTCGTCGACGAGGCGTCGGAGCATGCCGATCGTGGCCGGTACGTAGACGCGCACTACGCGGCCTCGGACCCGCGCTGCCAGGCCGTGGCCGTGGTGCGCAGGGAGACGTCGAGCACGGCACGGCGTCGACGGTGGTCCATGACGTTCCACCCCATGGCTGCGAGCACCTCGGCGTCGGGTGTGAGCACGGTGACGCGGGTGCCGGCGGCGCGGAGCTTGGCGACCTCGCGCAGCGTGCGGCGGGTGCACCAGCCGCGGACGCACCGCTCGGTCCGCACCAGCGGGTGCCACGACGTGTCGTGGGTGGACGCGCCGAGCGGCATGAGGACCGTCACCTCGTCGACGCCCTCGCCGATGAGGAGGTCTGCCGACGTGGTGGAGCACACCCCGCCGTCCACGTAGCGCCGCCCGTCGATCTCGACCGGCTCGTACCACCCGGGGATGGAGCACGACGCCGCGACCGCCTCGGCCAGCTCGACGTCCGGGGCGGACGGCGAGCCGAACACGACGCGCCGACCGCGGTCGTAGTCCATGGCGACGATCCGCACCGCCGGCCGGGTGGGCCAGGAGCGGTCGGCGGTGAGCCCACGGACCGCGCCCCGCAGCGGCCGCAGGGTGCCGCGTCCACGCAGGGCGAACGCGGACAGGCCGGCGACCAGCGGGTAGGACCGCGGGTTGCGCAGCACCTTGACGGCCAGCGACGGCGAGCCGAACCCGATGGCCGGCAGCGGTGGCAGCGCGCCACCCGCCGAGGTGTCGTGGTCCCACGACACGCTGGGGTCGCCGGGTTCGCGCTCACCGCGCAGGTGCCGCAGCAGCGCGTCGGGGTGCACCCCGCTGCCGATCGACGCCGCGGCCACCGAACCGGCCGAGGTGCCGATCAGCACGTCGAACTCCCTGGGGTCGAGCCCGGAGTGCTGTGACCAGGTGGAGAGCGCGGCGACCAGCCAGTTGTAGCCCAGCACGCCGCCCGCGCCGAGGACCAACCCGCGAGTGGTCATTGCGGCACCGTCCCCACCAGCTCGTCGAGTGATTCTTCGATCATGGCAGCCAACCCGTCCACGTCGGTCATCGAGTCGCGATCCGCATTGAGCCCAAAGTAGACGCCGCCGTCGTAGGAGGTGATGCCGATCGACACGCCCTGGTTCTTCGACAGCGGCACGACGGGGAACATCTCCAACATCTTCGCGCCCGCGGCGTACAAGGGGAACTGCGGACCGGGCACGTTCGTGACGACCAGGTTGTAGATCCGCTGGGAGAACCCGCTGGCGACCCTGGCCCCGAGCGCGTGCATGGTCGGCGGCGCCAGCCCGCTGAGCCGCACCAGCGCGTCGGCGCCGACGGACTGCCCGGAGTCCTTGTGCGCGCGCATCGCGTGGCTCACGTGGTGCAGGCGGACCACGGCGTTCGCCTCGCCGACGGGGAGGTCGACGAGGTAGGCCGACACCTGGTTGCCCGACGGCCCGTCGGCGTCCGCACCGTGGCGCACCGACACGGGTGCCATCGCGCGGATCGTCGTCGAGCCGGTGACCGGCTCGCCGCGGGACAGCAGCCAGTTGCGCAGGGCACCGGCCACCACGGCCAGCACCACGTCGTTGACCGTGCCACCGTGCGTCTTGCGGACCGCGCGGAACGAGTCCAGCGAGGTGCGGGCGACGGCGAAGCGCCGCTGCCGCGAGATCGGCACGTTGAGCGGGCTGCCCGGGGCGGCCCGGACCGCGGAGCGCACCGCGGAGAACAGGCCGCCGACCGCGTCCCCCACGCGTCGGACCGTCGACGCGGCGTCAAGGGCGGCGACCCGTAGGTTGTCGGCGAGCTCGGCGGGCCGCTGCACGACCTCACCGGCTGCGGTGAGCACGAGCTGCAGCGACCCCGGCTCTGGGCGCGGCATCCACAGGTCCTCCGGGGTGGCGCGCGGCGTCGGCGTCACGTCCAGGATCACCTGGCCGATGTCCATGGCGCTGATCCCGTCGACCATGGCGTGATGGGTCTTGGTGATGATCGCGAAGCGGCCGCGGGCCAACCCCTCGACCAGGTAGATCTCCCACAGTGGGCGGCCGCGGTCCAGCGGGCGGGACATGAGCCGGCCGACCAGCTCGTTGAGCTGCGCCTCGGCACCCGGCTTCGGCAACGCCGAGCGCCGCACGTGGTACGCGACGTCGAAGTCCTGGTCGTCCACCCACACCGGGCGGGCCACGTGGCCGGGCACGTTCCTGATCTTCTGCCGGTACCTCGGCACCAGCGTCAGCCGGCGCTCCACGAGGTCGACGAGCCGGTCGTGGTCGAACCCGGACCGCGGGCGGCGGAACACCGCGACCCCACCGATGTGCATCGGCGTGGTCGGCTGCTCCAGGTAGAGAAACGAGGCGTCCAGCGCCGAGAGGCGATCCGGCATGGTCGTGATCCTGGCACACAGGGAGCTACGCGCGACCTGTCATGCTCCCCGTGTGGCAGCCCAGGACACCTCGCCTCCCACGTCCCCCAAGGACCGTTTCGTGACCGTGTACGGCCGCAAGCCGGTGCTGGAGGCGCTCGGCGACGCCGGCCTCACCGTCGACAAGGTGCTGCTGGCCGACAACGCACACGGACCCGCCGTCCGCGAGATCATGGACGCGGCCGCCGGGCGCGGCGTGCCGGTGAAGCGCGCGACCGCCCATCGGGTGAAGCTGCTCGCCGGCAACGGCCGCCACGACCAGGGCGTGCTGGCCGACGTGATCGCGCCGCGGATGCGCCCGCTGAGCGCGTTCCTCGACGACCCGCCGCCGCGCGCGTCGGTGCTGGTGCTCGACCAGATCACGAACCCGGCCAACGTCGGGATGATCCTGCGCACCGCGACCGCGGCCGGCGTCGACGGCGTGGTGCTGCCCAGGCGCGGCGTCCCCGGGGTCGACCCGCTGGTGGTCAAGGCGTCGGCCGGGGTCGCGTTCCACGCGCCGGTGCTGCGCTGCGGCACGGCCATCGAGGGGTGCACGGCGCTGACGGCCGCGGGGTTCACCCTCTTCGGCCTCACCGCGGACGCGCCGGACTCGGTGTTCACCGCGCCGCTGCCGGAGCTCAGCGCGTTCGTCCTCGGCAACGAGACGTCCGGGGTGTCCGACCAGGTGCGCGACGCGGTCGGTGGCTGGTTGTCGATCCCGATGGCCGGCGGGGTGGAGTCGCTCAACGTGGCCAGCGCGGCGGCGGTGCTGTGCTTCGAGCTCGTCCGGCGCCGGAGCGTGGCCCGGTGATCTCCAAGCGGGTCGGGATCATCGCCGGGGTCGTCACGCTGGCGGTCGCGCTGACGGTGGGCATCGTGGTGTACCGGGTGAAGGACCCGTCGCCGACCGCCGCTCCCCCGTCGTCGTCCACTTCTCCTTCCTCTTCCTCGTCCTCTTCGTCGGACGACGAGTCCCCGTCCTCGTCCTCTCCGTCGGCCTCGGGCGAGGAGACCTCCACGTCGTTCGACGAGGACGCGACGCCGACCGACGAGGTGCCGCCCGGCGACCTCCCCGGCGACCTCACGCCCAACGTCGTCGAGGACGAGTGCCTGCTGACGGCGTCCGAGTTCGAGGTGCTGACCGGGCAGACGTCGCTGCGCGCGGAGAACACGGAGCTCGCCGGCGGCGGCCGCCGCAGCTGCTTCTACGCCGCCGAGGACGCCGACAGCCCGCTCGGCCGGGTGGACGTGTACGCGTCGGTGTCGCTGACCCCACCCGTCCTGGTGACCCGGATCGCCGCGAACGGCGCCGGCCGCTCCCTCACCGGCGTCGGCAGCGGCGCGGTCGTCGTCGAAGGCCAGAGCGGAACGGCGGAGCTGGTGGTGGCGTCGCCGACGCTGCTGATCGTCCTGACGATGCTGCCCGGCGGGACGTCGACGCCCCCGTCGGACGAGGCCTGGACCGCCGCCGGAGCGACCATGGTCGGCCGCCTACCGGCCTGACGCCGTGGTCGGCGCTGTCCGTTCGCTCGGCCGTGGTCGGCTCGACGCCTAGCTCGGGCCGGGTTGGCCAGCGTCGAGGTGGCTGGTGTCGAGGTGGCTCGGGTCGGGGTGGCTGTCGATCCGGTCCGGCTCGGGGCCCAGCGCGACGCCGAAGAGGGTCTCCAGCTCGTCGACGGTGGACCCGACGCTCGTGTGGTGCACCCCGACCATGCCCACCCTGGCCGCGCCGCGGACGTTGATCGCCAGGTCGTCGACGAACACGCACTGTCGTGGGTCGATGCCGAGCCGGTCGGCGGTGAGCAGGTAGATCTCCGCGTCGGGCTTGCGCAGCCCGACCTCGCCGGAGATCACCACGGCGTCGAACAGGTCGTCCCACCCGTCCCGCTCGTAGTCGGCGCCCCACGAGTTGGACAGCAGCGCCGTCCGCAGGCCGTGCTCACGCGCCCTGCGGAGCACGCCGTACATGCCGGGCGCCGCGCGGAATCCGGCGAACATCCTCGCCAGCAACCCCTCCGCGACCGGCGCGGAGCCGTCGGCGCGGCGCAACCGCTCCGCGAGCAGCCGCTCGAACTCGACCAGCGGCATCCGCCCGGTCTCCAGGTCGTGCGCCGGGCTGCGATCGACGTCGTCGCCCAGCCACTCCCGCATCAGCTCACCGAAGAGCTCCGGCGCCAGCCGTTCGGCCCGGATCCACGCGCCGACCGTGTCCGGCAGCGAGGTGGTGAGGACACCGCCGTAGTCGACGATCAGGGCGGCCATGGGCGGCCGATCACCAGTCACGTGGGCACGCTATCGCGTGCCTGTGAGCAGAAGCTGGTGTTGGAGCACCAGTTTCTGCTCACGAGGGACGACCGAAACGCCGGACACGCGCTTCTGAAACGACGGACACACGCTGTCGAGATGGCGGACACGCCGGGAGGGTGGGGAGTTCGATGACAGCGGAGCGTGGTCGTATGCATACTCAGCGGGTACATCGGTCCGCAGCCCCGGTCCAGGGCGCCCCTCGCGGCCAGCGTCAACCACGAGGGGACAGCTGTGACCGTTGCTCGAGAACCGTTGCACGAGATCGACCCGACGCCCCAGCGGCCGGTGCTGCTGAGGATCGTCGAGCTCGGGCCACCGCCGGAGACGCGCACCAGGCCGGGGTGGCGCTCCCCGTTGCTCGCGAGCCTGCCGAGGCTGCGACCGGAGCCACGGGCCGTCGCCGACCCGCCGATGCCGCCGCCGCGACGGGCCAGGAACCTGATCACGGACGCCGAGGCTCGCGGCCTCGCCGGTGCGACGGCGCGGGCCGTCTTCGAGGTCCTGGACGGGCGGCGACCGCCGCACCAGCTCGACGTCCTGCTCAGCCAGCGGGCCGTGTCCACGGTCGAGACCATGCTGCGCGGGGGTTTGCGCTGGCCCGTGCGCCGCGCGGCCGTGCGCTCGTTGCACGTGCACCAGCCGTCGGCGCGGGCCATCGAGGCGTGCGTCGTGTTCTTCAGCGGCGGACGCCACCGCGCGATGGCCCTGCGCATCGACCGCGACCGCCGCCGCTGGCTCACCACCGCCATCCGCATCGGCTGACCGCCCCGCCGCTACGAACACCCGCAGCCCGCACACCACGCGCGACCCCGGCACCGCGGCACTCCGCCACCCACGCGACCCCGCACCCACGCGACCCCGCGACCCCGCAACCCGCCACCCCGCGGCCACACCATCCCGCCGCCCCGCCACCCGTGGCCGTGGCCGTGGCGTCCATGAACTCGACACCACGGTAGTTCGATCTTGCTGGATCGACCGTGGTGTCGAGTTCATGGCAGGGACCAGTGGATCAGCAGCGCGAGCCCAGCGGGGGCGCGGGTTACGGGCGGGCGCCGGTGGGGGCGCCGTGGCAGCGCTTGTACTTCTTGCCGGACCCGCAGGGGCAGGGGGCGTTGCGGCTGGGTTCGGCGGCGACCTGCCGGCCGGCGCCACCGGCGGCACCGCCACCACCGCCGCCGCGTTTGGTGCCGGCGCCGCGGACCTCGGTGCTGCCGTCCTCCGCCGGGGCGGAGTAGGTCAGCGGCCGGGAGCCGGGGGCGTCCAGGCCCTTGGCGCGCAGCGCCAGCGGTACGGCCTGGCCGGGCGGGGTGTCCTGCGGGGCGGCGCCGTTGCCACGCGGGGCGCCGGGGCGCCGGCCGGCGTCGGCGAGCACTCCGGTGCTGCCCGCGCTGACCGCGGCCGGAACGGGGGCCTGCTCCGGCTCGGCCTGCTGCACCTGCAGGTTGAACAGATAGCCGACGGATTCCTCCTTGAGCGCCTCCAGCATGGCGGCGAACATGTCGAAGCCCTCGCGCTGGTACTCGATCACCGGGTCGCGCTGGGCCATGGCCCGCAGCCCGATGCCCTCCTTGAGGTAGTCCATCTCGTAGAGGTGCTCGCGCCACTTCCGGTCGAGCACGGACAGCACGACCCGGCGCTCCAGCTCACGCATGGCGCCGTCGCCGACCTTGGCGTCCATCTCGGCCTCGCGGGCGGCGTACGCGGCGCGGGCGTCGGCCAGCACGGTCGCGCGCAGGCTCTCCGGGGTGAGGTCCTCGTCGCTGTCGGCCAGGTCCTGCCAGCGAATGCTCACCGGGTACAGGGTCCTGAGCGCGGTCCACAGCTTGTCGAGGTCCCAGTCCTCCGAGTACCCGCCGGAGGTGGCACCGTCGACGTACGCGGCGACGACGTCGGTGAGCATGAGGTTGATCTGCTCGCGCAGGTCCTCGCCCTCCAGCACCCTGCGACGCTCGGCGTAGATCACCGTGCGCTGCCGGTTCATGACCTCGTCGTACTTGAGTACGTTCTTGCGGATCTCGAAGTTCTGCTGCTCGACCTGGGTCTGCGCCGACTTGATGGCCCTGCTGACCATCTTGGCCTCGATCGGCACGTCCTCCGGCATGTTCAGCCTGGTCATCACGGACTCGACCATCGCGGCGTTGAACCGCCGCATGAGCTCGTCGCCGAGCGACAGGTAGAACCGGGACTCGCCGGGGTCACCCTGCCGGCCGGACCGCCCGCGGAGCTGGTTGTCGATGCGTCGTGACTCGTGCCGCTCGGTGCCGAGGACGTACAGGCCGCCGGCGGACAACACCCGCTCGCGCTCCTCCTCGACGTCGCCGCGGGCGCTCTCCAGCGCCTCCGGCCAGGCCGCCTCGTACTCGTCTGGCGTCTCGGTCGGGTCGATCCCCTTGGCCCGCAGCGCCTGGTCGGCGCGGAACTCGGGGTTGCCGCCGAGCATGATGTCCGTACCGCGACCGGCCATGTTCGTCGACACCGTGACGGAGCCGGCGCGCCCGGCCTCGGCGATGATCGCGGCCTCCCGCTCGTGGTGCTTGGCGTTGAGCACCTCGTGCGGCACGCCCTTGCGGAGCAGCTCCTTGGACAGGTACTCGGAGCGCTCGACGCTGATCGTGCCGACCAGCACCGGCTGGCCCTTCTCGTGCCGCTCGACCAGGTCCTCGATGACCGCGTTGAACTTGCCCTCCTCGGTCTTGTACACCAGGTCGGCGCGGTCATCGCGGATCATCGGCATGTTGGTCGGGATGGGGACGACACCGAGCTTGTACGTCTGGCTCAGCTCGGCCGCCTCGGTCTGGGCGGTACCGGTCATGCCGGCGAGCTTGCTGTACAGGCGGAAGTAGTTCTGCAGCGTGATCGTGGCCAGCGTCTGGTTCTCGGCCTTGATCTCGACGCCTTCCTTGGCCTCGATGGCCTGGTGCATGCCCTCGTTGTAGCGCCGGCCCTGCAGCACCCGGCCGGTGTGCTCGTCGACGATGAGAACCTCACCGCTGCGGACGATGTAGTCCTTGTCCTTCTTGAACAGCTCCTTGGCCTTGAGCGCGTTGTTGAGGAACCCGACGAGCGGGGTGTTGGCCGCCTCGTAGAGGTTCTCGATGCCGAGCTGGTCCTCGATGAACTCGACGCCCTCCTCGCTGACGCCGACGGTGCGCTTGCGTTCGTCCACCTCGTAGTGGACGTCCTTGCGCATCAACGGGATGAGCCGGGCGAACTCGGTGTACCAGCGCGAGGACTGGTCGGCGGGGCCGGAGATGATCAGCGGGGTGCGGGCCTCGTCGATGAGGATCGAGTCCACCTCGTCGACGATGGCGAAGTTGTGCTCGCGCTGCACGCACTCCTCGAGGGTCCACGCCATGTTGTCGCGCAGGTAGTCGAAGCCGAACTCGTTGTTCGTGCCGTAGGTGATGTCGGCGCCGTACGCCTTGCGGCGCTCGTCCGGCGGCATCTGCGACAGGATCACGTCGACGTTGAGGCCGAGGAAGCGGTGGATGCGCCCCATCCACTCCGAGTCGCGCTTGGCGAGGTAGTCGTTGGTGGTGACGACGTGCACGCCCTCGCCGGTGAGCCCGTTGAGGTAGGCGGGAAGCACGCTGGTGAGGGTCTTGCCCTCACCGGTCTTCATCTCGGCGACCTGGCCCATGTGCAGGGCCGCGCCGCCCATCACCTGGACGTCGAAGGGCCGCTGGCCGAGCGTGCGGTGGGCACCCTCTCGGACCACGGCGAACGCCTCGGGGAGCAGCTCGTCGAGCGACTCGCCGTCGACGTAGCGGCGCTTGAAGACGTCGGTCCTGGCCCGCAGCTCGGAATCGGAGAGCGCGACGATCTCGTCCTCGTGGCGGTTGACCTCCACCGCGATCTTGTGCAGGTGCTTGACCGTCTTGCGCTCGCCGGCGCGGAGCAGCCGTTGGAACACCACGGGATTCGACCTCGCTCGTCATCTCGGATATCACGCCTGGTCAGATCGTGGCCGCGCCGCGTGGGTGCGTGCCTTGTCAGCCATCGTAGGCCCAAACGCACGGATGCCCCCCGGACCGTGTCCGGGGGGCATCCGTCTCCTGTGCTGGGTCACCGTGTGATCAGGACAGCCGAATCACTCCGTAGTCGAAGCCCTTGCGCCGGTAGACCACGCTGGGCCGACCGGTGTCCGCGTCCGAGAAGAGGTAGAAGTCATGGCCGACCAGTTCCATCTCGTACAGCGCCTGGTCGACGGTCATGGGTTCGGCAGGGTGTTCCTTCTCCCTGACGATGCGGCCGGGTAGGTGTTCTTCGACGTCGTTCCATCTCTGGTCCGGTACGTCGGTGTAGTCGGGGTCGGCACCGTTCTCGCGGGTGAGCGTCGCGGTACGGCCGGCCCGCCGGCCATCGGCGGCGAAGTGTCCGGCTTCGCCGTTGAGGTCCTGGGTGGGGGCGGCCAGCACGGCCGTCGCCTCGGCGACCGAGGTCGGGTTGTGCCGCCCGTGGTGCACGCGGCGGCGGTCGTGTGTTCTGCGTAGTCGGTTCTCGAGTTTGCTGACGGCGGCGTCGAGGGCGGCGTAGAAGTCGGCGGCACACGCCTCAGCGCGCACGACCGGTCCGCGTCCCTTGCCGGTGATCTCCACACGTTGGCAGTTCTTCGACTGCCGCCTGTTGGGCTCGTGGAAGAGCTCGACGTCGTACCTGACAACCTTGCTGTCGTACCGTTCGAGGCGCGCCATCTTTCCGGAGACGTGCAACCGGTAGTGGTCGGGAACCTCGACGTTGCGACCCTTCACGACAATATCCATACGAACTCCCTCGCTCTGCGATGGGAAGGAATGGCTCGCACCGGAAGCGGATTTCAACCGGACTCCGGTACCAGGGTCATGGGCTACTGCCTCCTCCCTGACGCCCGGGTGCGGGTGTCCCGCAGCTGAACTGCCGGGCCGGTCAGGCACCGACCGTAGCTCGCTCGAGGCGGGTGCAACAGTCCCACGGGCGGCTGTCACGCCGTGATGGCGACTGCTGAGCGCGGCTGACCTCGGACGGTAACGAAATGATGACGAACGCCACCCGGACGGAGCAGCGGGGCCGCCGTTGCGACGACAACGGCCGCGC
>Ga0190272_10000434_pt1 | contig 22227 bp, 20 predicted proteins | sample Popmic504T_FD_133746 | JGI IMG/M metagenome (GOLD analysis project Ga0190272, IMG submission 133746) | Populus adjacent soil microbial communities from riparian zone of Shoshone River, Wyoming, USA - 504 T | ecosystem: Environmental > Terrestrial > Soil > Riparian zone | place: USA: Wyoming... | reverse complement strand
TGGACCTCGTTAGGCGGTTATTGCGCTTCGAGAAATCGTGCCAACGAATCAGCCTTCAACCGTTTATGATGTGATTCGTACCACTCGGTGAACCAGGTATATGTTCCAATCGCCGAAGCACCGACGTGACTGTCTGACTTGCAGAGCAGAATGCCTGAGAAAGCTGTTGAACGTCGGCGGGTAAAGGCCAGATCCTCCGATACTGCAAAAAAGTTACGCTTCTGCAAGTTTTTTATCAAGAGAGACCAAGGTTTTATCGATGACTATAACTCAGTCATCACTTTTAAGCTTCGTTATGAGTTCGTCGACAGCCTTGCCCTGAGTTTTAGGATCCCTCAACTCACATTCCCAAATCATTAGTACTCGCCATCCATCCATCCGCAGGTCGTTGGCTTGCCGCTGATCACGTTTCACGTTGTCCCCGATTTTCTTCGCCCAAAACGCCCGACGTGTAGTCGGAAGCTTTGAACGCTTACAATGCTTGTGATGGTGCCAAAAACATCCATGCACAAATATGACGCATCGATGTTTCGGCAAAACGATGTCTGGACGTCCAGGTAATTGTTTTACGTTTTTCCTGAATCGAAATCCTTGTCGGTGCAAATGCGACCGTAAGGTTCTTTCAATTTCCGTTTCTGTGCCGCGCACTGCTGACATCGCACTGCTGCGCTGAACGCTGGTCATGAAGTCCGCCATTTTGATCCCGCCATTACCGATCGCAAAGCAACCGAAGCCATTCAGCCTCTACTAACCCCACACGGGACAAACCCTGAGCAATATCGTGCGCGATTCGCTGAGAATGCAAGGGCTTGAGTTCAGCGATCCACTCAACTTCCGTTTGCTCATCAGCAGTAAAGAGAAAGCGACCGTCGGCGCTGCGGTTTGCAGTCACGGTTCCGGTTGCCGCATTGACGCTGAAGTTGCCCACCCAGAGCATGTCGCGGGCCTTTCCTCCAGCGGAGAGCAACGCATAAGACTTGTCAGGCAAGTACACTGCAACACCCCTTCGGGGAACGTTGCTATCGGACAAAACATCCTCTCTAAGCTTCCAAAACGGGAAGCTAATCTGAGAGCCTGCTTTGTATTGGCGCGATTGATCCAGGCGCAGACTGTCACAGACTGGCATTAGACAGAAGCTGTAAATCCAGTTAGGTTTAACTCCTTGAGGTTGCCTCCTACGAATAATCGTTCCATACATTAGGTGCCGTTTTGATTCATCATAGTGAGTTCGATTTGAAAATAGTGCTGCTAGTCGTTGATTCGAATCGCTCTTGTCGGTATCGACCACTGCCATTAAGTCCCCCATGAGACTCGCGGTGATTCCATGAAAGCCTCTTGCAAGTTCACTGACCTCTCGGATCTCCGGATACTTCTCCGTCGTTACTCGGCCCTCTTCCAAAATCTGTTTTATGACTTCAATGGCAATGGACCGCGTGGCTGGAAACGGTAGTCCAGTTACGGAATACCACTTACTTCGCGTTGATTGAAATCGAAGGTGTGAAATGGCATCAGTAGCTATTGACGATGCTTCAGGGGGTTTTATTCGATTGTCATCGAGAACCGCCTCTAGCTCTTCCGCTAACAATGCTGGCAATTGATCAAAAGCTTCTTCACTTCCCATGGAAAAAGCTCGGTGCAGAAGGAACGCACCGTTCATATTCCCATGAAAACGCTCTAGTATCCGTTTTGAATTGCGCCTGATCGCGGCCATTCCGTGGAGGGCGTACGACGGCAGCAAACCGGAATTCATATCCGCGAATTCATGCAGTAGCCGTTCGGCAAGCGCCGCCTCACTTACGGTAAAATCGTCCTGATCGGTGGCGCGACGAATTCCATCTTTGCCTAAGATCAAAATTCTTGTAGCTCCCGATTGCAGACGTAGCGCACAATCTCCAACCGGTTCTCCGTTACAGCCCTCAGTCTCCAGATATTGATAAATTGAATTCGATATTGACTGTAGGTCGATAGTATTTGTGTAGATAGCGATCAACCGAATGTGATGCGGAGCTACGCGGTTGCCGCTCTTTATTAGACTGCCAATTAGGCTCTTAGGCGCGGTGCCTGTGATTCCAACCTCGTGGAAATCCCAGTCTAAAATCACCAAGTCAGCTGTTTCGCAAAGCTTGAAAACCACAGAATTCTCATCAGTGGCAAAGCCTGGTTCTGGTTCATAGGGGGCGCATACAATGCCCTGTTGAGCAAAGCTATCGATCAAATCCTTGATCCGAAAAGGTCTACGCTCAGGTGTGTTGACTTCCTCCGCATTAACCGAAGGAGTAGCATTACTATTGCCGGGTTCTACAAACGCAGGCTTTAATTCTCTAATAACTATTTCCTCTGGGTTTTCTGGTCGACCAGTGTCAGCTGAATAAATGTTGTCATCAATAAACACTGCACTTTCCAGATATCGTCGCGCAGCGAACCTGGAAAATTCGACAATAGTATTCATGGTCATGAGGTGAAATTCAGAGTGGGAGCAATGATCTCAAAAGCCACAGTCATGCCTGGGACGTTGTCCCGAAGCCGTATATCCATTTTTTCCTTTTGCAACGCCTTTCGCGCAATAAACAAGCCGAGACCATGCCCGCCGCTCTTTCTGGTGAATCCGCGTTCAAAAAGTTTTGGTTCGTCCCGTTTCGGTATCGGTTCCCCGTTGTTTCCAATTATGAGGATTTCGCGTTCCGCATCCATCAAGATTCTCTTCTCACTCTTAGTGGTCTTGAGCCAGTTAATTGCGTTATCAACCAAGTTGATAAATACGGGATAAATCGTGGATGGATAGCATTCAATGCTGCTCTTTAGAAAAGATTCACTTGCCTCGACTTTAACTGAGTGCCGCTGAAGCCTATTTGAAAAAACGTCGTGCACATAACTATGAAGTTGCTTGCCTGTAATCTTGAGTGCCTTACGATGAAGTCGGCGCTGAAGAGGTGTAAATAGGTTTAGGTGACCATCAAGATGCTCAAAATTGGATCTAATTGATTCATAAAGTGGACGTACAGACTTACTACCTCGAGCTAGGAATCCCAACTCTTGAATATTTCTTCTTACGTTGGCAATGGCTGCAGCGAATTCGTGGTTAATAATCGCCACTGCGAGGCCTAACTGAACCATTTCAAAATCTTCATCAGCTTGCTCCTCCAAAGCAATCATTCTTTCTTCAAGCGCTTCCATGATTTCAGCAGGTTCAGAACCGTCCGAACTCCTAAGATTTGCTGACAAAGCAGATAACATGTCCCTTGCAGCATCAAGAGCATCGCGATGCTTCTGCTCGATCTCGATTAGCTGTTCTTCCCATTGCTGACGCAGCGAATCGATCTCACTTTCGGCTAAAGCGTCTAGATTTATCCGTTCCAGATCGGTTTCAATGCGGCGATAAACACCATCAAAAGATTCGACAGCGCGTTGCGTGACTGCAAAAACGGTATTTCGAGTTTCATTTGCGCTGTCTTTAGCTTGACGAACGGCCTGTTGAAGCATTCGGTCTCGCTCTGCCTTGAGTGAGGTTAATCGTTCATCCAGCCTACGACGCTGGTTTACGTATATGCGCGCCTGTTTTGCAATCGTACCTAGCCTCTCTTCGACTTCTTCGCGAAAGGGCGTGAATAATTCCTTCTCCAATTGTAGTCTCTCCATCTGGTAAGCCGCCCAACGCGTTTGTAAGTCCTTAGAGAGACCTATCCCCGCGGGCTTTCGGAGCGTGTACCGGTCGCTTACAGTTCGCAACTTCTCCATAGCCATACGCTCCGCGCGAATTAGCGCTGAGGCAGCCTGATCGTGATCTGGAAGACCGCCTGCTGCCTGCAAAGCAGCCTGAGCTTCTTGTCGTAACGTGCTTATGGTTGCTTTTGGGATACCGGAGTTTGTTGCTTCAAAGAAAGAGTCGAGAGCCGCCGCAAACTTCCGTTTCTTTGTCGAAACTTGCTTCTGACGTTTTTCAAGCAGCTTTGCTTTATGTCTTAATTGCGACTGTTGTTCTTCAAAAAGCTCAGTGTATGTCCCACCCTTACGGAAAAAATCGGCCGCTAGGTTTATTAATAGATTCATCAATATGTCACGAAGCTGTCGGTAGGCTTTGTTTTGTTGCCAGCCTTCACGCCCCGCTTTCTCAACGAGATTCGGATTGTTTTCTCTAGTAAGAATTACGGCTCCAAACATGCGGCGAAACGAAAAGAAGTAGTATCCGGCTCCTTTGTTTCGTCTTTTCTCCACTTCCAACCAGTCATAAGAGTGATCGCCATAAGGGAGAACGCGTATGCCGTCGCGATAGACATACATACCTCCCAAACGGTCTAGCTTTGTTTCAATCTCTGCATAATCATCCGGTGTCAAACTTGTCTCGCTCTTATTGCCCATTACGTAACCAAAGATGACGTCGAACTGACCGCACTCAGTTGGCGTACCCATTGATTCCTTCCAAGAAATTGCAACATCATCGTATGTTTTTTCATATACGCGCACCCTCCCAATGAACTGACCAAACGGGTCAATCTTACCTGTTAGAAAGTGATCAGTAGTGGTGAGTTCCCGAGTAGTAAAAAACAATTCTGGCTCAAGCATTTCGATTCCAATGGCTGACCCAACACCCCAATGGCGGAACGATGTTCGAATAGGCGGTGGCGGAGCGGCTAAGAAGACTTCGTTGTAAAACCCCATCAGATGTTTTCGAAAGCTGTAATCATTCACGCGCTCTTCCGTCGCGATTTCCAGATTCAATACTTCGGCAGCAGGACCAATGATAAAATGTGTTCCGCTACCTCCTTCTCGAAGAGAAAGTTGGCCGTCGTCGTGTGGACTTAAGAATTGATCTATGTCCAATGGATCAGGTTTAAAAGACATAACCTCTTGCCGAATGGCCGTAAGGTTAAGTTCGGGATGCTCTTTAGCGATACGCTCGACACAAACCAACAGTCGTGCGGTGAGCGGCGTTATCTCTTGATCATTCGGTAGATGTGTGCCTTGAAAAGTTTTAACCGGGATATCCACCTCATCGAGGTTAACCCCAGGCAACTCAAACAGGCCCCAATGAACCATTCCCATCACCAGTTCGTCTTTACCGTTCTCGCGTTGCGCCCTTGAAAGCACCAAAACTTGCCTTCCTAAAAGAGCGATCGCCAGACGACCAATGCCTTTCTCCCCAGAGATTGGCCGGACAGCCATAGTTGGCGGTCGGTAATGACCACGATCTTCGGTTCCAAGCTTGCTTTCAGTTCCCAGAACTAACCATCTATCTTCGAAATCTTCTTTAGTCATACCCGTCCCGTTGTCACGAACAACGATGAGTTTTCGGGCCTCAAAATAGTCGATCCTTGCTAGCGTGGCATAAGCGTCGTAAGCATTCTTAAACAGCTCGCTCGCAGCATTCTGAATGCCAGCGATCTGCTGACGTCCCAACATATCGATTGCACGAGCGCGCGTCTTGAATTTAGACATCTGGATGATTGGTATTTACGCCGTGCTCCCCAAAATGGATGAGAAACATTTCGCCAAAGACCTGTGCAAGTGTGACCGGTACAGCATTACCGATTTGTCGGGCCATCGAGTTAAGACTACCAAAGAATATGAAGTCATCAGCAAACGTTTGAATGCTAGCGGCTTCACGTACGCTCACCGCTCGATCTTGTTCGGGATGGCCAAAGCGCCCATTCGAGAGACTGATGCATCGAGTAGTCAACCCGCTTGCCGGCTTATCTTTGCGCATTCGTCCATAAACATCGGTATGTCCATGGTATTCCCCAAGGTGACATTCGAGCATCAGTTCTTCCGGCCAGTCCAGCCGGCCGCCCCCAAGTGGCGTTGCTCGAATCCTGATGAGATTTGTCTCCGAGAGTTGGGCCGCGCGATGATTTGGTACGACAGGATGTGTTTCTCCTGCTGCGATTGGTGGGAAATGCGAAATCCATTCCCAGACCGTTGAATAGGATGGATTCGCCGTTCCAGGTCCATGCGTTTCAAGAGGAAGGCTGATTGGGCCAAGCCGGCTAGCAACCAGAATTAGGCGCCTACGTTGTTGCGGTACTCCATAATTCTTAGATTCAATTACGTCGTAGGTTACCGAGTAACCGAGATGCCTTAAAAAGGAAACAAAGTTCCCGAAGGGCCCTATTGTTGCGTCGACATTTTGAATACCGGGCACATTTTCAAGGAAAATGAGGTCTGGAAGGCAAAACTCGACAAAGTTCGCAAACTCATAAAGCAGCCCCGCCTCTACTTCTCTATTCTCTGGGTTCCTGTTCTGCCTAGAGAAAGGTTGGCATGGCGCACAACAACAGAAGAGGTTAATAGTGTCGGCCGCCCGAACAATGAGGTGATCGAGTACTTCGACTGGCAGGTTGTGGATGTCGCGCCTTAGGAAGATCGCTTCCGGAAAGTTCGCTTCGAATGTTCTCTGCGCATCGAGATCGATATCGATCCCGACTCGGATTTCAAGACCGGCTGCTCTAAAACCAGCGCTTGTCCCTCCGCATCCGCAGAAAAAATCATATACATGTATGGGCAAAGCAGCCCTCCTGCGGTGTGGGATACAAGCAAAGCTACTGCCTCTGGAGCTGTTAGATTAATGCCACAGCATAAGGCACTATAACATGTCAAGTTTCTTGAGGAAAAGGTGTGTTTTTTATCGGCCACATCAGTTGAGAACTAGGCGTTGGCGTCTAGCTGCTTGATTATGAAATCAAGCCTTCGCAACAGGTCGTCGTAAGTGATTATGTCAATAACGTTCTTGTACTTCCGCTTTACGACTTCAAAGTCTTGTCTTTGATCGTGACCCAGATTGTTATCTCGGCCCATTATGATGAGGCCGCCAGGATTCGTGATCTTGATAGAAAAATCATCTGGGAGTTCCGATTTGTATTTTTCGGTAAGTCTGGTCTCGCCATCTCGGCCCCACTATTCAGATAGAACACATGCTTCTCTACTTGCATCACCGGGCCCGACAGCTCTCGAAGAGGGATGAAGTTATCCCGATATTGATTGTTAGTGACAATGCACTTGCCGAAGGGCTGCTTAATCTCAACGATGTCGACGTTTCCTGTTGCGTCTACCAGAAGAATATCGATCTGCGGTTTACATTTCTGTAGGTGTCCCTGACCGGAGCTCCTCTCAATGCTTTGATGTATTTCGGATTTAAGAGGGTATGATCTGGAGATCTCCGCCTGCCACGCCGCTTCATTGTAGCCAGATTCCGCCTTAAGCATTTTCGGACAATTTTTCATAGAGGAACTTGTACTTCCTGATTTCGTCCTGCCTGAAAAGGCCCACTAGGTCCTTCGTCTTCTTCTTCAGACGCTTATTGACGTAGCTTCGAAAGGATGTGCAACATCGACTCTGGTATCTACAAAATCACGTACCGCTGAACTGACGCGAGCCAACCGGTATTGCTCCGGTTACTACCCTTCTATCTTGAACTTCACTCAATACTTTAATAACAGTCTTCATTTACACCTCGCGAAAACCCGCATATACTAAATTATATTCCGTCTGGCCATTCTCCACATTTATCATTCTTCACGGAATGCTCGGAAGTGTCTCACCATGTCAGAAACATCAAACCTTCCTCCAAAGTTGGGACATGAAGCGAAGGACAAGCGCTTTAGGGATACTTGGCAACCGCGTCTGACTCTCATTCTAAGCGTTGCCGCTCTAGTGCTCTCAGCGTTCGCTGTCCTTAGCCGTGATGACAATGGGATCAGGAATTTGTTCGACGGCATTCAGCGCAATAATCGCATCATCATCATCATCTCTAACTTAATCGTGTCTCTGATCGCTTTTGTTTTTTTCGCTAAACAAGCGACCGTGGAGTTCGTAATCAGAGACAAAGAGAAGTTCAAGAGCCTAGCAGAATTAGGGAGAACTGCGGATATCGAAGTATATACGCGTAATCTGAATAACCGCGTGGCCAAATTAGTTAACCAATTCCGAATGCATATGACTCTGTTTGCGTTCTCCTTAATACTGATTTATGCAGTCATAGCCCTGGCAACGTGGGCCAAGGCGTTTGACCAGTTTCCAAGGCTGCCTGGAATCGAAGAGTACCGGAAAATTGGCTACTTTCCCGTCGTTACAAATTTGATAAATCTTTTGGGTGCAGTATTCGTTCAGCTTGGGTTCAGTGTCCTATACAACAAAACTCTGGAAATACACAAACGTCCAAACGAAGAGCTCAAAGACAGATTCAAACCAGAAAACGACGAATACACACGTGAAACAAGCGAACCGGTTACCTATTACTCAAGTCTTTATTGGGCGATCCCGCTACTGTTGTTTGTTCCATATACCCTTGTTTTTGTTAGTCTGTCGGTGACTTATGCGGGAGGTGACGCCCTCCAGGTCCATCACTTCTTAAATATATTTGATTTGGTCGCCGGTTCAGCTAATGGCTTAGCCATGAGTCTATTGTTTGGAAGATTTGTTTCTATTGAGCAATCGATAGGTAATACGACCCTATTCAAGACTGTTTTTGAGAACATCTTCTACCCGTTTTCCTCTATTCCATACAAAGCTTTCGTGTCTTTTGGTATCGTCTTCGTTTTACCGATCTATGCTCTCGCTCAACCTCTCTTTGGCGCCTTAAAGATCGACGCCTTTGGAGACCCCGACACTTTTGAAACTATTGTTTATGCGGTTTGTCTGGTTGGGAAGATTTGTTTTCTACACCTGACGTACATTCTCGTAAGCAAAAAGCTACTCCATCTATACCTTTATGGCCTTGTTTCCAAAGTTGGCAACTTCCGAGAATTGGAAGCTTGTTTTGAGACAAGAGCTAAATAGACTCAAATGTCACCGAGTACTAGCATCCCTCGATTCAACGAACTGCGAGAATTTCCGGGAACAAGTTGTTAGCCGAAATAATCTAAACCCTTGCGGGAGAGCAATGGAATTTACTGAAATTCAGGCCGACGTTTTTGCCGCACTAACGCAATTGATTGCTGATAGTAGCTGAAAGTACAAGATTCCGAATACTTGCTTGTGTAGAACGACATGCGTCCGGATCGCAACGCGATCGAGAAGCTCGCTTGCGGGTGAGCTAAGCATGTGCATACCGACTATTCCGAGCCGCGCGGGTACGGATACCACCAGAAGCGTCTTGTATCGTTGGAGGTCTCGATGTTCAGATGCTTTCGCGTCACAAACTCGAGGAGCGCCTCCGAGGATAGTTCGAAACCAATTCCGCTGTTTCGCGTTCCGCCAAATGGTGCTTCTGCAAAAGCAACATTTACATCGTTAATCCAGACCGTGCCCACTCGCAACTCTCTGGCAAGAGTTTCTGCTGCCGATAGGTCCCTAGTCCAAATAGACGCACCCAGCCCGTAGCTTGAACGATTGGCTTCCGCTATAGCCGCTTCTGAGTCGTCAACGATGACGATGGGCAGTACCGGCCCAAAACACTCCTCTTGCAGAATGGTCGCTGAAGGCGGGAGGCCGGTCAGGATTGTAGGCTGAAAGTAGAAGCCCTCTCGGCCCAGCGCTCGCGAACCACCACACTCAAGCTTAGCGCCCTCGGCTATTGCGAGATCAACCATCTGCGTAACTTTATCGAGCTGGTTCTCATCTACAAGTGGTCCAACATCAAGCCCGAGGCGAAGTTCACGAGTTCGTTCGGTCAATTTCTCAAGTAGCTGATCCGCAATGCTCCTGACGACTATAGCCCGCTTAACTCCGACACACACCTGACCAGCGTTACAGAACGCACCCCATGTTAAGCCGTTAGCTGCAAGATCTAGATCGACGTCTTGAAGGACAATGGCCGCGTCGTTCCCGCCAAGTTCTAGGCTCACTCGTTTGAGAAGCCACCCACACTTCGAAGCGATCTCCCGTCCGGCGGCCACGCTACCAGTGAATGCGATCATAGAAACTCCGGGGTGAGCAACCAAGTGTGCGCCGGTGGAACGGTCTCCGGCTACTACGTTTAGAACTCCAGGTGGGAAGCCAGCTGATTCGGCCATTTGAGCGATAGCCTCGCCAACCGAAGGAGATTTCTCCGACGGCTTTAGGACCACAGTGTTTCCGGCTAGAAGTGCAGGTGCGAGTGACCAGACCGGCATCTCTAGCGGGTAGTTCCAGGGCTTAATGATACCGACTACACCCATTGGCTCGAACAGTACCGTGCTCCTTTTAGTCGGCCACAATTCGCTATCGAGCTGGATATTTCTCGGTGCGAGGGTTTCGATTGCGATTGAGGAGAAGTATTCGATGAATGACGCACTCTCGATCACTTCGATGTCAGCCTCGGGAAGAGGCTTACCCACGGCATCCATGATCCGTCTCTTCAATGCAGTAGACTGTCCTTCTTGTCCGTACTCTGTTTTGAACTGATCGGCCAGTCTATCCAGGTAGGAACAGCGCTCTCCGACGCTAAGAGCGCGCCAGTCGGGTAGGGCAGCCTGAGCGGCATCAACGGCGAGGGAAACGTCTTCGGCAACTCCTATTGCCGCTTCGCCGACAGGCTTCCCTGTGTGTGGAGAAACAACAGATGCGAACTTTCGACCGTCAACCCATTTTCCAGCGATGTAATGTGAGCGCATTGTTAATCCCCTTAGCACAGTTGAAACACTACTTGGTTCGATTCATAATCGGTCAATGATGTTCCATCATCTTGATGTAGCTCGCAGCGAACGCTCCCGAGAACTCTCCGACCGTTTGAGGCCAGTTCGAATGGCGAATGTGGGCTAAGGCCTGAAGTGTTTTTTTCATATATCCGATCTTCTCCTTCGCGAGTTCCTCGAGATGACTACCGTGTACGATAAGGATGGGCTCAAGTTCAGCTTTGAACTCCGTTCTAAAGAAAGCGACTAGGAGCATCTTTCCTTCTCGCATTAACGGGTAGCAACTCATCGATGAGCCCCAAACCGCTCGCATTGCATCAGTGAAGCTAGTGTCGGCCTGATAATACTTGTCCCGCGTAAGGTCAAAGTCAATGGCCCGTTCGCTTTTCACAGCGTCGACAATTACGGAATCAGCCCGAGGGATTACTTGCGTCATGGCCTGAACGGCAAGATCTGCGGGGCTGCGTCCTAACTTCCACGCACTGTTTACCGCAAGCGAGATCGCTGCACGAGTTGCTGACTCATCGAGAACAACAAAATCCTTATCGCCTAGTAGTGCCGAAAAGACGAATCCATTCATTACTCTTGGGTCCGTCACTACGGTTCTCATATATTCGTAAAGCGATCGGTTCGTGTCATCGCTGGCCTCGCGGATGCATTTCATTGTCTTCTCATTCATCCAATTATGGCCTACTAGGAAGACGTTTCGCGTAAGAGTCGTAAGCAAATCTTTGTTCGAAATTGAACAGAGCTTTGGAAGATCATACACAATTGATGAGTATCGCCCCGGGCCCTCAATTTTTATTTCGGCTGCCTTCCTGCGTCGCGTTTGAGATTGATCCAGACTCAGGTCGCGTGGAATAAGACACACCAATAGGCAACCGTCCTTTCGGATATTAGGGGTAATATGCACTTGAAGCCGGATCTCCCCGACGTGAAAGCATCGGTGCTCCTGATCGATTTGATCGGCACCAAAAAGCTGGTCCGCATAACGCACCACGCACCGCCCAAGATGATCTTGAAGTATGAGGTCAATTCCTTCCACGAGGTCCGCGATCGACCCTATTGTAAAAGACCCGAACGTCAAATTCAGGCTTTTCAGAAGAGCAAGTTTCTCTCTTTCAATCTTAATAGCGAGATCCAAGTCTTCCTCCCCGTAGAATATAGAAGCCATCCCGAGACTTGTGTCGTCTGCTTGAAGAGTATCAAATTGACTGTGGCGGCTGGATCGAGCGAGAGTGCAAGGAAGTGCTGAGTGCTCGTGAGAATCAGCCCGTTAACAAGACCTGCGCACGATATTGCTCTGACTGCAAAAAGTCAACGTTTCCGACAGCCTCTGACAAGCCTAATCGAACAGCCTCTTAGCGGGCCCTGGTAAACCGTCGAAGATGCAGAGGGTTTACAGTCATTGAGAGAAGTATCAGGTAGTCGGTTAACAGATTATTGTAAAAGGCGGATCGATCAGAAGCTGGCAGGCCGGGATCTTCGAGATTCACATGGCCCGTCGCTTAACGGGCTTCCTACTCTCGGCTTGATTTTCTTTATTCGCGCCCCCTGCACTGCACTCTAACCAAATCAGCCCGGTCATGACGCAAAAGGGCAGATCCTGCCAAGGCATCTTGGTGTTTAGTCAGAGCTCCTTACACATCGCGCAATCCGCACCAGACGGAGGTTTGTCTTTGAGCAATTCAGTTTGAATGAACTCGGATTGGTGACACGACGCGATGCCGGCCTACGCGAACGAAGGTGCATACCACTTAGGATTCGAGTTACGAACTGGAGAAACCGGCGATGGCAAGGGTCAACGGAGTCAGGCGATTTATGAAGCTGTGACACAGGTCCTACGAGGAACAAGTGGACTTATCAATCATTTGCAGGAGAGGCGCAACGGTATGTGTCGGAGTGGGGGCGTCTAGTCAGCCGAAAGCTGCCCAACTAATACGCTTCGTTCCCGTAATATTCACCACGGCACAAATAGATGTTACTAACGTAGATCTGGGAGAAGCTGAGCTGCGTACAGGCAAGTTGTCGCCGCAAGAAGTCCAAACTGAAAGCTGCAACTCAATATGGTTCACGCACAACCGGTCTCCTACGCTAAAGCCGAACGCCCGATCGACCACGGCGCTTTCTGATTTCAACGAATTCTCCTCAACTCTTCGCAACGAATTCGCTAGGTCAGTGGCGATAATCAGCACGGATGGAATAGACGAATTCCTGTCGTCGGATGTAGAAGAATGGCTCTGGTAGGTCACTCTTTCAGCCGATGTTATCGTCGCGAATGGACTCGGCGACCGCCTGAGCTTACGACAAAAAGATACTTCCTTGGCTATTACTTCTGTCGGCCATAGTCTATTTTGCGCCGATGCATGAACCATCAGGAATAAATGGGCGGTGGGCCATGCCAGAAATAAGGCAGTCTGCGCTTAATGTAATCCACGGAACGGGAAAGTGATTCTCTTCTATACAAGCTATTTTTTGTCAATTTGAAGTCTAAGATTTCACTTGAAACTTTGAGCTATATGGGCATTCGCTTACGGAAATTTACCCCCGCAGACTGTGAGCTAATCAAGTAGGCCCTCACCGGGCAAATTCCTAACTGAGGGTAACTGGTTCACATGACCACAGATAATACTCACGTTTGCAAGACAACTAATCATCCTCCGCAGAGTTTCTGAAGCTCCTCACCGTGCTTTTTGAACCTGCTCGTTGCAATTTGGAAGCTGCTATCGCTTGTTCAGAGCTCGAGAGACCGCCGTTGAACCCCTTCACTTCGTTTCTTGCTGGGCAAATGGCTTGGAAGATCGAGATCGTCTTTAGCCAGGACTTCCATCAAAACGTTGGCTGCTTTAGCATAAGCACAAAGCACGTGCAGCGGCGGCTCCAGAACCCCACGCTCGAATTTAGAGACGTAGTCGCGCTCGAGTTCCTCTTCCAAGCCGAGCACTCTCAGCATTCCGTCCTGCGACAGGTCAAGGGAATTACGAATCTGCGCTAGCTTTTCAGCCAGGCGTGCCGGGCGTCTCCGCCTGGGCTTGGCCGTCCTCCGGTTGGACATGTCAGGAACCACCTCCTGACAAGCCATGACCCCGCCAAAAGATACGAAGCTTGCGTTTAGGGACGTACGTCCCTAAACTGTCGCCACTCATAACGTCCGCCCAGAATAGTTCTCTCTGAGCGGCATTTGTCACAGTGGATGTGAAGCCGCCTCGCTCATTCGTTGGTACAGCGTTCTGTCAAAGTACTGATGCCAACATAGCAGAGAGCAGATCGGGCTGACAAACCTTCGAATGCTGAGGTCGAGACTGACAGATACGCGCGATCCTGATCATCGAGCGTGGGAAACAGGCGTAAGGGAAGGGAAGTCATCCATGATAAATTCTTACCGACTGCGGCGAATTGTCACCGCCTTCACACTCATATCGGCTGCTCTATTCATGGTCGGCTGCTCTGGCTCGAAAGATCTGACTCGGTCTCGCGCGCAGCAGCTTATTCAGAACGCTCCGAACTTCAGTCGACCGGCGACTCTCAAATTGGCCACCGAGATTTTTGACATTCAGACGACGGGTGTAGATGAGCCGGAAGCCGACCTGCAAAGACGCGCTGTTAGCAGATTCTACGAGTGGTTTCCGGTTATGGCGGTGCTAAAACAGATGGGTCTGATTGATACCACCGTTACAACCACGCAGAAGCCTCGACCAAATGAGTTCAAGACCCCGATCCTACCCTTTTGGAAAATCAAAGTTGAAGCTCACCTAACCGACCAGGGGAGAGCGTTGGTAGCTAAGGATCAGGCGCCCTCAGAGCAAGAGGCTCTGCCGCTCTTCCGTAGAGAAGTCGTCGAAGTTACGGGAATTACAAAAACAGGGCAGGGAACTGCGCGCGTCGAGTATAGCTGGAAGGCGATTCCCACTACGATAGGCGCCGCGTTCGATGCAAATGGCCAACTCTATAAGAGCCTGTCAGCCAGGGACCAGAAAGAACTCAGACGGCCTGCGGGCTTGTTTGGGTTACAAGGCTCGGCGGTCATCGACTATAACGAGCTTCACAAGGGAGTAGCCGGCTTGCAGCTATTCGATGACGGGTGGAGGGTAATCAGCTTGTAGTAAGTAGCATCAAAAACAAAAGAGCACCTCATGAAGCTCGCTCGATGTTTATTCGTTATCTGATAGTTCTCGATCTCGCCCCAAATCATAGCGTTTCATTCTGTGTTGCTGGGGAGGGTGAATTTCGACAATTTAAGCAAACGCCGGGCGGTTGATCAACAAGGTATTGACAGCTTGAATTGCCGAGCGCATAGTGACGTCAAGTTAGCAATGGGAGATCTAATGGGCGAATCTAAACTTCGAACGCGTAAGCGTACGCATCGCTGGCGCCCGCTTCAATTGCCTGCGGTATCTGCCATTGCCGTTGCCGATCCACCTCCCGCTATTCCCCTACAACCTCTTGACTGGTCTGCAATACTCAAATCGCTACCTCAGGATCCGCCAAAAGGCTGGGTGGATTTGGGCTGGAATATTTACAAGCAGGAGCTTTGGGGAAAGTATAAGCCTGATTCGCTCGTCGGCTTTGAATTGTTTCGGATGGCGGCCAGATCGTCGGATATGCCGGAAGGCTTAAAGTTCGCTGCTAACTTTCTTGCGCTCCTTTGCGCCGTCGACGGATACAGCGCGACTGTTGAAGGGCTTCGCAAAGCGGAAGAAAAACGGACGGTTGTGCTGGCTAACACGAGTGCTCCTGTTCCTCGGTTATTTCCAATGTGGCCTTCCTAAAATAAATCGCAGCCGAATAGCGCAATAATTCTGTTTTGCTAAGCGAGAGAGCGAGAGAGTATTCCGCTCCTACTTGACGCCAATAATCTTTTGATATTCCCGCAGTTCCCACTCAGCTAGAGGCATGTCGCCCGCCACACGTCTGGCTTGGCCAACGAGATATTCATATTCATCGAGCGTCGTGAGTTGCGTCCATTTTACCTTACAGCCTGGAATCTTCGACACGATCCAGGAATCGAACGGACAATGCGGGGGACGCTCTATCTGGTCTAAGCACCACATGAATTTGAGGTAAAGGTTTAGAGCCTTTTGTGCCGAGCCGATTCTGAAGCGACCACCGATTAGTGCATCCATGTGGGCACCCGACAGCTCGTCGGAAAGAGCTTTGATGTTTGCACAGTGCTGCTCGTGGGAAATCTGCTGCTTGTACTGCGGCCACAGATTTTCTAAGGCGAAACGTAAGGCGCTTCGAAACTGCTTCCGGATAAGTTCGTTGGACTCTTTACGGTATAGATGTCCTCGCTGAGTTGTTCCCGCTAGAGTTGAACCAAAAACCAAACCTGCCAGAAACTCTTGTTGCTCTTGCATAGGCGTCATCCAGTAGTGCGACGTTAGTCTATTATTCGGGTTTCAGAAAGCTCTTTGTTACGCGCAATGGCTCGACCTCGCACTCCAGCGCTGTAAACAGCGGAATGGATTAGGGCCTCCGGGAGAACTTCACTTCGAATGCCGCGTATCGCTTGTAGTCGCTCAACCCATAGTTATTTGCGTTAAGAACTCCCCTAGCTTTGCCTGGCAATACCGCAACCGTCTGCTTCAAAAAACACCGTGCTCTTCTCTGCCTGAAAAACATCAATTTGCACAGTGTGGTGGGGTCATAAAACCTCGCTGTAAACAAATTTGCACGCTGTGGTGTATATCAAACTCCTGGAACCGAACCGCCAAAATGTAGGTCTATTTGCACGCTGTGGTGGGTGCCACGCGACAAAGTTCTTGACTGTATTTGCACGCCATGATGGGATTGCCAACTGAAACAAACTGAATACTTTTTTGGTCCTCTATGCCAGTCATTAACCTTCCTGAGGACGACGAGCTTCGGAATCATCCGTTAGCGCAGAAACGTTGGACACTGACAATTCTGTTCGAGGATAAACGGCGGATCAGGGTTTATCACGCTGTTCCTCCCCGTATTGAGTTGGAATGCCCGAGCTCAAAATGCGGCGCTAAGGGTCGAGGTTGGTTGCATCAAAAGAGACCAACCAAAAGCGTCTACAGAGACATTCCGCAAGACGGAAAACTGATTCAACTAAGAGTGCTCAGAAGACGGCTCCAATGCTCGCGCTGTGGATTGATCTTTACCGAGCATCCCAAGGATTTAGATGAGAAGCTGCACATTACAGCGGATCTTTTGTCCCGGATACGGAAGGATCTGAGACATTTTGTGACCTTGTCCGCAATCGCCCAGGAGTACGGCCTCTCGATTTCGGGGGTCAAAAAGATCGAGAAGGTCATTGTAGAAAGGGAGGATGAGAAAAGAGAAGAACAACGATTTTCATTACCGTCTCACGTTGGCTTCCACAGTGCACACATCGCGAAGACCGATTGTTGTTTATTAAGAGATCCCGACAACCAAGCGGTTTGGGAACTTGTTCCGTCTCAGGAGACGGAGGGGATTACCAGGACGATCGAAAGACTGTGTGGTCGATCCCGATTCGAACACGTTCGACTGGTCTCGATGCCCCTTAACCAAACTTATCGTGAACTAGCAAGGAAGCTGTTTCCTCGTGCCAGAATCCTTGTCCCCAAGTATTACCTCGAGGTTATGGCAAACCAAAGTTTGGAAAGAACTCTTGTCCGCGATAGTTGGGGGTTACCAGTTCCGAAGGACGCGAAAGCGAAATTTCGTTCGCTGCTCTTTCCAAGCGGCCGGCGTCTATCGGCGCGCGACAAAAATCGGCTCGATCGGCTGATGGATACCACCTTACTCGTAAGAAGGGCACACATCCAGAAGGAGTTGTTCCTCAAAGCTCTGTCATGTAAGACGCGTAACGAGGCTGAGGTTGCTTTTGCACAGTGGTGGTGCGGTGTGCCGCAACCTGTGCGGCAGGATTTTGAACCCCTCATCTTGGCTATCCGAAATTGGGAGCAGGAAATATGTGAGGCGTTTGATCACAAACTCAAGGACCCGCTGGCTCAATTGGATCGAGACCTCAAGCGTCTTAACGAAGTAGGTCGAGGTTACTCCGTTAGGACGATTAGGGGCCGTTTGTTGTACTTAATGGATTCACGGTAAACCTGTCAAGCGCCTCTCGTCTCAAAATGGCAGCGCGTTGCTTCGAGTGTTGCCGATTGTTGAGGTGTGGCCTGGTCACGTCTACTCCACCCTCACGTGCGAATAAATTTTCACTCAACTTTTGTATTGACGAATACTCAGCACTGATCCTTTACTTAAAAGACTGAAGCCTCTCGAGCGTTAACTCGAAAGGCCTCATTTCAACCCGAGCGAGGAGGTCGCCTCGCCCACGGCCTAGTCACCGTGATTCTAGGGCGATCTCCTTCTCAAAATCAAGGAGCTTCGTGCCATGCGAGAATCACTTTCTAGGAACTCGAAACCAATTGAACTCCAGACTCAGCTAAAGCGAATCCAAATATGGGATGGTCGGCCTCATCGAGATGAGGCAAGACTGCTAACTGAGAAAAAACAACTCACCAATTCCACCCACACTGTCTCGACAACTCTTAACAGATATCAAGATCTGCATTTCCAGTGTGAGGAATTCGAAGATTCACACAGCCTGAGAGTCTTGATGGGAGGCGATATCGTGAGTGCTGTCGGAGCGCTCAACGTAATCAAACAGAAACTCTACGACAATTTCGCTGGAGCGGGCGTTTGCAATCCGGAGGATCTTGTCAGCGAAACGCTTTTGAAACTTTGGGAACTTCATCAGGGTAATCAGACTTTGGCGAAGGGAATCATGGATGCAATTGGGCGAGAAGTATACCGTAGCTGGCTTCGTAAAAGGAGTCTTGGGGCGGAAGTTCAGATTGACTTTCTGCCTGAGGTTGCGTCGCCCCCGCTCGCATCTGAGAGTCAGGAGAGTCCGCCAACCTTTCTGGAGAGGCTACTCAATGTCGCCATTGAAAGTCTTGCTGAAACGGACCGGGAACTGCTCCTATCCCACGTCATCAATAAGGTGCCCTTCGAAGAATTGGCGGAGTTATCGACCCTTTCCAGGAACGGAATCAAGGTTCGTTACTACCGCGCTCTTGATAAGCTGCGACTTGCCTTTCTCAAAGAGCTTCTTTCCCGATATCGCGAGAAGACCTAGCAAGCTGCACCTCACTGGTTTTCGTTCCACGAGCGGATCGATCGTCGGGCCGGCCCCGAGATCGTAGCTGTCTCCTGTCAAACAAATTGTAGTCGCCATAGGCATTTGCGCCGTAAATCGTCGGTTGCAGCCAAATTAAGCTACTTAGTGGGAAGAAGTTTTGGCTCAAAGCTCCGGGTTGGTGGATATCAGATTTGCGCTACCACGTTGTATCTAGCGAGAGCATGGTTCTGACAATCGGAAAGGAGTAGCGAAAATGTTGCGAACCACTGCAGAGCAAGAAGCAAGCCGGTTTTTAGTGAAAGACCTTCGCTGCTGCACCCACGCGGATGCCACGCAGAAAACCATATAAGAGTGCCGGTCACTCCAAACACCCGTATGGGAGCGGCCCCAAAACAATTATGGCTCGAATCGCTGGGTGGTATTTAGCCCCAGCCTCGGACGCCAAGTGATTCTCTATAGCGATCTCGAACATGATCGCTGGATTTTGCTTGAGGCGAATCCGTTGATAGCGATCTACTGTGAGCAGCCTCGGCGATCCCTCAGGAGTAATACCTGAGATTGCGTAAACAACTTGGGATAGTTTCGGCCATGACAACGCGATGGCGTACCTAGCCAAACGCGTCACAGAAAGGATCGTCGTATGTGCTTCAGAAAACTTACCAACGCTGGACGCCATATAAACATCAGCAAGTTCCCGAGCCTCAAGATGGGAAGAAACATCTGGTCCGAGTCGATTCTCGAACGCGATCTGATTTTCCAGATGGAGCACGATTCGGAGGTAATCTCCTACCGAGAACAAGCAGTAAGAATCTTCTATGACCTTGATGGAAAGAGGCGACACTACACGTCCGATTTCTTATGCGAGCGCAGAACCGGACGCCCTCAAATAATCGAAGTTAAACCAAGAAATAGACTCAGCGCTTGGTTTCTGCAGCTATACCGAATAATCACGCCGATTTGTGAGCGAGAAGGTTTTGAGTTCGTTGTCTACACAGAGTCGGAGATAAGAACTCAGCCGTTTTTGGATAACATCAAACGTCTGTCGAGGTACGCTCGGACGCCTCTCTATCCTTCGCACCAACTTCTCTGTTACGAATTCTTCTCCTCAAGACGAGAAGCCACGCTCGGAGAACTCTTCGAGTTTTTTCTCAGTAAACAAGTGGAGAAGCAGGTTGTGCTCTCTCTCTTGCACCAGGGGATTGTTTCAACCGATCTCTCGATTCCACTCGGAACAGATAGTCCTGTTCGTTACCAATCCGGTTTAACCACGACCAATGAGGAGGGATCACAATGTTAGGCCAACGACTACGAATGGGTATGCGAGTAAAACTCGCTGGACAAGAGTACACACTTGAACAGCGCTTACCGGAAGGCGATCTTCAACTAAAACACAATGCAAGTGAGACGCTAATCGCCAAATCAGAAACCGAACTCGTCACGGCCCTGTTTGAAGGTGACGCCCAACTGCTTGGTAAGAACGGTGAAGTCAATTACCTGCAGACAAAACTCATGCAATCAATCGTTAGTGATTTCGAGGCGCTTGACGACACCGATCTTCGAAAGATCGAAGCTCTCAAACGACTAAAGTACATAAAGGAAATCAAACGAAGAGGAATCACCGAATTCGGCAAAAACGCAGACGCCCTGGACGCACTCATAAGAGACATCGCTCGCGCTACTAACGATCCAAAGCCTCCCTGCTGCTCTACACTCTGGCGTTGGCACAGAGAATACGAAAAGTCGGGGGAGGACATTCGTGTTCTTGCTCCGGCTTTCAAAGCGCGTGGAATGGCCAGCGACAATGACGGTCGAAGGATCAGCAATGATCTAGATATTTGTCAGGCGGTCGAGAAACTCATTGATGAGGTAATACACGAACAATACCTACAGCTCACGCGCGCTACCGTCCAACAAACGTACGACATTCTTGTAGCTCGCATTGCCCAGGAGAACAAGTTTCGCGACGAAGACAATGAGCTTCCCACACCTCACCGAAACACTCTTTATCGAATCGTTAACAAGCTTGATCCGTACGAGAAAGCTAAGGCGCGTTACGGTAAACGCATTGCCGACTTGCGACACAAAGTAAACCAGCAAGGAGTTCGACCAACCCGACCTCTTGAACGGGTTGAAATCGATGACACCAAGCTCGACCTTTTCGTGATCGATGAAAAGACCAAACTGCCGATCGGCAGGCCGTGGCTATTCCTCGCGATCTGTGTCTTCACAAAAATCATTCTCGGCTACTACCTCAGCTTTCAGAAACCGAGCTACCTTTCAGTAATGCAATGCTTGTTACATAGCATTCGTCCGAAGACATACGTGAAAGAACTCTATCCCGAGATTGTTCATTCCTGGGAGGCTTATGGCCTACCTGAGGTGATTGTCGTTGATAACGCTAAGCAGTATTACAGTGCTAGCTTCGACGAAGCCTGCCTCCAGCTTGGGATCATCACCCAATATGCGCCGGTTAAGACTCCGTACTACAAGCCCTCCATTGAGCGAATGTTTGGGACCTTGAATACTAAGCTATTGCACCAGCTCCCCGGCACAACTTTTTCAAATGTTTCTGAAAAGTGGGATTACGATCCTAAAAAGCACGCGCTGATCTCAATGAGCAATCTCAACAGAGTCATCCACAATTGGATTGTCGACGTCTATCACCGAAGCCATCACCGCGGTATCGACGATGTGCCTGCTCGACGTTGGGAAATTGGGACGAAGAACTTTCCTCCGGCGCTTCCTTTCAGTGCCGGCGAACTCGAAGTTCTGCTGGGCCACGTAGACCATCGAGTGATCTCACCTTCTGGCATCGAGCTCTTTGGGTTGTATTACAACGATCCTTGCCTGTCAGCGCTAGGAGGAGCGAAGAAAGGTGAAAAATTCAAAGTCAAGTACGATCCAACGGACATCTCACTAGTCCATGTTTACGACAACAGGACGAACCGTTATTTACCAGTCCCTGCAGTTGACCAGGATTACACCAATGGTCTCAGCCTCTGGCAACACAGAGTTATCAAGAGAGAGGCGCGCGAAAGCGTCAAAGACTATGTAGACATCGTCGACTTATGTCTGGCAAAGGATCGGATTCAGAAAATGGTTGATGAAGGGTTTAACGCTCATAGCAAGAGCAGCTCAAATGTTAAAGCTGCCCTCTGGGAGAGTGTGGGCAAGGTCCAAGGTCGAGTTGATACGTTCGTCACTAAACAAGTCGAGACGGAAAATTCTGCGACTTCGAGTAACGAAGCGCGCTTGGTGCCTCCAAATGGTCCAGGCGCTGATAATTCTCATTTGCAGAATGCCCTCCCAGCGACAAACGTCCCTGACCAGATTCCAGAAGGCGAGTCCGGTATCGAGGTCTTGAAGGGTAAAAGGAAGAGCGTCAGAACAAATCCTGCAAAGCAACAAAACAAGTCGCCTTTAAGTGAACAACAACCTCACGTGGAGCCAGAAACAAATCCCTTTCTAGATGAGCTAATTGATTCGTCGATGGGGGAAGATCTAAATCTTGACGGATGGGAGACAGGGCATGACTTGCCTACCAGAAAAAATGAAAGATAAGATCTCCAAGACAAAAAACAC
>Ga0190272_10000433_pt1 | contig 22245 bp, 22 predicted proteins | sample Popmic504T_FD_133746 | JGI IMG/M metagenome (GOLD analysis project Ga0190272, IMG submission 133746) | Populus adjacent soil microbial communities from riparian zone of Shoshone River, Wyoming, USA - 504 T | ecosystem: Environmental > Terrestrial > Soil > Riparian zone | place: USA: Wyoming... | reverse complement strand
GTGCTCGAGCTTCGGCAGCGTGTCGCGCACCGCGCGGACCTTCTCGAGCTGCGCCTCGTCCTCGACGACGACGACCTTGGCGTCGGAGTCCTCGAGGACGTACTGGCACTCCTCGGGCGAGTTGGTCTGGTAGATCGGCACGACGGTCGCGCCGGCGGACAGCGCCGCAAAGTCGTGGTGGGTCCACTCGGGACGGGTGTTGGCGAGGATCGAGACCTTGTCGCCCTTCTCGACGCCGAGCACCATCAAGCCCTTGGCGAGCTCGCGCACGGTGTCGCCGACCTCGGCGAAGCTGCGCGTCTTCCAGCCGCCGTCGTTGAACATCACGGCGGGCCGTGAGCCGTATTTGGCGGCCGCCCGGGGCAGCAGGTCGGCGATTCCGGTAGTGGTGGCGATCTCGGTCATGGTCACGCGGCGATTCTATGCGTGCGCGCGTCGATCCAGCTAGTCACATCGGCGATCACCCGGTCGCGCTCGGGCTCGTTGAGCACCTCGTGGTAGAGGCCGTCGTAGGCGATCAGGGTGCTGTCGCCGCTGCCTGAGCGCTCGTCGACGAGGATGCTGCCGGCGTTGTCGACGAGGCGGTCGCCGCTGCCGTAGATGGTGAGGATCGGCAGCCGCAGCTCGGGCAGCCGGTCGGCGAAGGTGGCGACCGTCGCGGCGATCTCGCCGACGGTGCGCGCCGGCAGCATGCCGCGGTGGTTGAGGGGGTCGGCGTCGTAGGCGCGCACCACCTCGGGATCGCGGCTGACCGTCGTGCCGTCGATCCTGTAGATCGGCAGGCGCGGCGCGACCGCGGAGAGCGCGCGGACAGTCATGCGCGCGGCGGGATTGGCCTCGAGCACCGAGAGCGGCGCCGACAGGACCAAGCCGGACAGCTCGTCCTGATAGCGCAGCGCGTAGGAGAGCGCGATCAGCCCGCCCATGCTGTGGCCGAGCAGGACGACCGGCAGGTCGGGGTGACGATCGCGGGCGAGGTCGGTCAGCGCGTGCAGGTCGGTGACGGCGTTGTCGATCCGGTCGACGTAGGCGCGTGGTCCGGCCGAGCGGCCGTGGCCGCGGTGGTCGATCGCGTAGACGACGTAGTCGCGGGCCGTCAGTCGGCCGGCGGTCCAGGCGTAGCGGCCGCTGTGCTCGGCTCCGCCGTGCGCGATCGCCACGATTCCCCGTGGCGGGCTCGCGGGCAGCCATGCCTGCCAGTAGATCTCCAGGCCGCCGACTCCCTCGAATCGGCCCTCCTCGCGGCGCGGCTCCATGCAGCGGATCAAATCAGCTCGACCGCGCCGCCGCCGCGCTGCGACGATGGGGGAGTGAGCGCCGAGGGCAACAGCTGGGTTCCGGCCACGGCCGGGGGAGCGGACGGGCCGACGATCGCCGAGTCGCTCGGTGGCCGGCTCGGGATCGTCGAGTCGGGCCTGCCGGCGATCGCCTACGTGACCGCCTATACGGCGACCGGACAGGACGCGACGCTGTCCGCGGCGATCGCGCTGGCGATCGGCGTCGTGCTCGCGATCGCGCGGCTCGCCCGCCGCCAGACGGTCCGCTACGCGCTGTCGGGCCTTGCGGGTGTCGCGCTGGCCGCCTTCATCGTCTCGCGCACCGGCCGCGCCGAGGACTTCTTCCTGCCGGGCCTGCTGATGAACGCCGGCTATGCGCTCGCCTATCTGATCTCGATCGTCGTGCGGTGGCCTCTCCTAGGCGTCTTCGTCGGCGCGATCACCGGGCAGGGCATGTCGTGGCGCGACGACCCGGATCAGGTGCGGGCGTACTCGCGCGCGAGCTGGATCTGGGTCGTGATGTTCCTGCTCCGGCTGGCTGTCCAGCTGCCGCTCTATCTCGCGGGCGCCGTCGTCGCTCTCGGCGTGGCGCGTGTCGCGATGGGCGCCCCGCTGTTCGCGATCGCGGCCTGGCTGTCGTGGCTGCTGCTGCGCCCGCCGCCCGAGCCGGAGCCCGAGCCCGAGCCGGCCTGACCCCAGCGGCGCCCATCCGCCATGATGCGGCGCGTGACCGGCGCTCCCGCCACCGAGACGAAGCCCCACCAGCACAAGCGACCCGACCGCCGGCTGTTGAATGCGGTGCTCGTCGTGGGCATCCTCGACGCGCTGCTGCTGGTCGTGCTCCTCTACTTCGCGTTCGTCGACCGCAGCGACACCGCGGTCAGCGTGCTCGGGCCGATCCACGGGGTCGGCTACCTGCTGCTGCTCGGCCTGACCGGGCGCGGAGCGGTCGACGATCAGTGGGGCTGGTGGTTCCCGGCGCTCGTGCTGGTGACCGGCGGGCCGATCGGGTCGTTCATCGGCGAGATCGTGCTGCGCCCGCGGCTGCGCGACTAGCACCGCCACTGGCCGGATCAGGGCGCTTGACTCCCGCTGTTTGCAGCAAAATCACACGATAGGGCTGGACATATGGGCCAAGAAGGCTTATAAGTCCGGGATATGGCGGTGGGGACGGTGCCAGACCAGGAGGCGATCGACGACATCAGGCGCGAGGCGCGCCTGGAGGCGCTCGCGGCGATCCACGATCTCGAGCAGTTGGTTCGCGCTGACGAGGGCATGGGCGGGATCGACGCGATCCGGATCGGCGTCCTCTCGCAGCAGGTGACCGAAAAGGTGCGCGTCTACCGGATGACTGTCAACGTCGGCGACGAGCCGGCCCAGCGCGAGCGACTCGCCGATGTCGAGAACGCCGCGCGCAGCGGTCTCGGCCGCCACCAGCACGGGTTCTAGACACGTCCGTCCCTCGTCACTGAAACAATCGCCTGGCGCCGGCGGGGGCTGGCGCGTGAAGGCAACCAATTGGGAGGGTTCAGATGGAGAGGGTGAATCACGCACGCCGCAGGGGCGTGCTCGTAGGGCTGGCGGCTGCCGCGCTCGTCGCGACAGCGGTGCCGGCGGGAGCGACGGCGGACGGTCCGGGCGTCGGCACGCCGACTGTCGTGACGCTCGGCGACTCGGCGATCTCCGGCGAGGCTGGGCGCTGGGCTGGCAACACCAACGGCTCGTCGTCGAACGTCGACGCGCTCGGCTCGACGGCCTACCACGATGTCCCGGGAGCGGAGTCGATTCCGGGCTGTCACCGGTCGCAGAGCGCGCAGGCGCACATCGGCGGCGGTGTCGCCAGTGCCAACCTGGCTTGCTCCGGCGCGAAGACCTCGACTTCGGGCACGGGCTCGGGGCAGGACTTCAAGCCGGGGATCGACTTCTACAGCGACGCGTCGGGCCGCAAGGGCCAGGCGCTGCGCCTGCAGGAGTACGCCGCGACGCACAACGTCAAGGCGGTCGTGGTGATGATCGGCGCTAACAACTACGGCTTCGCCGACATCGTCCAGCGTTGCATCACCAACTGGCTGACGTCACCGTCGTGGTGGAAGAACTACTGCTCAGACGACTCGGACATCGTGTCGCGCTTCACGCCGAGCGCGATCGCGACCCAGACCACCGCGGTCAAGGACGCACTGCTGCGGGTCGCTCAGGCGATGACGAACGCCGGTTACTCGTCGTCGCAGTACAAGATCCTCGGCCAGACGTACTGGTCGCCGATCCCGCGCGGCTCGGGCTTCCGTTACCCCGAGACGGGGTGGACCCGCCAGAGCGTCGGCGGCTGCGGTACCTGGAACACCGACGCGAACTGGGCCAACGACGTCGTGGTGCCGACGCTCGGCAACACGATGAAGAACGCCCTCACGGCCAGTGGCCTGACGAACACCGCGGTGATCGACATGGCGACGGCGCTCAACGGGCGGCGGCTGTGTGAGAACACCGTCGGCCTGCTCGAGGAGGAGGGGATCGCGAACTGGACCAGCGCCGGCGCGGTCGACAATACCGAGTGGGTCGCGCAGGTCCGGACGGTCACCACCGTCTTCGGGCCCTACCAGATCCAGGAGAGCATGCACGCGAGCTACTGGGGGCAGAAGGCGATGCGCAACTGCCTGCGGCTGGCCTACAACGGCGGCTCGCCGATCGGCGGCAGCTGCGTCCGGGCAAGCAATGGGTTGAACGCCCAGGGCGAGCCCAACATGGCGCTCGTGCCGTAGCGAAGGACGGAAGGTTCCGGTTCCGCGCTGTTATGGCGCGGGACCGGCTTCGTCAATTTCCGGCGCGAGCGAAGAGCTCGGATAGCTTCACGCCGAGCTCCTCGGCGAGGACGGCGATTGTGGCGACGGACGGGTTGCGCTCGCCGCGCTCGATGCCGCCGATGTAGTTGCGATGGACGCCTGTGCGCAGGCCAAGCTCCTCCTGGGAGATGCGGCTGTCGCCACGCGCTTCGCGGATCACGTGGCCCAAGCCGACGAGAAGAGGTGACGGCTCGGCCATCGGGCGCCAAAGGTCGCAGCCCAGTCGTGTCCGATCTACAGCCTGAGCGTGTTAGTCAGCATGGTTCAGCTTTGAGTAATCTGGTGTACGATGTATTTGCTCACATGGTGAGCCGCCCCCCGGCCCCCCCTCCACTTGGCCGGGGGGCTTTTTGCAGGGGTTCAGCCTCTTGGCGCATCAGCCGATGGAAGCGCGATGAATGCCTCCGAGACGCTCGGCGCGCAGCGGCACGCGATGATCCTCGCGGCCGGCCTGTTCGCGGGTGGATCGCTGCTGACACTGGTCGCCACCGTCGCCCCGCACTCGCCCGACGCCGACATCGCGGGCGCCTGGGTCGTCACCTTCTGCAGCGCTCTCGTCGCCGCGGTCTACTGGCTCGGGCGCGACAGCCTGCCGCACTGGGCGCTCTACGTCGGGGTCGCGCTGGGGACGCTGATGATCTCCTCAGGCATCTACATCAACGGCGAGCGCGATGGGGGCGCGGCCGCGCTCAACGAGGTCTACTACGTCTGGCCGGTCGTCTTCGCCGCTTACTACTTCCCGGTCCGCGCATTGATCGGCGAGCTTGTCTTCGTCGCGGGCTGCTACGCGATTGCTCTCGCGGTCGTCGATCCCGGCTCGATCGCCGTCACCCGCTGGCTGATCGTCGTGACGATGCTGGTCGGCGTCGGCGGTTTGATCAGTCGCCTGCAGGCACGCGTCGAGGAGCTCGTCGGGAGGCTGTCCGAGTCGGCGCGGCGCGACGTGCTGACCGGTCTGCTCAATCGCCGTGGCTTCGAGGAGCGGCTCGACGCCGAGCTGGCGCGCGCCACCCGCGCCGAGCGTCCCGTCGCGCTGATCCTCGGCGACGTCGACCACTTCAAGACCGTCAACGACCAGCTCGGTCATCCCGCGGGCGACGCCGTGCTCCTGCGAATCGCCGGCGTGCTCGAGGGGATCGGGCGGCGCGGCGACACCGTCGCGCGAATCGGCGGCGAGGAGTTCGTCTTCATCGTGCCGGACGCCGACGCCGAGATGGCCTACGAGCTCGCCGAGCGTGCCCGTGTCGCGCTCGAGCGGACCTTCGCCGACGAGCCGATCCCGCTCACCGCCAGCTTCGGGACCGTTGCCTTCCCCGTCGACGGCACCACAGCCGGATCGCTGCTCGAGACGGCTGACCGCGCCCTCTACGCGGCCAAGAACGGCGGCCGCAACCGCTCGACGCGCGCGAGCTCCGTCGTCACCGTCTAGTCCGCCGGGAAGCGGAGGCGCGCAGCCGGACCGGTCCTACGACCGCGCTTCGCAGCTGGCGGGAGCGAGGTCCGGCGAGCACCGCAGCAGGGATATCGCGTCGGGGACGCCGACGCGGGCGCTTGGGAAGCGCGGCGACCAGCCGAGCTCACGCTTGATCAGGGCGTTGCTCGAACGGGCCGAGCGCGTGACCGCCAGCACTGGGTCGCGGCCGCCGACGAGGCGTGCGAGCGGGGTGGGGATCGAGCGTGGTGGACCGACGCCCAGTGCCTTCGCGGTCAGGGCGATGAAGTCGCGGAAGGCGATCGGCTCATCGTCGGCGACGTGGTAGAGGGCGCCGGCGGGCGCCCGCTCGGCGGCATCGCAGAGCGCGGCGGCGACATCCTCGACGCGAACGACGTCCCACCAGTTGTCGCCTTTCCCGATCACGGCGAAGCGGCCCGGCTGGCGCAGCCGGGCGACGAACTCCTCGACGTACCACCCGCCGGGGCCGTAGACATGCGACGGGCGCACGATCGCGGTCGGCAGGCCCGACTCGCGCACGATCCGCTCGCCCTCCTGCTTCGAGCGGCCGTACGCGGTCTCCACCGGCAGCTCGGACTGCTCGTCGAGCAGGGCGCCGTGAGCGTCGCCGGTGACGACCGTCGACGCGAAGACGAAGCGCGGCGACCCTGCCGCGCGGCTCGCCTCGATCAGCCGTCGTGTCCCGTCGACGTTGACCGCCTGGATCCGCGTCGCGCTGCGCTGCGAGGCGATCTCCGCGGCTAGGTGAACCACGCACTCCGGCGCGGCGATCGCCACGGTCTCTGAGAGCGCGGCGCCGTCGTCCGCGCCGAGATCGCCGTGGACCTCGGACACGCCTGAGGGCGCGGATCCGGGCCGCCGCACGAGCGCGGAGACATTATGGCCGCGCGCGAGCAGCTCCCGGCAGGTGCAGCCGCCGACGAAGCCGCTCGCCCCGGTGACGAGAACCCTCATCGGCTCAGTCTGACCGCTGACCGCCGGCGCTGTAGGAGTGCGCGCCGGTTCCGGCGAGGCCGCCGCCGTCGACGATCAGGTACTCGTCGCGGATCGGCTTGCCGTCGAGGAAGCACTCGAGGATCTCGCGCGTTCCGGCGGCATATCGGGCCTGGGCGGACAGCGACGAGCCGGAGATGTGCGGCGTCATGCCGTGGTGGGGCATCGTCCGCCACGGGTGGTCGGGCGGCGCGGGCTGCGGGAACCAGACGTCGCCCGCGTAGCCGGCGAGCTGGCCGCTCTCCAATGCGCGGACGATCGCCTCGCGGTCGCAGATCTTGCCGCGCGCGGTGTTGACCAGGTAGGCGCCGCGGCGCATCCTGGCGAGCAGCGCGTCGTCGACGAGGTGCTCGGTCTCCGGGTGCAGCGGCGCGTTGATGGTGACCACGTCGCAGGCCGGGACCATCGCCTCGGCCGACTCGTGGAAGGTGAGCCCGAGCTCCCGCTCGACCTCCTCGGGCAGGCGATGGCGATCGGTGTAGTGGAGCCCGACGTCGAACGGTGCGAGCCGGCGCAGGACCGCGGTGCCGATCCGTCCCGCGGCGACGGTGCCGACCTGCATCCCCTCGACGTCGTAGGAGCGGGCGACGCAGTCGGCGATGTTCCAGCCGCCGTCGACCACCTGCTGGTAGGACGGGATGTAGTTGCGCACCAGTCCGAGGATCATCATCACGACGTGCTCGGCGACGCTGATGCTGTTGCTGCAGGTGACCTCGGCGACGGTGACGTCGTTGGCGATCGCGGCGTCGAGGTCGACGTGGTCGGAGCCGATGCCGGCGGTGATCGCGAGCCTGAGGTTCGGCGCCTTGGCGATCCGCTCGGCGGTCAGGTAGGCCGGCCAGAAGGGCTGTGAGATGACGACGTCTGCGCCGGGCAGCTCACGGTCGAAGACCGAGTCCGCGCCCTCCTTGTCGGAGGTCACGACGAGCTCGTGGCCGGCGGCCTCGAGGAAGCGGCGCAGTCCCAGCTCGCCGGACACGCTGCCGACGAGCTCGCCGGGGGTGAAGTCGATCGCGCTCGGCGTCGGCGCGGTCTGACCGTCCGGGTAGGTCTCGATCCGGGGCACGCCGTCGCGTGCGTAGGCGGGCGGATAGCCATCTACGGGGTCGTCGTACAACACGCATAGAACCTTGGCCATGGCGTCCTCTCCCTCGTCGGACCTCTGTGAGCGCGAGCTTACTGCTACGTCGGCGACGCGATGTTCCGCGCTGCGCGGTAGTCGATCCGCTGGCAGGCGCGCTGCTCGCTCGAGCGCAGGATCGCGTCGCAGATCTCGGCGACACGGCAGCCATCCTCGAACGTCGCGCCGTAGGGCGCGACGTCGCATTCGCCGGCGATCGCGCGCAGCAGGTGGTGTATCTCGTTGACGAGGGTGTCCGACCAGCTCAGCAGATGGCCAGGCGGCCACCAGTCCTCGATCTCAGTTTGGCCGGGGCCAGTCACGAGCACGCGCCGGAAGCCCTGGGCCTCGCCGCCGGGCCGGGTGTCGTCGATGTAGACCTCGAGCTCATTCATCCGCTCGAGGTCGAATGCCAGGGACCCCTTGGTGCCGCTGACCTCGAAGCTCAGCGCGTTGCGACGGCCGTGGCAGAGCCGCGACGCCGAGATCGAGCCGCCCGCACCATGTTCGAACTCGACGGTCGCCTCGACGGTGTCGTCGACGTCGACCAGCCCGCCGGGACGCTCCGGGAAGACGGTTCGCACGCGGCCGTTGACCGCGACGATCTCGCCGACCAGGAAGCGCGCGAGATCGATCACATGGGCGCCGATGTCGCCGAGTGCGCCCGATCCGGCGCGCTGGCGGTCGAGGCGCCAGGTGTACGGCGACTCCGGGTCGGCGAGCCAGTCCTGCAGGTAGGCGCCGCGGAAGCTGTGGACCTCGCCGATCTCGCCCGCGGCGATCATCTCTCGCGCGAGCCGCACGGCGGGGACGAAGCGATAGTTGAAGCCGCACATGTGGACGACTCCGGCCGCGTCGGCGGCCTGCCAGAGCTCGTGGCTCTCCGGCGCCGTGCGACCCAGCGGCTTCTCGCACAGCACGTGCTTGCCGGCGCGCAACGCGGCGAGCGTGGGCTCGGCATGGAGGTCGTTGGGCCCGACGTTGTCGAACAGGGCTACCCCCGGGTCCTCGACCAGCACGCGCCAGTCGGTCGTCGCACGCTCAAATCCGTATCGGCGGGCCATCTCGGCGACGGCCTCGGGACGGTGGCCGACCAACTCGACGAGTCGTGGCTGGAGCGGTGGCGGCCAGGCCATGTAGGCGATCGTCCGCAACGCGTGGGCATGCGCGCGGCCCATGAAGCCGTGGCCGAGCATCCCGATGCCCAGGGCCGGAACCGTCACGTCGCCCTCGGGAGCGAGTCCATTCACCACTCCACTGTGCCCAGGCGGAGCGGACAGGTAATCCTCAGCTTTCGCTGCGCCCCTGTCAGAGCAGGATGATCAGTAGGATGACGATGACGATTGCGGTACCGATGCCGATGTACATCTGAGTCTCCTTCGGTCTGGGTTCCCGGGTTGGGAATGCCCACCGGGTACCCGACTGGAGAGGCTTCAATCTAGGGTGGCGCAGTGCTCGCGGAAGTCATCGACCTACTGCGCTGCCCGCACTGCGGTGGCGAGCTGGAGTTGGGCGATGGAGCGGCGCGCTGCGCGGAGGGCCATTCCTTCGACGTCGCGCGGCAGGGGTATCTCAACCTGTTGCCGGGTGACGCGCGGACGGGGAGCGCGGACACCGCGACCATGGTCAGGGCACGGGCGGAGTTCCTGGCGGCCGGCCACTACGCGCCGATCGCCGCTGCGGTTGCTGATGCGGCGGTGTCCGCGGCGCCGGCAGGTGAAACTGCGGAAGGTCCGGTGATCGACCTCGGCGCGGGGACCGGCTACTACCTCGCCGCCGTCCTCGAGCGGCTGCCGAAGGTGCAGGGATTGGCGCTCGATGTCTCCAAGCACGCGCTGCGAGTCGCGGCGCGTGCGCATCCGCGGATCGGCGCTGTTGGCTGCGACGCCTGGGCGGGGCTGCCTGTCCGCGATGCAGCAGCGGCGGTCGTGATCAACATCTTCGCCCCCCGTGACCCGGCCGAGTTGGCGCGCGTGCTGGCACCTGGCAGCGCGCTGGTCGTCGTGACTCCAAATCGCGCCCACCTGGCCGAGCTGGTCTCTGCGGTCGGAATGCTCACGGTCCAGGAGCGCAAGCGCGAGCGGTTGGAGGGCAGGCTCGGGACGCTGTTCGAGCCGGCCGGGGAAACGGCGGTGGAGCGCGAGCTGGTGCTCAGCCACACCGACCTCGCCGCGCTCGTCGCGATGGGCCCGAGCGCCCGTCACCTCGACGAGCGACAGGTCGCGGAGCGTGTCGCGGCGCTGCCCGACCCGCTTCCGGTCACGCTGTCGGTGACGGTTGCGAGCTACCGCCGCACGCCGGCCTAGACGCCGTCGCCGTCGACCAAATCGATCGCGTTGTGGACCGGCGTCGCGTGCTTCTCGCCGCTGACGACGCGGTGGCCGATGCCGACGAGCACGATCGCCAGCGCGAACACCACCACGCTGCTGATGACCGGATGGCGCACGATCGAGCCGTCCTTGCGCAGGATCAGCGCCGACTTGATCAGCTTGCCGGCCTTCGCCAGGTAGAGGACCTGCAGGACTCGCGTCGCCTGGAGGCTCGACAACGCGCGGGCGGCGAGCAGGCCCTCGAGGATCGAGGTCAGGGCGGGGAACGTCGCGACGATGATCGCCAGGCCGAAGAGGTGGCCGCGGACCCACGCCCAGCGGTCATCGACGACGGTCAGCATGATCGCCGCCTCGACGACAAAGACGATCCAGATCGACCAGGCGAGCGTCACGGCGAGGATCGCGACCCAGCCCTCGAGCTTCGAGAAGTAGAGGAAGACGGTCGGCAGCGCGAGCAGCGCGGCCGCCATCACCGGCCGGCGGAGGCGCTCCTCCCAGCGCGCGCCGCGCGGATCGATCGTGGGGTCGATGCCGGCCATTCGAGCAGCGAAAGATAGGGGCCGCCTGCCACGGCCGTAACCTCCCTCGTCGTGGCCGGCAACCGACGGATCGGCGACCGGATCGAGCAAGCCGTCGGGCAGCACGCCGACGTCGAGCACGAGATCGAGCGCGGGGAGGCCGAGCAGCCGGCCGGGCGCAGCCTGCGCCGAACGCTGGTCTGGCTGACGATCACCGCGATCTCGCTCTACCTCGTCGCGCCGAGCCTGCTCGAGGTGCTCGGCTCGTGGAGCGACGTCGACCGGCTCGCGCCGGCGTGGCTGGTCGCGATGGCGGCGCTGCAATTCGCGTCGCTGGCCTGCCTCTGGGAGGTGCAGCGGCTGGCGATCCACACCCGCCGCTGGTATCCGGTGATCGCCTCGCAGCTCGCCGGCAACGCGCTGTCGAAGGTGGCGCCCGGCGGTGGCGCCGTGGGAGCGGCGCTCCAGTACAAGATGCTCGTCCAGGCCGGGATCGAACGGGCGCGCGCCGTCGCGGGGCTGACGGCGGCGAACCTGCTGACGCTCGGGGTGGTGCTCGCACTGCCGGTGCTGACGATCCCGGTGCTGCTGCGCGGGGGTGTCGACAGCAGCCTCGTCGAGGCCGCCGTGGTCGGTCTGGTCGTCTTCGCGGCGCTGTTCGCGGTCAGCGCGCTGCTGCTCGCGACCGACGGCCCGCTCGCCTGGGTCGGGCTGATGGCGCAGCGGCTGCGCAACAGGTTGCGCCGCGGCTCGCCGCCGATCGCGGCGCTGCCGGACCGCCTGCTGCTCGAGCGCGACCGCGTCCTTGCGACGCTCGGACCGCGCTGGAAGCGGGCGCTGCTGGCGACCGTCGGTCGCTGGGCGTTCGACTACGGGACGCTGCTGGCGGCGCTGGCGGCGGTCGGGTCGACGCCGCGTCCGGCGCTCGTGCTGCTCGCCTTCTGCGCCGCGCAGGTGCTCGCCCAGATCCCCGTCACCCCTGGCGGGCTCGGCTTCGTCGAGGCGGGCTTGACGGCCACGCTCGCCCTAGCCGGGGTCGGAGCGGGCGCGGCCGTCCTGGCGACTTTCGCCTACCGCCTGTTCCAGTACTGGCTGACGCTGCCGCTCGGCCTCGTCGGGGCCACGATGCAACGGCGTCGCTACGGCACCTAGTCGGTCATGAACGAGCTGATGCGAAGTCGCCTCCGCATAGGACGGGTAGCTTTCGGGCGTGGCCGATCTCGATCCCAGGCTGCTGCGCGCGTTCGTCGCGGTAGCGGATGAGCTGAGCTTCTCGCGCGCCGCTGAGCGGATGGGGCTCGCGCAGCAGGCGCTCTCCGCCCAGATCCGCCAGCTCGAGAGCCGGCTCGACACGAAGGTCTTCAAGCGGACGACGCGCCGCGTCTCGCTGACGCCGGCGGGCGAGGCGCTGCTGCCGCACGCGCGCGACGCGCTCGCCGCCGTTGACGCCGGGGTCGAGGCGGTGCGTCAGTCGGCCGCTGACGCGGCCAATGCGATCGCCGTCGCCGGGGTCGCCGAGGCGGGCGCCGTCGGTACGGCGATCCTCGAGCGGTTCGCGCGCGACTTCTCCGAGATCGCCGTCAGCGTGAGCGATCTGCTGCCGCCCCAGACCCTGCTCGAGGAGGGCGGCGGTCCGCCGGCCGCCGTGGCCTTCGTGCGGCCGCCGTTTCGCGGCGTCAACCGCTTCGCGACCGTCACGCTGCTGACCGAGCCGCGGCTCGTCGCGCTGCCGGCAAGCCATCCACTGGCCGGTCGCGAGAGCGTCGAGCCGAGCGAGCTGATGAGCGAGACCTGGGCGTGGGTCGGCTCGGCGGATCGCGTCGCCGAGTCGTACTGGCTGCTCGAGGATCACCGCTATGGGCGTCCGCCGCGAATCGGCGGTCGTCCGCGCGGCTGGGAGGACCTGCTCGAGCTGGTGGCCGCCGGCCGGGCGATCGGGATCGTCCCGGCGTCGATCGCCGCGCTGCTCGGGCCGGCGGCGCCGAAGGTGCGCTTCGTCGCGGTCGACGACATCGAGCCGTCGCCGCTCGTGCTGGCGTGGCGACCCGCGGCGGAGACGCCCGCTGTCCGCGAGCTCGCGGACGTGGCGCGTGTGATGGCGCAACGGGCCGGCAGCCCGGCGCCCTGACGGCGTCGCCTCAGTCCGGCAGGCTCGCCCGGACTTGGTAGACCGAGATCGTGCCGTTGAGGAAGGCGTTGCGGGCGGCGCGCAGGTAGAGGCGCCAGACGCGCAGGCGCTCGGGGCCGGCGAGGCGCTCGGCTGTGACGAGGTCGCGGTCGAGGTTCTCGTACCAGTGGCGCAGCGTCTCGGCGTAGTCGGAGGGGAAGCCCTCGACGTGGTGGGTGACGAAGCCGGCGCGCTCGAGCGCGAGCTGGACGCGTGAGAGCTGGAGCGTCTCGCCGTCGGGGAAGACGTAGCGCTCGTTGAACGATCCGGGGTCGGGGTCGGTGTGGCGCAGTCGGGCGATGCCGTGGTTGAGCAGCCGCCCGCCCGGCTTCAGCAGGCCCGCGAGCTGGCGAGCGTAGAGGTCGATCCGGTTCTCGCCGACGTGCTCGACCATCCCGATGCTGGCGATCGCGTCGAACTGCTCGCCGCCGATGTCGCGGTAGTCCATCACGCGGATCTCGACGCGATCGGACAGCCCGGCCTCGGCGACGCGCTTGCGCGCCTCCTCGGCCTGAGCGGGTGAGAGCGTGATTCCGACGACCTGGGCGCCGTGCTTCGATGCCGCGTGGATGGCGAACGCGCCCCAGCCGCAGCCGACGTCGAGCAGCGTGTCGCCCTCCGACAGCGCGAGCTTCGCGCAGACCAGCTCGCGCTTGGCGTCCTGGGCCTCCTCGAGCGTCTGCGCACCGCGCGAGAAGATCGCGCAGCTATAGGTCATCGAGTCGTCGAGGAAGAGCGCGAAGAACTCGTTGCCGACGTCGTAGTGGTGGCGCACCGCGCGCGCGTCGCGCTCGCGGCTGTGCAGCTTGCCGTGCGGGCGCAGCTCGGACTTCGGCACGCGCGGCGGCCGGGTGATGCCCATCGCGCGCGCCGCGGCAACGATCAGCTTCGCGCGCGACCGGCTGTCGATCGGCGGTGGCTGCCAGGTGTCGACGACCCCCATGACCGCCATCAGGTCGTCGACGTCGATGTCGCCGCTCACATACGCCCGTCCGAGGCCGAGCTGGCCGGGGGCCCGGACGAGGTGGGCGAGCGCGCGCGGCGAGTTGACGGTGAAGCGCGGCCCGTCGCCGCTGCCGTTGCTGGTGCTCGGGATCGTCGACCCATCCCAGAGGTCGACCGCGAACGGGCGCTCGGGCAGCGCCTGCTCGATCTCCCTCCGCAGCGGACCTGTCGTGGTCAACGCCATCGCAAAAAGCCTAGTCCGGCTGGCTTGATGCTCACAAGGCTGGAGGAGTAATCCCCTCCAATCGGGGGTATCGGCTGCGTGCGTCGAACCTGCTCGCGTTCGAACCCGGCTGGCTCAGCCGGCTTTTGCCGCGCGCCGCGCGGTGCGCACGCGGTCGGTGGCGCTGAGTTCGGCCTTGCGCATCCGCACGATCGCCGGTGTGACCTCGACGCACTCGTCCTCGCGGACGTGCTCGAGCGCCTCGTCGAGCGACAGCTCGCGCTTCGGCGACAGGCGGACCAGGACGTCCGACGTCGACGAGCGGATGTTGGTGAGGTGCTTCTCCTTGACGGCGTTGACGTTGAGGTCCTCGGGGCGCGAGTTCTCGCCGACGATCATTCCCTCGTAGACCTCCTCGCCGGGGCCGACGAACAAGGTGCCGCGACCCTCGAGGTTCGCCAGCGCGTAGGTCGCGGTCGGCCCCGGGCGATCGGCGACCAGCGAGCCTGAACCGCGCGTGCGCATCGCGCCCGCCCACGGCTCCCAGCCGTCGAGCACGTGGCTCATCACGCCGCTGCCGCGCGTCTCGGTCAGGAATTCGGTCCGGAAGCCGATCAGGCCGCGCGCCGGAACCAGGTAGTCCATCCGCACCCAGCCGGTGCCGTGGTTGGCCATGTTCTCCATCCGCCCCTTGCGGTTGGCGAGCAGCTGGGTGATCGACCCGACGTACTCCTCCGGCGTGTCGATCGTCAGCCGCTCGATCGGCTCGTGGGTGCGGCCCTTGACCTGATGCGTGACGACGTGCGGCTGGCCGACGGTCAGCTCGAAGCCCTCGCGGCGCATCGTCTCGACGAGGATCCCGAGCTGCAGCTCGCCGCGGCCCTGGACCTCCCAGACGTCGGGGCGCTCGGTCGGGTTGACGCGGATCGACACGTTGCCGACCAGCTCGCGGAACAGCCGCGCTTCGATCTGGCGGGCGGTCAGCTTGTCGCCCGACTGCCCGGCGAGGGGGGAGGTGTTGACCCCGATCGTGACGGACAGCGACGGCTCGTCGATCTCGATCAGCGGCAGTGGGCGCGGGTCGTCGCGGTCGGCGAGCGTCTCGCCGATCGTGATCTCCGGCATTCCGGCGACGGCGATGATCTCGCCCGGTCCGGCCTCGGTCGCATCGACGCGGTCGAGCGCCTCGGTGACGTAGAGATTGGTGATCGTCGCCTTCTCGACGCTGCCGTCGGAGCGGCACCAGGCGACTTCCTCACCCTGGCGGATCGTGCCGTGGCGGACGCGGCAGAGCGCGAGCCGGCCGACGTATGGCGAGGCGTCGAGGTTGGTCACGTGCGCTTGCAGCGGGTGGTCGTCCTCGAACTCGGGTGCCGGGATGCAGCTGACGATCAGGTCCATCAGCGGCTTCAAGCCGTCCTTGCCCTCGACGCCCTCCTGCAGCGACGCCCAGCCGTCCTTGGCGTTGGTGTAGACGATCGGGAAGTCGATCTGCTCCTCGTCGGCGTCGAGGTCGAGGAACAGCTCGTAGACCTCGTCGACGACCTCGCCGATGCGCGCGTCGGGGCGGTCGACCTTGTTGACCACCAGGATCACCGGCAGCCGCGCGGCGAGCGCCTTGCGCAGCACGAAGCGGGTCTGGGGCAGCGGGCCCTCCGACGCATCGACGAGCAGCACGACGCCGTCGACCATCGTCAGCCCACGCTCGACCTCGCCGCCGAAGTCGGCGTGGCCTGGCGTGTCGATGATGTTCAGCTTCACGTCGCCGTAACGGACCGCGGTGTTCTTCGCGAGGATCGTGATGCCCTTCTCGCGCTCGAGATCCATCGAGTCCATCACCCGGACGTCGACGTCCTGGTTGGCTCGGAATGCGCCGGACTGCCACAGCATTGCGTCGACCAGCGTCGTCTTGCCGTGGTCGACGTGCGCGACTATCGCGACGTTACGTATGTCTTCCCTCCTAGACATGGATCGGAGAGGGTACAACGCCGAGCGCGCCGAACGGTCCTCGACGGTTTGATCTTCTGTGCCAGGGGAAGGCTGCGAGTGTGGGAACAGTCGTCCAGCCGGGCCGCGATCAGTTGCGCCGCCTGGCTCAGCTGAGAGTCGAGGAGGGATGCGTGCTCAGCGTCTACGTCGACCTCGACCCGAGCGAGTTCGCGACTGGGCCTGCCCGTTCGAGCGCACTGACCTCCGCCGCCGACGAGGCCTCGCGAGCGGTCGAGGACGAGGCGCGCGGCTTCTCGCATGGCACCCGCCTGCGGCTGCGCGACGACGTCATCCGGATCCGCGACTACGCCAAGGAGGCGGACTTCGACTCGACCCACGGCCTGGCGATCTTCGCGGCCGCGGGCGCCGACCTGTTCGAGCCGCTGCACCTGCCGCACTCGGTCGCCAACCGCGTCTGCGTCGACGGCTCGCCGTATGTCGCGCCGCTGGTCGGGCACGCCAACGGCTTGTGGTGCGTGGCGCTCGTCACCCGACGTGACGCTCGCCTGTTGCGCGGGGGGCCGCTGCGGCTCGCCGAGGAGGAGCGGATCGAGGACGACGTTCCCGGCCGTCACGATCAGGGCGGCCTGTCGCAGTCGCGCTACGAGCGCCACATCGACGATCAGGCGCACAAGCATCTAGCGCGCGTCGCCAAACGGCTCGGTGTGCTGTGCCGCGACGGCGGCTTCGAGCACCTGCTCGTCGGCGGAACCGAGCAGTGCTACAGCGAGTTCGTCGAGCTGCTCGACAACGAGACCCGCGAGCGGCTCTGCGGCCGGCTGTCGGTCGACGTCGAGCACGTCGGCGCCGCCGATGTCACGCGCGCCGCCGCTCCGCTGATGCGCGAGCACGACCGGCGCCGCCGCGAGCAGTTGCTCGACCGCGTCGAGGAGGGTCTCGCCCCCGACGGCCACGCGGCCGCCGGGCTCGACGAGGTCGTCGGCTGCCTCGAGGGGCAGCGCGTCGCGACCCTGCTGGTCGACGCGGGCTGGCTGCGCGAGCACCAGCCCGGCGAGCGCATCGTCGAGCTCGCGCTCGCCCAGAACGCCGAGACCGTCCGCTTCGACGACGAGTCCCGCATCCAGGCCCACGGCGGCATCGCCGCCCTGCTGCGCTTCTAGAATTTACTCTAAAGATGTTAGAGTAGCCGTCGTGACGGCGGTCGAATTGAGTCAGGCGCTGGAAACCGCATCCGATGGGATCGGTGAGGCGCTGCTGCTTGTACGGGAGGACCAGTGGTTCGATCGCAAGTCGGCTCGGGTGAGCTCGCGACACCATGCCAATGCCCTGATCGGGTGTACCTGCGAGTGGGCGACGAGACACGCCGCCTGACGTTCAGCCAGCGGCAGGAGCTGCTCTACGACAAGGGGCAGGCCAGCTACGAGACGCGTCTTGTCGCGGACACGACGATCGACGATCTCGACCCCTCGCCGCTGGGGTCCTACGCGCAGGCGGTGGATCGTCGGACCCGCTCCGGCTGCTCCAGGCACGGGGCTTGGCGAAGGACGGAACGCTCACGGTGGCTGGTTGCCTGTTGTTCTCCAGGGATCCGCAGGAGCATTTGCCAGAGGCATACGTTCGCGTCTTGCGTTATCGCGGAAGCAAGCGCGGCGCGGGCGCCACTCAGCAACTGATCGCCGACGAGCGTTGCGACGGTCCGATTCCTCGTCAGCTGATCGATGCCCGTCAGGCGATCCTGGACTTTCAGCCAACGCGCCGCGCCTTGGTCGAAGGCGGCCGGTTCGACGATGTCGCTTTGATTCCCGAGGACGTCTGGCTGGAGGGTCTCGTCAACGCGGTCGTGCACCGTTCGTACAGCGTCAGCGGCGATCACGTGCGGATCGAGATCTTCGACGACAGGTTGGAGATCTCGAGCCCCGGCCGGTTCCCAGGCATCGTGGATCCCAGCGATCCTTTGCACGCGGTTCGGTTCGCCCGCAATCCGCGGATCGCGCGTGTTTGCGCCGATCAGCACTTCGGCTTTGGCCAGGAGCTGGGTGAGGGAATCCGTCGCATGTTCGCTGAGATGAGGGAGTCTGGGCTCACGGATCCGCTCTACCGAGAGACGTCTGGCAGCGTCCAGCTGACCCTGCTCGCCGAGGCGGCGGATCGTGCTCTGGAGGAGCGGCTGCCGAGCGAGGCCAGGGTCATAACGTCAGCTCTACGTGAGGCAGACCGTCTCAGTACCGGCGAGATCGCCGAGCTGCTCGGAGTGTCGCGCCCGGCGGCGATTCGCCGTTTGCGCGCGATCGAGGGCGAGGGGCTGATCAAGTGGGTTGGGAAGGCGTCCAACGACCCCCGCGCATACTGGACGCTCGCCTAGCGGGGCTGCTCTAACGCTGCTCTAACGAGTGCGTTAGAGCAGGTTAGAGCAGCTCTGGCCTCAGCGGTTGAGCCGCTCTACATCCTTGTCGTCGAGTACAACCTGTGCTGCGCCGACGTTCTCCTCCAGGTGCTCGATCGAGGAGGTGCCGGGGATCGGGAGCATCGCGGGCGAGCGGTGGAGCAGCCAGGCGAGGGCGATCTGGCTGGGGGTGGCGCCGTGGCGCTCGGCGATCTTGTCGAGTGAGCCGCCGGGGCGGGCGAGCGGGCCTGCGGCGAGCGGGAACCAGGGGATGAAGGCGAGGCCGCGCTCGGTGCAGGCGTCGAGCACGTCCTCGGAGTCGCGGTCCTGGAGGTTGAAGCGGTTCTGGACCGAGACGACCTCGGTCATCGCCTGCGCGCGGTCGAGTTCGTCGACGCTCACGTTGGAGACGCCGAGGTGCCGGATCTTGCCCTCGTCACGCAACTCGATCAGCGCGCCGAGCGAGTCCTCGAGCGGGACCTTGGGGTCGACGGCATGAAGTTGCAGCAGGTCGATGCGCTCGACGCCGAGTCGCTTCAGGCTGCCGTGGACGGCTGTGCGCAGGTGGTCGGGGTGGCCGTTGCGCGGCCACTCGCCCGGACCGGTGCGCTCGAGGCCGGCCTTGGTCGCGATCACGAGGCCGTCGGGATAGGGGTGGAGCGCTTCGCGGATCAGGTTCTCGGCGACGTACGGGCCATACGAGTCCGCGGTGTCGATCAGGTCGATTCCCAGCTCGACCGCCCGGCGCAGAACCGCCTTCGCCGCCTCGGGATCGTCGGGCGGCCCCCAGACGCCCTCGCCGGTCAGCCGCATCGATCCGAAGCCGAGCCGGCGTACCTTCAGGTCGCCGAGTGTCAGGGTGCCGGCGCTGTCTTCTGTGAGCTTTGGCATCGGGCAGGGCTCCTTCTCAGTCGCTGTTCGCCTCGGGCGAGGGTCCGTCAGCGGTCACCGCTCCCTGCATGACGGTCTCGATCTGCTGCAGGTTGGCATCGGAGAGCTGGACGTCGAGCGCGCCGACGCTCTCCTCGATGTGCTCGGGGCGGCGCGAGCCGACGATCGCCACGTGTACCGCCGGGTGCACGAGCGTCCACGCGAGCGCGAGCTGGCTGAGCGTGCAGTCGAGCTCGTCCGCAATCTTGGTGAGCTGGCGCACGACCTCGAGGTTCTGCCTCAGGTTGGCCTTGCTGAACTGCGGGCTGCCGGATCGCCAGTCGTCGTCGGGGAACTCGGTGTCCTCGTCGATCGTGCCGGTCAGCAGCCCGTGGGCGAGCGGCCCGTAGACGAGCACGCCGACGTCGTTGTCGAGGCACCAAAGCAACACGTCGTCCTCGATCTCGCGGGCAAACAGGTGGTAGGGCGGCTGCAGCGTCTCGACCGGGACGGTCTGCGATAGCTCCTCCAGCTGCTCGGCCGAGTAGTTCGAGACACCGATGTGGCGGATCTTCCCCTCGTCACGCAGCTCGGCGAGCACAGCGCCCGTTTCAGCGAACGGAGTGTCCGGATCGGGCCAGTGGATTTGATACAGATCGATGTAGTCGACTCCGAGCGCGTCCAGGCTCCTGTCGACGCCGTCACGTAGGAATTCCGGGCTGGAGTCTCGTGTGACGCCGCCGGGAATCTGCCTCAGCCCGCCCTTCGTTGCGATCACGACATCCTCGCGCGCCTCGAGCAGCTCATCCTCCAGCGCCTGCGCGAGGAGCCGCTCCGACACGCCGAACCCATACGCCTGCGCGGTGTCGAAGAAGTTGATCCCCAGCCCGCGCGCATGCCGGATCGCCTCGATCGCCTTCTGTTCGTCGAACTTTCCCCACTCACCGCCGAGCTGCCAAGTCCCGAACGCGATCGGCGAGACCATCAGCTCACTGCGCCCGAGGCGCACCTGTTTCGAGGCTCCCGCCATCTAACGCGCTTGCCCTCGCATCGGCCGCCCCAAACGCTTTCCCGCAACGTGCGGGTGGATGCGTTCGTTCCGTCCTAGCCCTGCGCAACGCTGGGTGACTCGGATGAAGACGAAGGGAACTTGATGGGGCAGCTCTGGTTGTTGATCGGTCTGGCGCTTGGTGCGGCGGTCGTGTACTTCGTGATGCGCGGGCGGGTCGAGCACGAGCGACGGGTGGCGGCCGAGAAGGTCGAGACGGTCACCGCGGCGCGGGATGAGCTGTCGAACCAGTTCTCGGCGCTGTCGACGGCGGCGCTGGAGCAGAACAACGCGCGCTTCCTTCAGCTGGCCGACGAGCGGATGAAGGCGCAGCAGGCGGCTGGGAAGACCGAGCTGGACGCGCAGAAGCGCGGGGTGGAGCAGCTCGTCAAGCCGGTCGAGGAGAAGCTCGAGGCGGTCAACAAGGTGCTGCGCGAGATGGAGAAGGAGCGCGCCCAGGCCTACGGCGGTCTCAACCGCCAGCTCGTCGAGGTCACTGAGACCCAGCAGCGGCTGCATGCCGAGACGGCGAACCTCGTGACCGCGCTGCGCGCCCCGCACGTCCGCGGCCGCTGGGGCGAGGTCCAGCTCAAGCGGGTCTGCGAGATGGCCGGCATGCTCGCCTACTGCGACTTCTACGAGCAGCAGACGGTCTCCAGCGACGATGGTGTGCTGCGCCCAGACGTCGTGGTCAAGCTGCCCGGTGGCAAGGACGTCGTCGTCGACGCCAAGGCGCCGCTCGCCGCGTATCTCGACGCCAACGAGGCAAAGGACGAGGCGACGCGCGAGGCGCACCTCGAGACCTACGCGCGCCACATCCGCGATCACATCAAGAAGCTCTCGGCGAAGGCATACGAGAAGCAGTTCGAGAGCACGCCTGAGTTCGTCGTGATGTTCCTGCCGGGCGAGGTCTTCTACTCGGCGGCGCTCGAGCGGATGCCCAACCTGATCGAGGAGTCGGTCGAGAACTCCGTGCTGATCGCGACGCCGACGACGCTGATCGCGCTGCTCAAGGCAGTCGCCTACGGCTGGCGCCAGGAGCGGATGGCGGAGTCGGCGCGCGAGGTCTCGGCGCTCGGCCGCGAGCTCTACCAGCGACTGTCGGGGCTCAGCGACCGCTTCGTCACGCTCGGCCGCCGGCTCGACTCGTCGGTGAAGGCCTACAACGACACCGTCGGCACGCTGGAGAGCCGCGTGCTTGTCTCGGCGCGCAAGTTCGACGAGCACGGCGTCGCGCCCGACGGCGCCGACCTCGAGGCGCCGGCCCCGATCGAGCTGTCCGCCCGCCGGCTCCGCGCCGCCGAGGTCGATGGCGACGCCGATGTCGACGAGGACACGCCGCCGCGCCTGCCCCGCACCGCCGAGGACCTTCTATAGCCATTCCGCTGATGTCGACGTTCCGGCGGATATTTCGCGGAAACGTCGACATCGTCTGTCGCCGCCCGGCGCGCCGGCTAGGCTGAACCCATGATCGGATTCATCGTCGCCGGCATCTTCATCGGCATCCTCGCTCGCTTGATCCTTCCTGGACGCCAACGGATCGGCATCGCGATGACGATCCTCGCGGGCCTGCTCGGCTCGATCGCCGGCGGATTGGTCGCCTCCTGGCTTGGGACGGGCGGCATTTGGGAGCTGAACTTCCTCGGCTTCATCTGTGCGATCGGCGCGGCTGTGCTGTTCGTGGCGGCCGCCGAGGGTCTGCAGCTCGGCGGCGGCGACCGCCGCCAGCTCAACCGCTGAGCGACCTCGTCCGCGCGCGCCCGGACGCAACGAAATACCCGCATAGCGAGAAATTCGCTCGAACCCTGCTACCGTCCCCGGCGTCGGCCGCCAACCGTGGCGCCCGAGAGAACCCGTCCTTTGCTGCGTCTCAACGCGTCCGGGGTAGTGGGATCTCCCCGTCGTATTCAAGGAGTCGCAGTCAATGTCTCAGCAGTCTTTCGCCGATCTCGGCGTATCAAGTCCCGTGCTGTCCGCGCTGGAGAAGCGCGGCTTCACAGAGCCCTTTGCCGTGCAGCGCCTCGTCATCGAGGACGTGCTCGCCGGCCATGACGTGCTCGCCCAGTCCCCGACCGGATCGGGCAAGACGATCGCCTTCGGCGTGCCGCTGATCGACCGCATCGCGGCCGAG